>OGCB01000168.1_pt1 | contig 19616 bp, 18 predicted proteins | sample 1570031 | NCBI WGS metagenome assembly OGCB01 (sample SAMN05518655, study PRJEB24509) | hot springs metagenome | isolation source: Octopus Spring Streamers, Yellowstone National Park, Wyoming, USA | place: USA:Octopus Spring Streamers, Yellowstone National Park, Wyoming, USA | collected 2011-10-11 | reverse complement strand
TTATTGAAAAACTAAAAAAATATAATATTTATTTAGGCAATTGGTATCATTCACCTTTAGCTCCCTTAGAAAAAAGATTAGATAGGTTTGGTTATTATTATGGTATGTGCCCAAATGCAGAAAAACTTAGCTTAATCATCTTAAATCTACCTACAAATATATTAACAACCCCCGAAGATGCTCATTTAGTTGCAGAATTAATCAAGAAAAACATTTAAATATGATTGAGATAAAAAATATTAATGAAGAAGATTATAAAAAATTTATAGAAAACATTAAGCCTATTTCTTTTTTACAAAATTTTGAATGGGGTGAGGTAGAAAAAGAATTAGGTAGGGAAGTATATAGAGTTGGAATTTTCGATCAAGAATTAATAGGGGTTTGTCAAATTATAGGCTATCAAGCAAAAAGAGGAAATTTTTTAGGAATTTTACATGGACCTATATTAAAAGAAGAATATAAAAAATTTTTTATTGAAATTATAAAAAGTTTAATTACCTATATTAAAGATTTAAAACTTCATCACACTTATGGTTTTATAAGAGCAAATTTTTTACTTGAAGAAAATGAAGAAATTTTAAAAGAATTAAATAAAATAGGTTTTAAGAGATCTCCCAGACTTTTGGTTACAGAAAATTTCTGGATTAAAGAATTAGATAAATCTGAAGAAGAATTATTAAATGAATGTACTTCTCATCATAAAAAATTAATTTTGGAAAGCTTAGAAAAAGAATATATCGAAATTGAAAAAACAAATAATTTAGAAAAAATCAATATTTTCTTAGAACTTTATAAAGATTTAGCTTTAAGAAAGAAATTTGTTCCATATCCAGAAAATTTAATTAAAAAAGAATTTGAAGTTTTTTCTAAAAATAATAAAGCTATTCTTTATTTAGGAAAAATGGAAAACAAGTATTACTCAGCTGCTTTAATAATTTTAGAAAATAATATTGGTTTTTATCATCATGGAGCTTCTCTTTATTCTAAAGAACCTGTTAACTATAAATTGCATTTTAAAATTATCCAAGATTTAAAAAAAATGAATTTTAGATTTTATAATATGTGGGGAATTACCGAAAAAGGACCAGAGCATCCTTGGTATGGTTTAACTCAATTCAAAAAAGGTTTTGGAGGAAAATTAATTAAACTTTTACCAACCTTAGATTATCCATTATCTTCAAAATATTACTTAACTTACATATTTGAAAAATATTTTGAAAATAGATTATAATAATTATTGCCGGCTGGGAAGAGTAGAGGTTCTCCCCAAAAGGGAATATGTTTGTAATCCCCAGCCGGCTTTTTTTATTTTTTGTTATAATTATTTAGGCGGGCTGGGAAGATGTTAATAACACCCTCTCCAAGAGGAAGATAACCTATTACCCCAGCCCCCTATTTTTAATTTATCTAAATTTATGTTATAATAAAATTGCCGGCTGGGAAGATCTTTCTGAATAGCCCCAAAGGGGAAGAGTCAACAGATCCCCCAGCCGGCATTTTTATTTTATAATTTAATTGAGCCCCTGTAGCTTAATTGGAAGAGCGCCTCCGTCCTAAGGAGGAGGTTGCAGGTTCGAGCCCTGCCAGGGGCATTTTTTTAATTTATTTCCTTAATTTTTGAAACTTTTTCACTTTTTATCAACTTTTAAGAAGTTTGATTTCTTTTCTGTTTTTTATAAACTTATTTTAATAATGGACGAAAAAATTATTAAAACATTACCACATAATATTGAAGCTGAAGAGGCTTTATTAGGTTCAATCTTGATTGATCCAGAAGCAATTTATAAAGTAGCTGATATTATTTCTCCTGAAGATTTTTATAAGCCTGCCCATCAAATAATTTACTCAGCAATTTTATATTTATTTGAAAAAAGAGAAGCTATTGATATCTTAACTGTAACTAATAGATTGCGGGAGATTAATGAATTAGAAAATATTGGCGGACCCTCCTATCTTTTTGAATTGATCAATAAAACTCCTTCAGTGATGAATGTTGTTCATTATGCAAAAATTATTAAAGATAAAAAAGCAAGAAGAGATATGATTCAAATGTCTTATGAAATTCAAAGATTAGCTTTTGATGAAGAAAAAGATCCAGAAGAATTGATTGATGAATTAGGGGCAAAAATCTTTAAAGTTGCTGAAAAAATTTATCCTAGAGAATTTTCTCATATTTCTAAATTTTTAGAAGAAGCTTATCGTAGAATTGAAGAGCTTCATACGCAAGAAAGAAAATTAAGAGGAATTCCCACAGGTTTTCCTTTGTTAGATGAGTATTTAGGAGGGCTTCAGAAGTCAGATTTAATAATTTTAGCCTCACGACCATCTTTAGGTAAAACTGCTTTAGCTTTAACTATTGCTAGAAATGTTGCTATAAATGAAAATATTCCTGTAGCTATATTTAGCTTAGAAATGTCTAAAGATCAAATTATTGATAGATTAATAGCAGGAGAAGCTGGAGTAAGTTTATGGAGATTAAGAACAGGTAAATTGATGTATGAAGGGGATATTAATGAATTAGCTTTGATTTCTGAAGCATTAGATAGATTAAACCAAGCTCCAATTTATATTGATGATACACCTAATTTAACTCCTTTGCAGATAAGAACAATGACAAGAAAATTAAAACATCAGGTAGGAGAAATAGGTTTAGTAATCATTGACTATTTACAATTACTTAAAAGTCATAAAAGTTATGATAGCAGGGTACAAGAAATTACCGAAATTTCTAGAAGTTTAAAGGAGCTTGCTCGAGAATTAAATGTACCTATTTTGGCAATTTCGCAGCTTTCTAGAGCACCAGAACAAAGAATTTCTCAAATTCCAAGACTTTCCGATTTAAGAGAATCTGGTTCAATTGAACAAGATGCTGATGTTGTTTTATTCATTCATAGACCTAAAGAAGCAGGACAAATTGCGCCTTCTAATCAAGCTGATATCATCATTGCCAAACAAAGAAATGGTCCATTAGGTGTAGTTACTCTTTATTTTGATCCTGAAACAACAGCCTTCTACTCAACAGAACAAACAATTGAAGAAATTGAACTTCACTAAATTTTTAAGAAATTTCTTATAATTAATTTCAAGAATGCTAGATAAAATTTTCTCTTTTCTTAAAAAAGATTGCATAAAAGAGTGGATGCCAATTGTTGATAAAATTAATTCTTTAGAAAAAGATTTTGAAAAACTCGCTGATGATCAATTAAAAGAAAAGACTTTTGAATTTAAAGAAAGATTAAAAAAAGGCGAAACCTTAGATGATCTTTTACCAGAAGCTTTTGCTATTGTCAGAGAAGCAGCTAAAAGAACTTTAGGGCAAAGACATTTTGATGTTCAGCTTTTAGGTGGTATAGGCTTACATAAAGGAATGATTGTTGAAATGATGACTGGAGAAGGTAAAACTTTAACAGCTACTTTAGCAGCCTATCTTAATGCTTTAACAGGAGAAGGAGTTCATATAGTTACTGTTAATGATTATTTAGCTAAAAGAGATACAGTTTGGATGGGACAAATTTACAATCTTTTGGGAATTACTGTTGGTTGTATTGTTAATGAAGCTAGTTATCTTTATGATCCCTATTTCACCTCTGAAGAAATAGATAAATTAAGAGATCAAACTGCAAGCTTTAAAGTTTTTTATGAATATTTAAGACCTGTTACTAGAAAAGAAGCTTATGAAGCAGATATTGTTTATGGTACCAATCATGAATTTGGTTTTGATTATTTAAGAGACAATTTAGAAATAGATAAATTTAATGTAGTTCAAAGAGGTTTTAACTATGCTATTGTTGATGAAGCAGATAGTATTTTGATTGATGAAGCAAGAACTCCATTAATTATTTCTGGCTACCAACAAGAACCTGCAGAAACATATTATTTATTTGATACTATCGCTAAAATGTTAAGAAAGGATATAGACTTTGTTGTTGATGAAAAAAGAAAAACTGTTTATTTAACTGAAGAGGGGCAAAATAGACTTGAAGAAATTTTGAAATATAATCCTTATAAAGTTGAGGACTTACATGCTATTCATCATCTAGAACAAGCATTAAGAGCAAATTACTTATTCTTTAAAGATAGAGATTATATAGTTAAAGATAATCAAGTTTTAATTGTTGATGAATTTACTGGTCGGATAATGTGGGGAAGAAGATGGTCGGGAGGTTTACATCAGGCTATTGAAGCTAAAGAAAAGGTACCTATTCAACCAGAAACAAAAACTATTGCAGAAATTACTATTCAAAATTTATTCAGAAAATATAAAAAATTAGCGGGGATGACAGGAACTGCCGCAACCTCAGCTGAGGAATTTTATAAAGTTTATGGTTTAGAAGTAGTAGTAATTCCTCCTAATAAACCTTGCATTAGAATTGATCATCCAGACAAAATATTTTTAACTCAAGAAGAAAAATGGAATGCAGTCGTAGAAAAAATTAAAGAATTATATGAAATTGGTAGACCAGTTTTAGTAGGAACAACTTCTATAGAAAAAAATGAACTTCTCTCGCGAAAATTAAAAGAGAAGGGAATTCCTCATCAAGTTTTAAATGCTAAAAATCATGAAGAAGAAGGTAAAATAATAGCTCAAGCAGGAAAATTAAAAACAGTAACAGTCGCTACTAATATGGCTGGAAGGGGAGTAGATATTATTCTGGGAGGGAATCCGCCTGATCCTGAAGAAGCTCAAAAAGTAAGAGAATTAGGAGGTTTATTTGTAATTGGCACAGAAAGGCATGAAGCAAGAAGAATAGATAATCAATTAAGAGGTAGAGCAGGTAGACAAGGAGATCCTGGCGAAACTCAATTTTTCATTTCTTTAGAAGATGATCTAATTAAAATATTTGGAGGTGAAAAAATTAAACAATTATTAGAGAAATTGAAAATAGATAAAGGGCCAATAGAACATCCTTTAATTTCAAAAGCTATCGATGAAGCACAAGCAAAAGTAGAAGGATACAATTTTGATATTAGAAAACACCTATTAGAATATGACGATGTTATTAATGCCCAAAGAGAAAAAATTTACAGCGAAAGAAGGGATATCTTATTTGATAATGTTGATTTAGAAAAATTTGTGAAAGAAGAATTTGAAAAATTTTTGAAAGAGGATGAGAATTTAATTAGATATTCCTTAAGAATAGAAGAAAAAGAAGATATAAAAGAAAAAGCAAAAGAAAGATTTTGGAATCATTATAATTTCTTAAAAGAAAATTTTGATGAAGAAAGTTGGTATAACATTTTAAAGATAACTATTTTAAGAATTTATGATTACTTATGGTCTGAACATTTAAGTTATCTAGAAGAATTAAGAGAAAGCGTTAGTTGGAGAGGTTATGCTCATAGAGATCCTTTGGTTGAATATAAAAAAGAGGCCCTTGAAAGTTTTGAAAATTTCCATAGACTTTTAAGAATAAATTTAGTTCAATATTTGATGAATATGACTGTTAAAAAAGAAACACCTAAAATTGGAAGAAATGATCCTTGCCCCTGTGGTTCTGGTAAAAAATGGAAGAAATGTGGCCTTCTTAATACTCCAGAACACCAAGAAAATATGAAAAAATTAAAAGAAAAACAAAAACTTAAAAGGAGTTAATATTACTACGCATTTAGGCTAAAATTAAAAAATATTTTAAAGAGAACAAGATAAAGTTAAAATTCGTACAGAAAGCAAATTAGAAAAATCAAGAGTTTTTGAAGAATATTTACAAAATAGAGATAATCAAAATAAATTTATTTAAAATTAGAGAAAATTAAATTTTATTGTAGTTTACATTCTGTTTTTTGAGATAAAATTTCTAAAGATTGAACGCCTAATAGCTTTTCTCCATTAGGCAAAATCCAAGTAGGAACTACTTCTACTCCTTTCTTAATGCAAATTTCTGGGTTATCTAAATAGTCAAAGTATTTTAAATATTGTAACGAAGAACTAAACATTTCTTTTTGCCGAGCACAGTGAGGACAGGTTTTATAAACATATAATTCAACACCTTTTTCTGCTAAGCATTTAGCGAAATTATCTGTAGAATTTTTTGTAGAAGTAGAATTTAAAGAGGGGGTATTATTAGTTTCTGTTCTACTTTTAGAATTTAACTCTTTTTTGATTTCTTGAGGATTTATTTTTTACTTGTAGGTTTATTTTTTGCTCTTTGATTGGAACTTCTTTAATCTGTAGTGGTATTTCTTTAGATTGTGGATAGAAATTAGCATAATTTAATTTTTGTTTATTATAAAAAATAGATATTAGAAAAATACTTAAGGCTCCAATGACCAAAATAAAAATAAAAATTTCTTTGTTTTTCATTTCTTTTAAAAAGTAGATTCTTATGCGGAGGGTGCGGGATTCGAACCCGCAAGCTCCCTAAAACGGGAGCACGGCTTAGCAGGCCGTCGCCTTACCATTCGGCACAACCCTCCAATCTGTTATAATTATAACATGATAATTAATTATAGAGAAATAGAAAACCCACTTTGGTTGAGAACCCTCCAGTTTCTGGAGGGCTGTTTTTGAAGCTGTCAAAGAAATTGAAAATATCGAAAAAGAATTAAACAATCCAGAGTTTTGGGATAAAGAAGAAAATTTAAAATTATTAGAAAAATACGAATTCTTAGACAACTTTAAAGAAAAATTAGAAGAACTTAATCAATTATTGCAAATTAAAGATTATAACAACGCTAAAGTGCTTTTAAGGGAAATCTATTTTAATTATTGCCTAAAAGATTATGAGTATAAGAAAAATTCTGTTATAATGAGTATTTATGCTGGAGCGGGAGGAAAAGATGCTGAAGATTGGGTAAGTATCTTGCTAAAAATGTATGTTAATTTTTTCGAAAAACAGAAATTTAGATATAAAATTGTAGATTATAATCAGAACGAGTACGGGGGTTATAGATATGTTGAATTAAATTTAGAATGTAATTATGTATACCCTATAATGAGATTCGAAAAAGGTGTTCATAGATTAGTTAGGATTTCACCATTTTCAGCTAAGGGGTTAAGACATACAAGTTTTGCTTATGTTGAAGTTTTGCCTTTAATTGAAGATTCCAAAATAGAAATAAAAGAAGACGATTTAGAAATTGAAACTTTTAGAGCAAGTGGAAAAGGAGGGCAAAATGTTAATAAGGTTGAAACAGCTGTTAGGATTAGATATAAACCCTTAAATATTGTTGTGACTTGCCAAAGCGAAAGAACGCAGCATCAAAATAAAAAAATAGCCTTACAAATATTAAAATCAAGAATAGAAAGTTTGTTACAGGAAATGAAATTAAAGAAAATTGAAGAATTAAAAGGAAAGAAAATTGAAATAGCTTGGGGACATCAAAAAAGATCGTATGTTTTTGATCCATACAAATTAGTGAAGGATCATGAATATGGTTATGAAACAAATAAATTAGAGGAAGTATTAGAAGGTCATTTAGAATTAATTCATCCTTTAGGTGCTTTACTACTATGATAGTTTTTAAAAATGTAACAAAAGTTTATTTTCCTAACATAACTGCAATAGAAAAAGTAAGTTTTGAAATTAAAACTGGCGAATTTGTCATTTTAGTAGGAAGGTCTGGAGCAGGGAAGACTACTATTTTGAAATTAATTAGAAAAGAAGAAAACCCCACTCAAGGACATATTTTTTACAAAAATTGGGATTATCATAGGATGCGCGGCAAAGAAATAACTTTATTAAGAAGAAAAATAGCTGTTATTTTTCAAGAATTTAAATTATTGTTAGATAGAACAGTCTATGATAATTTAAGATTGCCTTTAGAAATTTTAGGATTATCCTCTAAAGAAATTTCTAAAAAAGTAGAAGAAATGTTAAGATTAGTTGATTTATGGAGTCATAAAACTGTTTTAGCAAAATATCTTTCAGGAGGAGAAAAACAAAAATTAGCTATAGCTCGAGCTTTGTCTGTTAATCCAGAAGTTTTATTAGCTGATGAACCTACTGGCAATTTAGATCCTATTTCTTCAATGGAAATTGTTGAATTATTGAAAACTATCAATAATCAAGGTATCACAGTAATTTTAGCAACACATCATAAAGATATTGTAAATTATTTAAACAAAAGAGTAATCACCCTTCACCAAGGTCGTATAGTTAGAGATGAAAATCCAGGAAAGTACGCTTTGATTTAAGTCCAAAGATGCTTTATCTATTAAGAATAATCAAAGAAGGTTGGGAACTTTTTAAAAGGCGCAAAATAATAACTTTTGCTAATATATTTGTTACTTTTTTGATGTCTATTTTTATTTTTATAGGAATTTTTTCAAATTATTTTCTTAGTGAAAGTATTGAATATGTTAAAAATAGACTTGACTTTTCAATTTACTTTAAAGACGATGCAAATAAAGAAGATATATTGAAATTAAAAAATATTATAGAAAATTTTCAAAATGTTGAGAAGGTAACTTATGTAACCAAAGAAGAGGCACTTGTAAGTTTTCAAAAAAAATTTCTCTCTAATCCAGTATTAGTTAAAGCATTGAATGAATTGAAAATAAACCCTTTTGTAGATTATATAATAATAAGAGCTAAAACTCCTGAAGCTTATGATGAAATCGCTAAATATGTAGAAAATTCACCTTATAGAGCTATTATAGATTTTTTGACCTACTCAGAAAATAGAAATGCTATTTTAAGATTTATTCATTTTTCAAATTATTTAAAAATTTTTGTAAATGCTTTTATTGGTATTATCCTATTGTTTAGCCTTTTAATTATCTTTAATTTAACTTTGCTTACTATTTATTCACAAAAAGAAGAAATAGAAATTTTCAAATTAATAGGAGCTTCTAACTTCTTTATTCGAACTCCATTTATTTTGTCTAATTTCTTAGCTTCTTTTGTAGGATTTTTGCTTGCAGAATTTTTAATTTTTGTTATTTTAATAAGAACAAAAAATTTCTGGACTAATATTCTATATTCTTTCAATCCTTTAGCTTATTATTTAGAGAATTTTTGGATGATAAATTTAGGAATTTTAGGATTTTTATTGATCTCTATTTTAATTTCTAGCTTTATAGCTCTTCAGAAATATCTTAAAGTTTAACCCCTTGTAATGATACGAGGTGTTTTTAAGAAATTGTCCTCTTTATCAGGAAATTGTTTTAGGATTAATTCTTTAGTTTCTGTTTCAGCTCTTGTTATTTCATCTTCTCTTAAAGAAAGCTTTTGCAAAATTCCGCCAATCATAGGCTCAAAATGATCTAAATCTAATTTTTGTATCTCTTCTATATAACTTAAAATCTGATTAATATCCTTCAAAAAACTTTCTAATTCTTCTTCAGTAAATTCTATTTTGGCTAATTCTGCTAAATGCTTCAATTGATCTTTTGTAATCATTTTTATTTTATAATTATAAACTAAAAGTCGAAATTAAATAATACAAATCTGCCATGGTTATGGATTATTACGAACAGGAGCAAATAAGGCAACAAGTAGATAAAATTTTAAAAAATAAAAAGAAACTTTTTAAATTAATAGAAAAGTACATAGAATATGATTTTATGACAGCGTCAAAACATGGTGGTCAATATCTTCATACAACAAGATCAAAAGTACGAGCTAAAATTAAAACTGATGATCTTATAAAATTAATAACTGAAGATTTAGGACTACCATTAACCACAAACCAAAAACTCGCACTTAAAGAAAAAGGTAAAATAATAAATTCTATTTCTGAAGATGAAAGATCTCAACTGAAAAATAAAGAAATTGCTAAAGAAAGATTATTTGAAAAAATTATTCAAGTTTTAGATTCATTATATCCTAAACCAAGAATAACAGAAACAAAAGAACCACCTTTAGCTGAAGAAAAAAGAATTAAAGAAAAGAAAATTCGAAGTGAAATTAAAAGACTAAGAAAAAGAATTGTTTAATTATTCTTCCACTAAAGGAACAAATAAAAAGCCTGGATAATATTCTTTTTCTAATTTATCTTCAATTTTAGTTATTTTCCAAATACCATTTTGATCAGGTATGACTAAAATTCCATTGTTAGCTAATTGTTCAATTAATTTTTCAGGAATATTTTTAGCTGCAGCACTAACAAGAATTCTGTCAAAAGGAGCATATTCTTTCCATCCTTTTGAACCATCACCTAATTTTAATTCAACAATCTTTTTTTCAATAAAATTAAATTTAGCAATGTTATTTTTACCAAATTCAAAAATGGATGGTAAAATTTCTATCCCATAAACTTTTCCTTCTTCACCCACTATATAAGCTAATAAAGCTGTTGTCCAACCAGAACCAAATCCGACATCTAAAATTTTTTCTTTAGGTTGAGGATTTAAAAGTTCTAACATAAAAGCAACAGTCCATGGTTGGGAAATTGTTTGACCTTCACCAATAGGAAGCGGATAATCTCCATAAGCCTCAAACTCATGACCTGGCCTTACAAATTTTTTTCTATCAATAGCTAAAAAGGCATCTATTATACGCTGACTTTTTAAAACACCGTTTCTTACAAGGTAATTGACTAGTTCTTTATTTGAACTAAAAAGCATTATTAACTAATTATAAAACTACTTCTTTTTTCTATTTCTCTTCTTAAAAGTGGGTAACCTTCTAACTTTGGATTTTGATTAATTAATTCTTCTGCTAATTTTTGCGCTAATTTAACTATTTCCATATTTTCTAATGCTTTCATGGCTAAATCTGGAACACCTGATTGTCTTTCACCTAAAAGTTCTCCTGGTCCTCTTAATTCTAAATCTTTTTCTGCAATATAAAATGCATCTTGAGATTCTTCTAAAATTTTTAATCGTTTGTAAGAAAGAGGAGTATAAACTTCAGGTATTAAAAAGCAATAGCTTTGATGAATAGATCTTCCTACTCGTCCTCTTAATTGATGAAGCTGCGAAAGACCAAATCTTTCTGCTCCTTCAATTACAATCACTGTAGCTAAAGGTAAATCAATTCCAACTTCAACTACAGAAGAGGCTACCAAGATCTGAATTTCATTGTTTAACATTTTTTTCATAATAGCTTCTTTTTCAATTGATTTCATTTTACCGTGAAGCATAGCTACATTATAATCTGGAAATAATTTTTTAATTTTTTCATATTCTTCTTTGACAGTTCGAATTTCATATGCGCTACTATCTTTTTTTTCAATTCGTGGGCAAATTACAAAAGCTTGATGACCTTTTTCTAATTCTCTCCGGATAAAGTTCCATACTTCATTTATATTTTCTTTATCTACCACAAAGGTTTTAACATCTTGTCTACCTGGTGGTTTTTCTTTTAAAATAGATAGTTCCAAATCTCCATAAAAAGCTAAATATAAAGTTCTCGGTATCGGAGTTGCTGTCATTGATAAAAAGTGAGGTAAGTAATCTTGGGAAGATTTTTCTAATAATTTTTTTCTTTGAAGAACACCGAATCTTTGTTGCTCATCTATAACTACTAAACCAACATTGGGGTAGGGAATAGAAAGTTCTATTAAAGCATGAGTTCCGATTAAAATATTAATTTTTTGGGTTAATATAAGATGAATAATTTGATCTTTATTTTTAATCGCACGAAAACCATGAAGTCCATAATAACCATTGTTTTTTACTAATAAACCTATACCATAATCTGTATAATAGAAATCTTCCAAAAACCTTCTAAAGTGTTGATTAGCCAAAATTTCGGTAGGCGCCATTAAAATTACCATATAACCGCTATTTACAGTCAGTAAAGATATTATCTCAGCTATTAATGTCTTTCCTGAACCTGTTTCTCCTTGTAAAAGTCTATTCATCGGGTAAGGTTTCTGTAAACTTTGTATTATCTCATTTAAAACTTCTTTTTGCGAAGAAGTAAGTTCAATATTTAATTTTTGTAAAAATTCTTTAATTAAATTTTCATTGTAATTTATAACAGGAGCCTTTTCCATTTTTAACAAAATTTTTTCTTGGTTGATTTTACATTGAATATAGAAAATTTCTTCAAATAAAAATCGTTTTTGAGCTTTTTCTGTTTCGGTCAAGTCTTTAGGTAAATGAACATTTTTTAAAGCAGAAGAAAGAGAAGGGATATCAGCTTTTATTCGAATTATTTCAGGTATAGGATCCATTAATTTATCAATATTAAATTTTTTTAAAATTTCTTGAATTATTCTTCGAGTAAAACTTGAAGGAATATTTGAAATTTCTTTATATACAGGAATAATTTCTGGTTTAAATTTCTCTCTTTTGTCTAATATTTTAAAATCAGGATCTGAAAGATGTACTCCATATTTATTTTTTACTAATTTTCCATAAAGCATAACCTGCGGGGAGCCTGATAAAAGTTTAGCAATATAAGCTTGATTATACCAAATTACTTTTAAAGAACCTGTTTCATCTTCAACTATTCCTTGTATTATAATCATTTTCTTTTTAGGAGTTGGGAAAACCTTGATATTTTTAATTCTTCCTACAATAACACAATTTTCACCAATTTTAGCATCTTTTACCTTTACAACATTTCTTAAATCATCATATCTATAAGGAAAAAAGTAAAGTAAATCCTTTATGGTATTAATGTTATATTTCCTAAACTTTTCTGCAGTCCTATATCCTATCCCTTTGAATTCAATTAAAGGAATTTCCAGATCCTCTAAAGTCATCTTCACTAAAATTATAAAATCACAATTTAGAATTCAAAAATAACATTTGCACTATTTAGACATATATGTACTTATAGTACAAACTAAAATAAATTAAACTTTTTGCATAAATTTATTTATAATTAAAAGTTAAATATTAATTGGGGATTAGAGAATGAAAAAGTTGGTTTTTCTTCATGGTTGGGTAAATAAGTATATAATAAACAAAGATAAAAATATTGAGGAATTTTATCAAGATTTATTAAGCGAATTAAAAAAATATTTTGAAGTTCATTTTGTAATTTTGCCAGGATTTAGTAATAATCCTGAACCTTTAAAAGAATATTTTTTAGATGATTATGTAGAATATGTAAAAAATTATGTCGAACTAAATAAATTAAACAACTTTTATCTTATGGGTCATTCTTTCGGAGGGCAAATAGCTTGTAAATTTGCTTATCTTTATCCCGAAAAAGTTGAAAAATTAATTTTATACAATGCAGCTTGTATTAGAAAAGAATCAATTAAACAAAAACTACTAAAGCCCCTCAGAGAAATTGGCCAATCTATTTTTAAAATTTTTCCTTTTCTTAAAAAGGCGGTATATAAATTTTTAACAGGATCAACTTATTATCTTCAGCTATCTCCTATTATGCAAAAAACTTATCAAAATGTTATCAAAGAAGATTTAACCCCTTTATTAGAAAAAATTAAAGTACAAACTATAATAATATGGGGAGCTAAGGACAGAATTACTCCTTTATGGCAGGGAAAATTAATTAAAAAATTAATCCCTGACTCACAAATATTTATCAATAACTCAGGAGATCATAATTTTCATAAAAAAAACCCGAAATTTATTATTGGCATTTTAAAATCAATTTAGGTTAAAATATTTAAAATAATGTTAAGAATATTCAAAGAAAAGTTCAATAATTCTTTTAAAAATATTTCGTTAGACAATTTACAATTATATTTACTTTTTATCTTACTTTTTATTTTACCTCTCCCTATTTCTGCTAATTTACCTCACATTCCTTTAAAAACTTTTATTTTGACTTTATTCTTAACTATTTCTCTCCTCTTTACTTTAATAAAATTGCTCACAAATAAAACAATCCGACTACCTTTTCACACAGCTTTATCTTCTTTCTTAATATTTCTACTAATAGCTATAATAAGTACATACTTTAGCCAAGCTAAATATTTTTCTCTTTATGCCAATTTATCATCTTCCCATTCATTGATTTCATACATTTTATACTTTTTAACATTTTTAATAATTCTTATAAATATTGAAAAAGACCTATTATCCAAAAATTTACCACTTTTAATTTTTATAATTTCTCTTTCTATCTTTATTAATAATCTCCTTTTAATACTTTCTTTGCGTTATCCTTTTTCTTATACAGTTTTTTCAAGCTTAACCGAAGTTATAATTTTCACATCTTTTCACTTTTTATTTGCTCTTTTAATATTAACGCAAAAACCAAAATTTATCCAAGAAAAAAATTCATTTAATTACTTTTTAAAATTGCTTTTGATAATCACTTTAATTTTAGATTCAATAGCCCTAATTATTTTCAATTTCCAATTAATATGGCTTTCTCTCTCAATTATTTTCCTTTTATTAATAATCCACAATCTTATTTATAATATAAATCACGCTCAAAATGCTTTATATCTATTCTTAACAATTTTATTTTTCTTGCTTTATATCACAAGCCAGGAAATAGGTATATTTATCTTTTCAAAAATTCCAAATTTGCCGCAAGAATTTAGACCAAATTTATTCCTTTCTTTTAATATAGCTTTTAATACATTAAAAACTAATCCTATAATTGGTACAGGCCCAGCTACTTTTGTATATAATTGGCTTAAATTTAGACCCCCAACATTGAATTTACAAAATTTAGAATCAGTAAGATTTGATCAAGGCTTCAATCTTCCTATAACCTTAATTACTGAAACAGGTTTGTTAGGTTTTGCAATTTTTCTCTTCTTTTTATTCTATACAACTTTGGTGCTCTTAACTAGATTAACAACTAACGAAAATATTTACCTCACAATTCCTACTCTTTACTTATTAATTACCATACTTTTTTATTCTTCTTATTTCATTCACCTTTCATTTTTATTTATATTTTTAGGATTAGTATTTTTGAATGAAACCAATTATTCTACAATTCATGTATCTAATACAAAAAAAGCAAAAATTTTAACAAGTCTAATTTTAATTTTCTCTACCATCCTAATTACGACTGGCCTTTATTATATTACTAAAAACTTTTTAGCAGGTATATTCTATATCAAATCTTTAAATGAAGTATCTAAAAAATAATTTAGATCAAGCTATAAATGATTTAAATATATCTACAATTTTATCTCCAACTTCAGATTTATATTTAAGAGAACTAAGTACTCTTTTATTACAAAGAGCAAATATAGAAGCTAATTTACAAAATCCAAATACTCAATTTATCCAAAATCTTCTTACTTATTCAATACAAACAGCTCAAGCTTCGATTTTTTTGAATCCCTTAGAACCATTAAATTACTCTGCGCTAGCAAATATATATGAAAACCTTTCGCCAGTTAATCAACAATTTTATAATTTAGCAATAGAAAATTACAAAAAAGCATCAGAAAGAGATCCATATAATCCTATTTATTATATAAGAATGGCTATATTACATTACAATAACAAAAATAAAGAACAAGGAGACACAGAACTTAAAAAAGCATATCTTTTAAAACCAAACGACCAACAAATTTTACAACTAATTCGACAATATATGATTAAATAATTATCACAACTAATTCGACAATATATGATTAAATAATTATCAAAGCTAATATATAGATCATTTCTCTCCCAGAAGGACTATCCGAACATATGTTCTTATAGTCCAAACACAAACTTTTCTGGACCTACACGGACTATTCTGAACATAAAAATAGACTGGTACGGACTGAATACGCAAGGTTCGGATATTATTTTTAATTAATTATAAAGTCTGTATAAAATTTTGTTTGAAAAGTCCGTGTTCAACTCTAAATAGTCCGTAAAATTTATCAGAAAAACCTATGTATAGTTCGAATAGATCCGTAATTGTACTATAAGTACATATGTACGAATAGTGCAAGTTTTTAATAGAAATTAGAAAGATAGCTTAAACTTTGAATTGTTGTTTTAATTTTTGGTCTATTTCTTGTTCTATTGATTTTACTTTTTCTTCTCCTGATTGAGCAAGTTGTTTTAATTCTTCATCAGATAATTTACCTAATTCTTCAATTCTTTTTAATAAATAATCTCTATTATTCTTTTTAGGATCTTCTAAAACTTCATTTAACAAAGCTTTCAGTACCCAACCTACTTTAGGCCCAGAAGGTATTTGTAAAATTTGCATCACATCATTTCCATTCACTTTTAACATTTTGGGTGTGATTGGTTCTAATTGTGCTTTATGAATTAAATATTTCAAATATCTTAATCTATAGGGAACAGCCTTAGGAACACCAGAACCAATTCTATCTGCTTCTCTTAATTTGAAAAAATCTTCTAAATGCTCTAAACCTAATCTTCTTGCTAATCTTCTTACTGCTGACATAGTTACTTTATCAACTTCTAAATAAAACATATGATGCTTTACTAAATGGACTACTTTATCAATTATATTTCTTGGGAATCTCAATCTTTCTAAAATATTTTTTGTCATCTTAGCGCTAACAAATTCATGATTATAAAAAGTACAATCAGGTCCTTCTCCTTGTTTGGTTAAAGGTTTGCCTATGTCATGAAATAAGGCAGCAAGACGAATTTCTAAAGAAAAATTTTTTTGAACAGCATATTCTAAAGATTTTATAGAATGAGTATAAACATCGTATTTATGATGTTTGTTTTGCCCCACTCCATAGCATTGTTGAAGCTCAGGAATTATTTCAATAAGTAAACCAGATTCCCGCATAAGTTCTATTCCTTTTACAGCATTTTTACTCATTATTATCCTTATAAATTCATCCCTTATTCTTTCTTTAGCTATAAATTGAATAAAATTTGCATATTCTTTGATGGCCTTAAGAGTATTTTCTTCTATTTCAAAATCAAGTTCACAAGCAAATCTTATTGCTCGTAACATTCTTAAGGGGTCTTCTTTAAATCTATCTTCAGGGTTGTTTACCGTTCTTATTAATCTTTTTTTTATATCCTCTAAGCCTCCAAATATATCTATAATTCTTCCATTAATATCCATAGCTAAAGCATTAATAGTAAAATCTCTTCTTTTTAAATCATCTTCTAATTTTTCAGCAAATCTTACTTCATCTGGATGCCTGTAATCTGAATATTTTCCTTCTTCTCTAAAAGTAGTAATTTCAATTACTTTCAAAGTTGGGTCATTAGAATTAGTTTTTACGCCAACAGTAAAAAATCTATTTTCATAAAAGCTATTCGGGAAAATTTTTTGAATTTCTTCAGGTTTAGCGTTAGTTGTAATATCCCAATCTTTTGGTTTTCTTTTTAAAATAAGATCTCTAACGCAACCTCCAACTAAATAAGCTTCAAACCCACTGTCTAATAATTTTTTCCAAACTTCCTTTACTTCTTGAGGAATTTTTTCTAATAATTTAATCTCTCTTTTTTTAGAATAGCTTTTTTGAGGAAGAAAATCTGGATTCATTTACTTAAAGGAGCGGTGGACGGGATTCGAACCCGCGTCCTCCTGCTTGGGAAGCAGGCGTTCTACCGCTGAACTACCACCGCTTTAATAAATTGTGCCTGGGGAGGGAGTCGAACCCTCACGGCCGTATAGGCCAGGGGATTTTGAGTCCCCAGCGTCTACCAATTCCGCCACCCAGGCTTTTTATATATTTAATTTTAATAAATTTTTAGCTAAATTTAAAGTCTTGATTTTTAAAAATAATGTTAAAATAATAGTTAGTATCTCTAAAAGGAGGTGGGAAAATGGAAATCATGCTTCAAGATTTCAAAGTAGAAAAAGATAATTATATATTTCTTATACCATGTCCTTTTTGTCGGAATAATAAATATGAAGTTAAAATTTTAGTAATTTTACCTAAAAGAATAAGACAAATTAGAGTATATTGTTATTACAAGCATAGCTTTCTCGTAAGTATTAAGGAAGTTACTAAAAAAGGATTATTAGTAGAAACATTATCAGCATAAACAACGAAAGGAGGTGACACCTATGAAGACTGAGGTGGGTAGTAGTACTATATTGAAAGTGGTGGATGATAGATGCGTCTTGTATTGTAATTGTGGTGGCACAGCAGAGGTAGATGTGAAGAGGTTGGTAAAGGAGGGAAGAGTGGTGGTAAGGTGTAATAAGAGGGGTCATGAATTGGTGGTGGATTTTTTAAATATACCACAGGGGATGGTAAGAGTGAGGATGGAAAGACTGGAGCTTGAGTAAGAGGGGGTGAAAAATGAAAAGCGAGAGAGGCTGGAGATTAAGAGCCTGCCTAGGGCAGGCTCTTAAAAATTAAACAACCATTTCTCTTAATCTTTTTATTCTTTCTTCAACAGGTGGGTGGGTTGAAAATAGGTTTGCTAACCAAGATATTAAATCTTTTTTGTTTTTAAATGGATTGATAATAAATAAACCTGCAGTCACAGGGGAAACATTCATTTCAATGGTTTGTTTAGAAATTTTTTCTAAAGCACTTGCTAGCCCTAAAGGATTTTTTGTAATTAAAGCACCAGTAGCATCAGCTAAAAATTCTCTTTTTCTTGAAATAGCAAATTGGAATAATTGAGCAAATATTGGAGCCAATAACGCCAAAATAAAACCAATTATCACTAAAATTCCACCTCCTTTATTTTCTCTATCTGAACTTGACCATATACCCCATCTTAAAAATATATCTGCCATTATTGCCACTATACCTGCTAAAATTGTAGCAAGCATCATTATTTTAATATCTCTATTTTTTATGTGAGCAATTTCATGAGCAATTACACCTTCTAACTCTTCTCGATTAAGATTTTGTACTAAACCAGAAGTAACAGCAACTAAAGAATTTTCTGGATTTCTGCCAGTAGCAAAAGCATTCATATGAGGCGTATCTATCAAATATAATTTTGGAGTTTTAGGAAGGCCAGAAGCTATGGCTAAATTTTCTAAAATTCTATAAACTTCAGGTAGGTCATTTTTACTTACTTCTTTTGCACCTGTTAAAAATGTAATCACTTTATCACCATAATAATAGCTCCAAATATTTGTCAAAAGACCGATTACAACAGCAAGATAAAATATCCAGCTTTCACCTGTTAAATAAGCAATTAAATATCCTAAACCAAAAACAAAAGCTAAAAATATTGTCATCAATATCCAAGTTTTTATATTATTTTCATCTATGAATTTATATGGGGTAGCCATTTTTTAAAATTTAACTTTTGGTACTTCTTTTTCTTCTGTTAATTCTAATTCAAAATATTCTGCTGGTTGGAAATTAAATAATTTAGCGAAGAGATTAGTAGGAAATGATTGTAAAAATGAATTATATTCCATAACTACTGAATTATAAAACCTTCTTGAAGCCATAATTTTGTCTTCAGCATCTCTTAATTCTCTTTGAAGCTCTAAAAAGTTTTGATTTGCTTTTAAATCAGGATAGTTTTCTGCAACAGCAAATAATGTTTTAAGAGCTGCAGTAATCATATTATCAGCTTGCACTTCTTCTTTTAAGTTTTTTGCATTAAGTAAAGCTGATCTTGCTTGAGTGATATTTTCTAAAACTTCTCTTTCATGAATAGCATAACCTTTTACTGTCTCAACTAAATTTGGTATTAAATCAGCCCTTCTTTTAAGTTGAACTTCGATATCACTTTCAGCTTCTTTAACTCTTTGATAAAAACGAATTAATTGATTATAAATAACAATTGCCCAAATTATAAAAAGAACTACAACGCTTAGACCTGTTAATAGAGGTGTTAAATAATTTAAAACATAAAGAATTCCTATTATTAATAACCCTGATAAAAAAACTGCAAAAAGTGAATTAAGCATAGATTTATTTTC
>OGCB01000167.1_pt1 | contig 19665 bp, 24 predicted proteins | sample 1570031 | NCBI WGS metagenome assembly OGCB01 (sample SAMN05518655, study PRJEB24509) | hot springs metagenome | isolation source: Octopus Spring Streamers, Yellowstone National Park, Wyoming, USA | place: USA:Octopus Spring Streamers, Yellowstone National Park, Wyoming, USA | collected 2011-10-11 | reverse complement strand
CGGGGCTGTCACCCTCTACGGCCCCGGACTTCCACCGGAGTTCTGAGAATACAATAACGGGAAGCTCCCGATCCTTTACCCCACATCTCCTCTAAATTACTTTAGAGGATTCGGTTTAGGCTTCTTCCCTTTCGGTCGCCCCTACTCAGGAAATCACAATTTGTTTTTTATTCCTGCGGGTACTGAGATGTTTCACTTCCCCGCGTTCCCCTCCCTTACGGGATGCCTTTCGGCAGGATATCCCATTCGGGGATCCGGAGATCAACGGTTGCATGCACCTCCCTCCGGCTTTTCGCAGCTTGCCGCGCCCTTCTTCGGCTTCCGAGCCAAGGCATCCACCGGGCGGGTTCCTGAGACTATATATTCCCTCTCATCCCCCTCATCTATTATCATCAGGCTCACTTCTCTACCTTAGGTAGAGAAGATCATATACATAATATTAAATAATGTAATATTTAAAAATGTATCACCGCGAATTTTTACTATGAAAGAAAGCATTTTAGATAAAAATGTCAACTTTTCTGAATGGTATAACAATATAATAAGAATTTCTAAAATCATCGACGATAGATATCCTATAAAAGGAATGCCCGTCTACTATCCAAATGGATATTTTGCAATTAGGAAAATATTAAATATTTTAGAAAATGAATTGGAAAAGTATGGATTTGAACCTTACTGGTTTCCAATATTAATTCCATATGAAATATTTAGGAGAGAAAGTGAACATATAAAAGGTTTTGAATCTGAAGTATTTTATGTCGCTCCTTCAAAACCTATAGAAGAAGAAAAAGAAATAAAATATATATTAAGACCGACATCTGAAACAGAAATGTATTATATGTTTTTTTTATGGATAAGATCCTATAGAGATCTACCTCTATTAACTTACATGACAAATACAGTATATAGATATGAAACTAAAGCAACAAAACCATTGATTAGGGGAAGAGAAATTTTATGGAATGAGGCACATACAGCACATAAAGATTTAGATGATGCTGAAAAAATGATAAAGAAATCTATGGAAATATATTCAAAAGTTTTTTGGGATCATTTATCAATACCACACATATGGATAAAAAGACCAGATTGGGATAAATTTGCCGGAGCAGATTACACATTTGCTGCAGATACTATATTACCAGATGGAAAGTTTTTACAAATCGGAACTACACATTTATTGGGAAGGAATTTTTCTAAAGCATTTAATATTATTTTCGAGGATGAAAATCCATTTATAAAAATAGATAAAAACAAATTCGAAGCCTTTAATGAAAGTAACTACAGATACGAAATAGAAATTATTGAAGGTAAAATAAGAATAAGATTATACGATAATAATAAAGAATTAATTAAATCTTATGAAGAAAAAATCGAATTTGATGGAGATATATATGAAGATAATAAGAATTTAATAAACAAAATAAATAATATAATTAAAAATAAATTTAATGAAAATAAATTAGTCAATAAGAAATTTGTTTGGCAAACATCATTTGGAATATCTATGAGAACCTTAAGTGCAGTAATTTCAATACATGGAGATAATAAAGGTTTAATATTACCTTTTGAAATATCCCACATTCAAATAATAATTATTCCAATATATTATTCTGAAGATGAAAAAAGTAAAATATTAAAATATTGTGAAGATATATACAATTTATTAAAAGAAAAATATAGAGTAAAAATTGATAAAGATGATACAAAAAGTCCTGGATGGAAATTTAATCAATACGAATTAATGGGAGTACCATTTAGGATATCCATCGGAAAAAAAGAATTAGAAAAAAATACAGTTACAATATCTATAAGGCAATATGACAGTAAATCAAAAAATTATGAAGTTAAACTAGAAAATTTATTAAATGAGTTAGATAGGTTAATTATTGAATATGATAAAGAGATTAAAGAAAGGGCAAGAAAGTGTTTTGAAAATAAAATATTAAAAATAGACAATTTAAAGGATTTAGAAAATAATTTAGATAAAAATGTAGCATTTAAGGTTCCTTTTTGTATGAGAGAAGACTGTGCAAAGAATATTAAAGAAAAATATTCATTAGATGTAAGAGGAACTGATGTTATACCAGAAGATGCAAAGAATAAAAAATGTATTTTTTGTAACACAGATGCAAAATATTATGTATACTTAGGAAAAAGTTATTAATGTGTGGCCGTAGGCTGCTTTTAGTATATATTTTTCTAAGCGGACAAGCCTTGTACCGCCAGGACATACTTCTCAAGGTACATATACCCTCTCCAAGTTTACCCAGAGTTACCTCCGGGTATTGACCCTTCATTTTCATCGGGTATATGCCCGTGATTTCTGATTATGTAGCCAGGGGTTTCCCCCTCCGATTTCTCGGTAGCTTATCGGTAAGCAGACCTTCCTACGGCCACCTTTTTATATATTTCTTTTAAATATATAAATTATGTCAGACCGTATACCATTATTTGCATACCTTGGATTATATAAGTTTGGAAAAGAAAAATCAAAAATAAAATTAGATAGAAATAAATTAATAATATTTATAATTATTTTTGCGGCTTTAGTATATTTTGCAAATATTTATATATCATGCCTAATTTAGAAGAAGATTTAGAATATAATAGAAGATATAAGGAAGTTTTACATATATTTAATGTTTCATTAAAAAATAATAAAGGGTTGGAAACAGTTAAAAGTTTTATAAAAGCAGTTATTGAATATTATGACTATGCAATTGAATTATATTTTAAGAAACTATATGAAAATAAAAAGATTGATGAAATTCCGGATAGCCCGATCAAAAGATATAAAAAAATAATTGAAATTACAAAGGACAAAGAACTTGAAGAATCATTAAAGTATTATAGATTATTAAAACTTGCTTTAAATGCTGATGCAAAGATAATAAATGAATATAGAAAAAGTATGGTTATAAAATTTAGAACATTAAGCGGGGAAGAATTTGAAATAAATATAAAAATGTTAAAAGATATTGCAGAATCTGTTAAAAAATTTTCTACAATTATTGATAAATATATATAATGGCAAAAATATATACAATATCCTCTGGAAAAGGTGGAGTAGGAAAAACTTTCTTTTCTATAAATTTATCTAGAGCCCTCTCGTTATTAAGTTTTAGAACATTATTAATTGATTTTAACTTAAGTACACCTAATATATCAATAAATCTTGGCTTGGGTAATGAAAATAACAATATACATAAATTTTTAAGGGGCGAAATTGATATAAATAACTGTATAAGAGAGTATAAAGAAAACTTTTATATAATTCCTGGAAGTTTGGATATAAAAGACTTAATATATATTTCTACAGAAAAATTACATAAGGGGATAATGAAGATATATGATGATTTCGATTATATTATCATAGATTCCGCCGCTGGAATTGGCAAAGAAGCAGTAGAAGCATTAAAAGCTTCAGAAGAAGTAATATTGATAACAAATGTTGAAAAATCATCATTGATGGATGCATATAGAGTTACAAAAGTTTTAGATAATTTGGATATAAAAACTTTTGGGATCATTTTAAATAAAATTATAGGACGAGTAAATTATGTAAGAATTGAAAGCTTTTTTAAAAAACAAATAATTGGAGTAATTCATTACGATAAAAATGTACAAATTTCAATGGATAAAGGCATACCTTTAATAGATTATAATATAAATTCTGTAGCATCTAAAGATATAATAAAAATTGCAGAAAAAATAACCGGAAAGAATTTGGAAATTAGAAATAGCCTTATAGATAATATATTAAAAATATTTAAATGGAGATAGATTTTGAATTAGATAAAATATTTGAAATATTAGATAGAAAAAAATATAAAAAAATATTATTACAATTTCCTGATGGATTAAAACCATATTCAAAAGAAGTATATGATAAAATAAAGGAAAAATATAAAGATCTTGAAATATATATTTGGTTTGGATCGGATTTTGGTGGATGTGATATACCAATATATTTAGATAAATATGGATTTGATTTGATAGTTCATTTTGGCCATTCAAAATTTTATAAATTAAAAATAGATGAACAATAACATATTTCTAATTTTGTCAATTATTTTCTTATTTATTTCAATAATTTTATTATTTATTTATTTATTGTCAAATTCTTCCAATACAAAATTTGCCGGATTAATATTAATAGGTCCAATACCAATATTAATATCAAACTCTTACCACCTATCAATTATATTATTAATCATATTAATTATTATTTTGATCATTTTTATTATCTTCTTTTATAAGATAGTCATATAATTCCTTTAAATTTTTAAATACCATTGTAGCACCAGCAGAAAGTAATTCTCTTTTTTTATTTACACCACTAGCAACCCCTATTACATTTATTCCAGCCCTTTTTGCAGCAATAACACCATATATTGAATCTTCTATTGCTAATATTTCATTTGGTAATAGTGAAAAGTATCTTACTATCTTAGTATAACCTTCAGGATCTGGTTTTGTCTGTTTTACATCATCAGAAGTTATTATAACATCAAATAAATTATCTATATGTAAATGTTTTAAAATCTCTATTGTTAATCTTCTAGTATTTGAAGTAAAAATTGCCATTTTATATTTTTTATCCTTAAAATAATTTAATATTTGTTTTGCTCCTGGATTAAATTTTATCTCTTCTACATATTCATTTACCATCATATCCTCAAATTCTTTCTTTAAATCTTCAATTGATATGCTTAAATTATATTTTCTTATTATATTATATATTATTTCTTCTAAAGGCATTCCAGAATTATCTAAAGATCCATATAAATTTATACCGTATTTTCCCAATACTTTTTTATGAACTTCATCATAAACCTTTAAGCTATTTATAAGTGTCCCATCCAGATCCAATACTACTCCCTTTAGGTTATAAAATATAACCATATTATAATATTTTAAAGAAAGATATAAAATAATTAATTATGATTAAAATAAGGGAGGAGATAAGAAAAATAATAATTAATAATTATGTTAAGGAAGAAAAAGATCCTCTTGATTCTATAATTGGACAAGAAAATGCAAAGAGACAAATATTATCTTCATTAATTTCCGGAAGAAATATATTAATAATTGGACCTCCAGGTACTGGAAAGACGACTTTAGCAAAAAATATAGCAAAACTATTACCAGAAATTGATTTTCCGGATGGAATTCCATTATGGGCATATGAAGAATTCCCTTTTGTCTCAGAAGAATACAGAAAAAAATGGAAAGAAGGTCCCTTTATAAAAATAAAAGGTGAAGATAGATTTATTAGAATACAAGGTTCTTATGATTTATCTGTTGAAGATTTGATTGGGGATATTGATCCCTCAAAAGCATTAAAATATGGTATACATTCTTTAGAATCTTTTATACCAGGAAAAATATTTAAGGCACATCATGGTGTATTGTTTTTTGATGAAATAAATAGGGCTCCTCCAAAAGTTCAAAATAGTTTATTAGAATTGCTAGAAGAAAAGAAAATAACAATTGGGACATATGAATTTCAAATACCATTGGATATAATATTTATTGCCACAATGAATCCTGAAAGTTATTATGGAACAGAAAAAATATCTGATGTATTACTAGACAGATTTGATATAATAAATTTAGATTATCCAAAAGATATTGAAGAAGAAAAGAAAATTATATTAAAATACGGAAAAAGTTTAGATGTTAATTTTCCAGAAAAATTGTTGGAATTAATAATCGAATTCATACAAAAATTAAGAAAAGATGATAAATTAGAAAAGAAACCATCTGTTAGATCAACAATTGGTATTTATGAAAAAGCTCAAGCATTAGCAATAATAGATAATAAAGAAAATATTGAAATCCAACATATATTCGAATCTTTATTATCAATATTACCTCATAGAATAAGATTAAAACCATCATATAAAATGGAAATGAATGAAGAAGAATATATAAGAAATCAATGGAATTCTTTCATAATTGGAAAAGACTTTCGGAGTTGATTCAGAAAATTTAATAAATAGACCTGGAGAGTCTTTTAAATATAGTTCAAAAGATATTAAAAAAGGTATAAACGAATTAATTGAAAAGATGATAAAAGAAGGATATCCAATATTTGATATAGATAAAATTATAGAAAATAAAAAAGAATATTCTGATGTGTTATCTAAACTGACTGAATACGATGAAAAAAGAATAAGAGAGGATAAAGATTATAGATTTAATAAGGAATTTAAAAAATCTCTAAACAAATTAAAGGAAATATTAATTAGTGAGGGATATATAGATGAAACTGGAGAATTAACTGAAAAATCTTTAATGGAATATTCTAAATATTTAATAGGAAGTATAGAAAAGGAACTTGAAGGAATATTTGAATATGGAAAATATCTATCATATTATATTGGAAATGATGAAGAATTTTACAAGAAATATTTTAGTATAGGAGATAAATATAATAAAATTAATATAAAAGAAACAATAAGGAAATTTATAAGAAATAAAGATGTTGTAAGATTCATTGTTGATGTTAAAAGAGAAAGTAAAGGTGGTAAATATATAATTTTATTGGATGTATCTGGAAGCATGATTGGAGAAAAAATATTTGAAGCAAAAAAAGCTTTAATATTGTTAATATCAAAGATATTAGAGGATAATAATCTATTAGATATAATATTATTTAATGATAAAATTGTTAAAGAATATAATAATGTTAGAGGGTTGAAAGATATAATAGATATACTAAAGATTATACCAAATGGAAGTACAGATATTGCTTTAGCATTTAATTATTTATTAAATAAAGGAGAAAGAGGACATATAATATTAATAACTGATGCATTACCAACAAAGGGAAAAAATCCAGTAGAAAGAACTTTAAAGTTAGCTAAAGAATTAAGTCAATATTATTATATATCGATAATTGGTATACAATTAAATAGTGAAGGAGAAAAAATTGCAAAAGAAATAGTAAAATATGGAAGAGGAAGATTATTTATTTCTAAAGATATAAAAGATCTGAAAAAACTATTGGTATTAGAATATGAAATATCTAAACAACAGATGATAAAATAGTTTCTTCAGGCTTATTTTCTCCTATATATTTCTTATATTTTCCTGACAATTTTTTTCTTGCAACATCTAAATAAAAACTTATTCTACTTGTGAATTCTTGCTTATTGTAATATATTGATAAAATAATATCCTTGTAGAATACTTGAGCAGCCCTTGTATATGGTCTTCCAAATGCATGTCTCATTCCCTGTGAAATTCTATCTGCACCAGCACCATATACTAATGCATGTTCTCTTACAACATGATGTGGATATTTTCTTATAATGAATAAGAATTCCTTTACTTCACTTTCCAAGTATTTTAATATATTTGTTCTTACAGATTCTAATGAATAATCGGATATTTGAACATTATGTAATGCAATTAAATGACCAACATATTTCCATTGATCTTTTGGTATATTTGTTGCCCCCATAATCTGCATCCTAAGTTTTGACACTGGAGCACCTGGAATTTTGTTATACGATTTACTATATGAAAATCTTGTATAAGGTCTTTCTATTTCCCTAAATATTCTCCAAGGTCTCTTCGCCATTTTATATCATTTTCTTCAATAATACATTTATATCTTTTCCATAGTATCCATACGCACCACCTAGACTATATGGGACTTTTATGCCCTTTCTTGGATAACCTCCTGATGGGGGTTTTAACCTAAATACTTTCTTTATTTTTGGTATTGCATCTAAATCTACTTCATTATTTAGTAATTTTTCAATAAATGTATCTATATCTATATTTAATGTTTGTTTAATATAATCTTCTGTTAGTCTCTTATTTCCCTTCAATCTTCCCCTCTTTAACAATAATTCTTTTAATGTTTCTTTATCTATTTCGCCCCATGCAACCCATGGTTCTACCTTTTTTACCATTCCTCTTATATCTTTTGTATCTTTCATTATTACCGCATAATTATTTCTTCTCAATCTTAAAAGATATAATGTATCCTTTACTTCCTTATTTGCTTTAACAGTTCCCTTTATCCTTACAATTGCTAATAACCCCATTTTATACGAATCCAATCTTTAATCCAGAATATTTGGCATATTCTTCCTTTATTCTATATTCAACTGTTTTTCTTAACGCATTATAAACTGCCATTGCAAAATTGTACCTCCTTCTAGTCTGTCCAAAAGATTTCATCCATAAATCTTTTATACCGGCTAATCTAAATATTTTTTTCATTTCCTCAGGTGCTACCAATCCAACTCCTCTTGGAGCTGGTAATAATACAACTCTTACAGAACCATAAGATCCCTCAACTTTAAATGGCAAAGAATGTGGGATCTTAAATGCACATTCCCATGACCCACAACCTCTCGCAATTGGTATAATATTTAGTTTTGCATTTCTTAATGCCTTTTCCATACATAGAGCAATATCTGAAGATTTTCCCATTCCCACCCCAACGTATCCATTTTCATTTCCAACAACAGCAACAGAAACCCATGATGTTTTATTACCTTCAGCAGTTTTTCTTTGAACCATTTTTACAAACTTTGGTCTTCTATATTTACCCTTAGATAATGATAGTCTAATATATTCGTATTTTAAATCGGGTATTAATGCATCTACAATTTCTGGTTCTAATATTTTATATCCTTTTTTAAATATTTGCTCAATTGAATTTATTTTTCCTTCCTTTACCAATTTACCAAGATTTGTTTTTGGATTCCAAGATTCTATATCAAACTTTTTTTCTACTATCTTTTCCAAAGCCTCCTGTTCTTTTTTTATTTCTTCAACTTCTTTTTGTTCTTCTACCATTTTCTTTTAAATTTATATGACCATGCATAGGCCCTTATTTTACTACTTCTTCCAAATCCACAATGTGAACAATATCCTTTATTAGGATTATACGTTTTTCTACCGCATCTTCTACATATAACATGATTTACTTTATTTGTACCACCCAATCTTGTCATTTAATGATAATATAAAGAAATATTTTTAAAGTAAATAAGGAACTTAGAATAATCAATGAATGTTGATATATCAATAATAATACCAACATTAAATGAAAAGGAAAATATTAATGAATTAGTAAAAAGAATAAGAAAAAGTTTAAACGATATAAAATATGAAATAATTTTTGTAGATGATGGATCAAAAGATGGAACGATTGAAGAAATAGAAAAACTAAAAAAGAAATATGAAAATATAAAACTTATTGAAAGAGAATCAAAGAAAGGTTTATCATCTGCATTTTTAGATGGAGTAAAGCATTCTAGTGGAAAATATATTGTATTAATGGATGCTGACCTACAACACCCCCCAGAATTACTAAAGGAAATGTATAAAAAAGCTTTAGAAGGTTATGATTTAGTTATTGCATCAAGATATATTAAAGGAGGAAAAATTGAAAATTGGAGTATTATAAGAGAATTTATATCAAAAACCGCAATATTTATTGCATATATTTTTCTACCAGAAACAATAAAAGTAAGAGATCCATTAAGTGGATATTTTTTAATAAAAAAAGATCTATTAAATAACTTTAAAGTTTCAAATCCATTTAGCTATAAAGTTTTATTAGATATATTGGTAAAAGTAAATTATAACAAATTAATAGAAATCCCATATACATTTAAAGAAAGAAAATATGGAAGATCCAAATTAAGTAAAAAAATAATCTTTTCATATTTGAAACAGGTTTTTTTATTGTTCGACATTTCTCAATTTATAAAATTCTATTTAGTAGGATTATCTGGAATTGTTATTAACTTATTAGCTTTATACTTACTGATATTTTATTTTCCATTTTATATTTCATCTTTTCTAGCAATTTTAATTTCAATTATATGGAATTTTATATTAAATGATTTGTTTGTATTTAAAACTAAAAAGAGAAAATTTTTAGAAAGATTTTTATTGTTTCTTGTAGGTAGGGGTTTATTATCAAAACCAATTCAATATTTATCAGCCCTATTACTTTATTATATATTTGGGATAAATTACTTATTATCACAACTTATTGCTATATTTATTGCTGCTATAATTAATTGGGTCTTTACAAAAGGTATTGTGTATGGAAAGTAAAATTTATAAATTTCAAAAGCGTATCACATAAGCTTTATTTGCACAAAACAAAAATGCCGAATAATATAATACGCTTTTGAAATTTATAAATTTTGTTTTAATAAATTTTATAAATAGAATTTTTAAGATTTTCTTTATCATAGTAAAAAATATTTATAATATCAATGACCCATCAATAACTATTTGTTTTCCTATTTTTTACTATTCTGTATATATCTTCCAAATTATTGATTGGAATTTTGATTCTTTCCTTTGTATACCTATCTTGTAGTAAAACACTATTCTCTAATAATTCTTTTTTTCCAACAATTAATAAGAACCTTATATCTTTATCTACCGCATATTTTATTTGCTTATTAAAATCCCTTTTCATTAAATCAATATAACAGTTCAACCCAATCTCTCTCAATTTATTACATATATTCCAAGCATCTTTAAATGTATCTTCAAAATATATCACACATATTTCTGTATAAGTTTTTTTATCAATCTTAAATATTCCCAATTCTATCCCTGCATCAATTAATCTTTCTACCCCAATACTTCCACCAACAGCAGGTATTTCTTCATTTATAAATAGTTTTAACAAGTTATCATATCTTCCCCCTCCAGATAATGATCCAATTTTTGGTTTTTCAACAACTGCTTCATATATCATCCCAGTATAATAATCTAAACCTCTTACTAGAGACAAATTTATTTCTATTTTACTTTTATCGTTTAATAAATCCAAAATATTGCTAAAATAGTTTATTTCTTTTGATAATTCTTCATATTTTGATAAATAATCAATTACTTCCTGATTTTTTAATGATATTATTTCAACAATTTTATCTGACAATTCACTAACAATATTATTTAATTCTTTTTTTACATTTTCTATTCCAATTTTATCTAATTTATCAATTATTGTATATACTTTTTTTATTTTTTCTTCGCTTATATTTAATTTTTTCTCAAAAACAAATCTTAGAAATTCTCTATCATTTATTATAATTTTATAATTTGAAAAATTAAATTCCTTAAATATAAAATTCACTATATTTAATATTTCTGCATCCGATTCTGGTTCTTTTGATCCAATTATATCAAAATCTGCCTGATAAAATTCCCTATATCTCCCCCTTTGCGGATTTTCATATCTATAAGATTTATCTATTACATATCTTTTAAATGGTAGATTTGGTCTATAATTTGAAAAAAATCTTGCCAAAGGTACTGTTTGGTCATATCTTAACGCATATTCTTTATCAGAATATGGTAATTTAAATCTCCATATTAATTTATTTTCTGCCTCTTCTCCATATTTTCCTTTCAATGTATTCCAATATTCTATTGTTGGAGTTTCTATAGGATCATATCCAAATCTTTGAAATATTTCTTCTATTTTTTTAAATATTTTATTTCTTAATATTTTTATTTCAGCAGGAAAATCCCTTAATCCTGATGGTAAATTATACATTATATTAAATTTTTAAAAATTGTTTAATAAAATATTTGGTTATCTATGGTCGCTCATAGAAAGAAAAAATATAGGAAATATCTTGGACAAAGATATGCTAGAAGGGGGTATAATGATAGAAATAGAGGTAAGGGTAATAAAGGTGGTTCTGGTTTCTCTGGATGGAGATTTAAGAAACAAAAGTATATTAAGCTAATTAAAGAATTTCCAGAAAGATTTGAAGATAAAAAAGGATTCACAAGTATTAAATACAACATTGAAAAATCTGTAATTAATTTAAGAGAATTAGAAGAATACTTCGACTACTTATTATCAGAAGGAATAATAAAAAATGAAGGAGAATATTATATAATTGATCTAGATGAAATAGGTGTTGACAAATTATTGGGAGCTGGAAAAATTAGTAAAAAAATGAAAATATATGTGAGAGAAGCATCAGAAGGGGCGATAGAAAAGGTTAAAAACGTTGGTGGAGAAGTAATAATTAAATAATGGATTTATCATTACAGAAAAGATTAGCATCTGAAATACTTGGCATTGGAAAAGATAGAATATGGATAGACCCAAATAAAATACAAGAAGCATCTAAAGCCTTAAGTAGATCTGATATCTTAGATTTAATTGAGAAAGGAATAATAAGAGTAAAACAAGTTAAAGGTCAGTCTAGAACATGGGCAAATTATATTAAAGAACAGAAGAAAAAAGGAAGAAGAAGAGGACCGGGATCTAGAAAAGGAAGCAAAAATGCTAGATTAGGCAAAAAAGAACGTTGGATTAAAAGAATAAGAGCAATAAGAAAATTATTAAGAGAATTAAAAGAGAAAAAAATAATTGATAAGAAGTTATATAGGGAGTTATATAAAAGAGCAAAAAGTAATGAGTTTAAGAGTAAAAGAGCCATTTTAATTTATCTTAAGGATTTAGGAATATTAAAGAGTGAAAATGAAATTTTAAATAAATAACTTATAAATTTTTTTATTTAAAGTTTATAATCATTTCATTTATATATTCTTTATGGCAACATCATCTCAATTAAGAACAGAAATTGAATCTACATTCAAAAAGGGTATATCAAAGGATGACATAGATAAAGTAGCACAACAAATAGCAAATAAATTAGGAAAGAAACCATCAGTTGTAAAAGCATTAATTACAAGATATGTAAATAAGGGAATGATAAAAGAACAAGGTGGAAAATATGTTTGGGCTGGTCAATAAAATTTTTTCTTAATTTATATTTTATAAAGATATTTAAGATATAGTATATAAAGAAACTACACAAAATTTAATGAAAGATCTAGAATATAAATTTAGTATTTGTATGTATTCAGAATCTTAGTAATTTTCTAAATGCTTAGTTTTATGATAAATTATTAGCATAAAGTTTTAGCACGTCCATCAATAGGTCCAAGTTGAATTGAAATGACTTCCAATTTATTTGGATCAAAAACAAAACTATAAGCACAGCCTTTGATAACATCTTGAATTTCTCCTGTAGGAGAAGTTATAATCTTTTTATAACAAAAAAGCGAGATAAAAAATAGATATGTAGTATAAAAGCAATTGCTATTTCTCATTTCCTTTAATATCTGCATTCTCTAATATTGCAAATGATAAAACCATCAAAATTTTTCTTCAAATATCAGACCCAAAGGCGCTAGACTATTTTTGTTAGATATCTAATAGAATTTTTGGCAAATAATTATTTAAGAATTACAAGTATAAGAAATAAAACAAAGACAATAAAAAGATATACCATAATATAATGTACAGCTGTGGGATAATTTAATAAGATAATTAAGAAAAAACATAAGAGCACTACTAATACAACTGCCACATCTTTAGAAGATATTTTCTTTTTAGAAACTTCTGAAGATTTAGCATATAAATTAATTTCTTCCAATTTTTTTATCTTATCTAAAACCTTCAAAAATTTTTCTCTCTCTTCTTTTTCCTTCATTTCAAGATTTTCAAAATATTGCATCGTCCAAACAGAACAAGGATGACCTCCTTCTTTTCTCCATTCTTCATAAAGTTTTTCTTTTAAAATAGGATCTTTAGTTCTTTCTATTACATTCCAAGTTATTACCAATTTGGGTTCTATATGTTTTTCGCAAAACCATCCTTTACAATAAGGACATTGATAAATTTTCTTTTCAGAAGAATCATTTTCTCTTACTTTACATTCAGGACAGATACCAAATTTTACATTTTCATCTGAATTTTCCATAAGGACTTATTTCAAAGAATCTTTATAAAATCTTATGATTTACAATAATTTTCTTTTAAACTCTTGAGAAAATTACTAACATCTAACATTAATTCTATATTCTCCTTTTTTTCTCAAATTTTTTCATTGTTCCAAAAGTTGAACTACTTTAATTCTCTACATTTTAAATTACCCCAGTATCAAAATTTATCGCAACATCTTCATCTAAAATCTTCTTATAACTCATGATTTACCTTATTAATTCATAATTTTTTGAGCGTTATCATCTATTTAACCTCTATTTTATTATAAAATTATTAATTTTGAATACTTTACAAGATTTACAGTTAAAAATTATAATCTGCCCCCACCGGGATTTGAACCCGGGTCTCGGGGATGAGAACCCCGTATCCTGGACCTGACTAGACGATGGGGGCTATGGTTTATTTAATATATATTCAGAATTTTGAGTTATAACTATTACATTCGTTCCGTTATCATAACATATAATATTTTTCCACGTACAAATGTTATAATATGTTTGATTTATGATAGAAGAATAGTTAGGATACAATAATAATTTGACATAGAAATCTTGTGCAATATATTTACCAATATTCGGCTGATAATAAAAATCATTTTGTAAATTTGAAATAAAGTACAAGGTCATAAATAGTATTAATATTAGATATAATAAAATAAATTGCGATCTCATTTCCAATATATATATACATAATCTATTGAGCCATTAATAACATAAAAAGTTGCAATTCCTTGCTCAGCTTCATTTAAATCTATATTATTAAATGCTAATTGCCCATTTATTTCAACATAATAATATGGTAAAATATTTGTAACAATTTGATATAAACTATCATTTAATTGTTGTGTATTATTTAGATACATATAATTTATCGATATTAATGATGCATACAAATCTTCTTTATCATATCCTCTAATATAAAAACTACTATAATATGTAGAAGTTAGAATAAAATATAAAACTATTATTACAACCACCAATTCAATAAATATTGCTATACTAAAAGTTTTCATTGAACCAACACACTAACTAAAAATAATGAGCCATTATAATAGCAAACCCTGGTAAATGCAATATAATTGTTTTGTATATTTATTATATCACCATTACCAAAAATATATTCTTGGCTAGTATTACTTAAATTTCTATATATTATTACATATGGAAAACTTGCTAAATTATTCATTATATTTGAATCAAAATTATTTGATGTCAAGTTACAAATATTATCAGTATATTTCTCTGTTATTTCTTTAATCAAAACCCTCCCATGCATAAATTGATTGTATATAGTTTGATATTTTTCATTAATATTATAAATATAAGAAACTTTTTCCATCAATAATAAAGTAACAAAAAATATTACTAAAACAATTATGAATAATTCAAAAAACCTGTCTAGCATATATTATATATTTTATAAACATTTTTATATATAGATGTGTAAATGGATTCAAAACTTGTATCATTATTAAAGGAAAACAAAAAAATTGTTACTGTATCATCTAATAATTTACCTATATCTAGAAAAGATTCTGAAATGGTTGGAAGATTTATTAAATATCTAACAATACCGTATGCAAAGAAGTATCTAGAAATGGTTATTGAAAAGAAAATTGCAGTTCCATATTATAAATATCATAAAAAACAAGCACACCATAAAAATGTAATGGGTAAAGTTCCATATGGGAGATATCCAATTAAAGTTTCAAAATATTTTATCAAATTATTAAATTCTTTAGAAAATAATGCAAAAAATATGGGATTGGATCCTAACAAAGTTGTAATTATTTCTGTTAATGTTTCTAAAGGAAATAAGTTTCCCGGAAGATTAAGAATTGTAAAGGTAAAAACAGGTCCTGGTGGAATAAGGAGAACTTTAATTGTCGTTCATAAAAAGGTATCCCATATTAAGATATATGGATTATATTTAGAATCTTTAGACACATCTAAGAAGTTGAGAAGAAAAAGCTTAAAACAAATTGTTAAACAAATATTAGAAGAATGGCGTCAAAAAATATAGAAGAACTTTTAAAAGAACAAAAAATACAAGCAATTTTAGATAGAACTTTAAAAAATAGATTTAAAGGTAAATTAATTAGTAGAGTTGAATATTTTAAAATTTCAATGGGTACAAAAGTTGTTATATATTGTGCAAGACCTAGATTAGTTCTAGGAAGGGCAAACGAAAATTTAGATGAAATTAAGAAAATTATAGAAAATGTTGCAAATGTTAAAGAACCAATCATTGAAGTTGTTGGAGTAGAAAATCCATTATTAGATTCTGAAATTGTTGCAGATTTAATTACATCTCAAATAGAGAGATATGGAAACAGAGCAATAAGAAGAATAATGCAAAGGGTAATGGAACAAGTAATGCAAGCTGGCGCTTTAGGTATTGAAGTAAGAGTTACTGGAAAAATAATTGGAGACAGAACATCTACAATAAGAGAACAAAAAGGATATATTAAAAAATCTGGAGAATTAAATAAAATAATTGGAAAAAGCATAAGACATGCAAAATTACCTTCTGGAGTGGTTGGAATACAGGTTAGGATATTAAAACCAACGGATAAATTACCTGATAGGATAAAAATAAAAGACTTATCAGAAATAAAACCAGAAGAATTGGAAAAAATAGATCCTTCTTTATTAGAAAAGTTGGCTAAACAAGGTTCGTAATTATTTTAATCTATCAATAAATATTTTTATAATATCTTTCGAATTTAATATTCCCAAAGTCCCCTTTATACATTTTCTTTCAGAGAAATTTTTTACTAAACCATATCTTGAATATTTTGAATATATCATAACTGGTACTGGATCTGAAATATGTCTTCCTTTAATTGATGATGTAGAATGGTCTCCAGTAATTAGTATTGCATCAAAATATTCCTTTATCCTTTTTACTAAATATTGATCAATTTCTTCAATTATTTTTTTCTTTCTAAATGGGTTTTTTAAGTGCGATAAAATATCTGGAGCCCTTATATGAATAAATATTATATCATATTTATTTCTATTTGCTATTGCATATTCTGAAAATGAAAATAAATTTTCATTACTCTTTCCTGTAGTTCCTAAAGGTTTTTTATGATCAATTTTCAAATATTTTGCTATAGATAAATGAATAAGACTTGATGATAAATATAATGCTTTTACTTTATATTTATTTTCGAATAAATCTTTTTTATTTAAACCTTTATATATAGTTTTATTTTTTATCTCATATTTCTTTAATTTTTCAATTATTTCCTTGTCATAATTATCAAAAATCAAAATATAATCATTATCTTTATATTTTATTATATAATATTCTCCTTCTATTTTTGGTTCTTCTTTTGATTCTATTTCAATCAAAAACTGATTTTCTTTTAATTCTTTATATATTAATGACTTAAATATTATTTCATTATATTTAAAATCATAACCCAATAGAGATAAATTTGCTTCAATACATTTTGGAACATGTCCTCTTTCTTTTGTATATAATAACCCACATTCAGAATATCTTGCCAATTTATCAATATTTGGTTTTTCAGCATCCTCTAAAGGGGTTTTATATCTTAACTCCTTAATTAAATTATCACCCAATCCATCTAATATAATAAATACTCCCTTATCCATATTATTTAAATTATTAAAATTTCTAAATATAATTATTAAGCGGCGGTGCCCGAGAGGTCAAAGGGGCTGGGCTCAAGACCCAGTGGAGTAGATCCGTCAGGGGTTCAAATCCCCTCCGCCGCATAAAATATTAAACAAAATTATAAAATACACCCAACTTTTATACTAACAAACTTTATATATATATATAAATATAAGATAAGAAATTTAATAATCGGGCCCGTAGTCTAGTCGTAGGATGCCGGCCTTGCAAGCCGGAGATCCCGGGTTCAAATCCCGGCGGGTCCACTTTTATTTAAACCAAATATAAAAAATTAAGCAATTATACATTCTGACCATCCACAATCCATACATGTAATACAACCAGCTTCATGTTTTAATCTTGTAGATCCACATACAGGACATTTTTCAATTTTATTATTTCCGTTTTCTTCAGCTTTTAATGTATTATTAATGTTTACATTCAATTTTACTTTTGGTATTTCAATAGCAGTAGTTAATTCATAATACCAGCTTGGTAACCTTATTCCATATTGCTTTAATATTTCAATTGTTTTATTATTTATTTTTCCTTCTCTAATTAATCTAAAGTAATCTGCAAATCTTGCTTTACTTGCTTCAGCAGGAGCTACATATACTTGTACAGATTTTGAACCATCTCTATATATTGTAATTCCTTTACATCCCATTTTATGTGCTAATAAATATGAATAATATACATCATCTGGCTGAACCCAATTTGGCATATTTATTGTTTTTGATATTGATGTAGTTATCCATATTTGAGCAACTGCCTGTGCTCTTATATGATCCCACCATGGTATATCTAATGCTGTTAAAAATACTGCTTTCAAATCATCTGGTATTTCTTTTATTCCCAATAAACTTCCACCATTATCAGATATTTTCTTTAATATATCATTATTATATAATCCTCTTTCTCTCAATTGTCTTTCTAATTCTGGATCTACATAATAATATACACCAGCAGTTACTCTTTTTTCATATACTAAAGAATATTGAGGTTCAATACCTGAAGAAGTATCTGCTAACATTGATATAGAACCTGTAGGAGCAATCGATGTAACTTCAACATTTCTTATTCCATATTTCATTATTTGTTCTTTCAAATATTCCCAATCTAATGTCCATAACTCTCTATGATAATATCCTTCCACAGGTAATTCGCCATCTTTGTATGTTGTTTGATCATATTTATCGAATTTACCTCTTGTTTTTGCTCTTTCAAAAGATTCTAACATTGAATAATATGTTAAATATTCTGTTATTTTCATTAGTAATTTATATCCCTCTTCTGATGTATATGGAATTCCCAATGCATAAAACATATCTGCCAATCCCATAAATCCAAGTCCAATCCTTCTTACTGCTTTTGATGCTTTTTCAATTTCCTTTATTGGATATTTATTTACATCTATTACATTATCTAAAAATCTATAAGCCCATTTTATTGTTTCAATATATTTATCCCAATTAAATTCTGCCTTTCCATCTTTAAATTCAACCAGAGCATATAGATTAATTGATCCTAAATTACAAGATTCATAAGGATATAGAGGTTGTTCTCCACAATTATGACTTATTATTCCATTAGAAATATATCTATTAAAGCCTGGAACACTAAAATCATAAACCAATTTTTCACCAACATATTCTACCCTCACAATCTTAACATAATTGCCATCTATTTTGGTTTTCTTTAATATATCCAGAAGCTTTTTGTTTTTATAATCTATCAATTTTATCTTTTCTTCGAAAATTTTCCTACTATAGTTTTTAATTACAAGTTCAAAATATCCTTTTGCTTCATATTCTCTCCTTTCACCATTTACAGTAACATACTCAAACTTTCTCTTATATGGTCTCTCATAAATCTTTGAAAATATACCAAACAAAGTTAACAAAAGTTGCACTTCTTTCAATAAATCTTTATTAGATGATGTTAATCTTATTGCTCCATCTTTATCAACATATCCATCTGCTGAGAACAAACCATTCAAAAATCCTTTAACAAATTCTGAATTTGCTAGGAAAACAATTTCTGGTAAACTAGTTTTCTTTCTCATTAGTTTTTTGAAAATTTCAACAACTTCTTTTTTGCTCACATAAATCCATATCTCATTATTTCTTTCAAACCTACTAACATTTACTCCAAATTTCTTTTCAAGCAATTCTTTTACATATTCGGAAACTTTCCTTTCA
>OGCB01000166.1_pt1 | contig 19682 bp, 22 predicted proteins | sample 1570031 | NCBI WGS metagenome assembly OGCB01 (sample SAMN05518655, study PRJEB24509) | hot springs metagenome | isolation source: Octopus Spring Streamers, Yellowstone National Park, Wyoming, USA | place: USA:Octopus Spring Streamers, Yellowstone National Park, Wyoming, USA | collected 2011-10-11 | reverse complement strand
CAAGCACGGGACGCCACTTGTAATAGTGGATCCAAGTGGTACATCCTCAGAGTGCCCAAAATGCGATTCAAAGCTGGCTGAGAGCGGATATAGAAGATTAAAATGCCCTAGATGCGGCTTCGAAGCAGATAGAGACATCGTTGGGAAGCTAAACATTAGGAGGAGAGCCCTCAAAATACTAGGGATATCCGGGGAGTTCTGGCCCCCCTCACTGCCCCCCAGATGACAGATGTAAATCCGAATAGATGGGGGGAACCAATGAGCCGCCGGCAAGAGGGCGGGAACCCCCGCCCTTTAGGGCGGGGAGGAGGTCAGATTAGCTATTTTGGTTTTTCTGAACATGGGCAACACTTATCTGATCTTTTTCTGTCTTAAAAGTGCTCTTATGCGCAATGATCATAATTTTAGATCTAGAAGAGATGTACTATATATTAATTGAGACTATATATTTATTGATGGTTTTTTAAGATGGAACCGGCAGTAAAGATCATAAATCTAGTGAAGAGATTCGGCAACACAATCGCTGTTAATGGTATCAACTTAACAATTGAGGAGGGAGAGATCTTCGGCCTTCTAGGCCCTAATGGATCTGGTAAGAGCACAACGTTGCTCATAATAGCAACTGTGTATAAACCCACATCAGGAGATGTGATAGTGTTTGGAAAGAGCGTTGTTAGGCAGGGAGACGAGGTGAGGAAATATGTTGGGATAGCCTTTCAGGAGCCTAAGGCTCTGTGGGTTGACAAACCCTATGAGCTTCTCCTCTGGCATGCAACGGTTGTTGGATATAGCATGGGCGATGCTAAAAAGGTTGTTAGGGATGTTATGGAGGATCTAGATATTTGGGAGTATAGGAACAAGGCTTTTGCGGAGCTCAGCGGTGGAAACAAGAAGAAAGTAGAGTTGGCTAAGATATTTATACAAAGGCCTAGGCTAGCAATATTCGATGAGCCAACCGCTCAGCTAGATGTTATAACTAAGCATGCTGTCTGGAGGATGATAGAGGATCTCAGGAGAAGCGGTTCAACAATAATAGTTGCGACCAACGAGATGGCTGAAGCTGAGAGGCTGAGCGATAGAATAGGGATCATATATAGGGGGTCTCTCAAAGCCCTAGGAACGCCTGGTGAGCTTAAAGACGGCATCCCTGGAGGAGATATAATAGAGGCAGTTGTGGATGGCCATATAAGGCAGGATTTCCTCGACATGATCAAAAGTGACGTTGATGCTATAAGAATAGATCTGAGAGATGCTGTTATAAGGATATATGTTAATAAGGGTGAGGAGAAGATAGCAAGGGTTGTAGATCTATTTACGAGGAAGGGTATAAAGATTAGGCAGATAAGCTTGAAGGAGCCAACACTTGATGATGTATTCTTCTACTATACAGGGGCGAAGCTTGTGGGTGATGAAAACTGAGGGAAGATCTAAGGACTCTCCTACTAATGATAATGTGGGATGTTAGGAAGGTAGCTAGGTATAAGGTATTTCTTATAATGAGGTTTGCCTGGTTCGCTGTTCAGGTATCGGTTTTCGCAGTGCTTATATCATATTTAGTAGCTATAAGGCCTTCCACAGGCTCTGGTGTAACGTATTATGAATACTACTTATTCGGAGCCTATACAGCCCTGCTCTTCTCGATATCCATGTTTAGGGGTTATGAAATAGCTGAGGAATTTGAAGAGGGGATTATAGAGTATCACCTCTCGCTGCCTGTTAGAAGGAGGATACTCGCTATAGGGAGAACCGTTGGTGGAGGAATAGCTTCTTTCATATATACCCTTCCAATGATGCTATTCATATTGATTATGCTTAGAATATGGAACCCCCTTTTAATAGCAATAGCCATGCTCTCAGCCCTAGCCTTCTCAATAGGTATTGTAGGACTAGCTATAAACATAGTTTTTGGACTGAAATCCGGGGATAGAACTGATATTCTCTTTGGAGTTGTAGACGCTCTCTTAGTAAGGCTCAGCACCATATTCTACCCACTTCCATTTTTATCAGCTATACCAGCGTATTTCTATGCAGCGATGTTTAATCCACTTTCAAGCCTTGCAGACTTTTTAAGAGCCCTATTTCTCTTTGAAGATTTAAAGTCATTTCTATATCTAAGCCAGGAGCAGATGATATCGTATATAGCAGGCCTAGCCATAGGGCTTTCAGTTCTAGCAATGCTCTTCATAGAGAGAAAGGCTGAAGGAGGCGGCTGGAGATGAGGATCGTTGGCATGGGCTATGCTAGAGGGCTATATATAGTTATGAAGAGAGATCTAGATAGGTTTTGGAAGTATAAATGGTGGCTCGCAGGGCTTATAACGATGAACCTAACGGATCTCTTCATATTCGCCCTAATATTTAATAATATAATAAATAGAGCCTATATCAGCGACTATCTCTTATTTCTAGCGCCAGGGATAACCGCTATAGCTACCTTTGCCTCAGCGTTCTCCATAGGCAGGGAAGTTGGTGTAGAGGTTAGGAGAGGCTATACACAGTATTTCCTAAGCCTCCCCCTAACTAGGATGCAGCTCTCCATAGGCAGGATATTAGGTGGCGCTGTTAGGGGGCTTATCTATCAAATACCATTCATACTTCTTCTAGTAATACTCCATGGAAAGCTACCAACCCCAGCCGAAGCATGGACTATGGTTGTCACATCTATAATGCTCACAATATCTATGTCAAGCCTATCAATAGTAATCTCTACAGCAGTTAGAAGCTTCGATCTTCAGGCTACTATGAGGAGCTTTACATATTTCGTGCTGTTTTTCTTTTCGAATGTATTCTATCCAGATAGCTTGATATCAAGATATTTCCCACAGGTTCTCTACATAATGATCTCAAATAACCCGGTTTCAATAGCAACAAGCATATATAGAGGTATCTTCACACCTAACGCAACAACAGAGGACCCACTAATCCTTTTGTTAAAGCTAGCAGCGTGGTGTATAATATTCCTTGTGCTAGGAAGCATATTCTATCTTAGAAATCTCACAAGGTAGTGTTCCCCCGTCTCACCTAGCTTTAATGGGTTTCGATAGCCCAATTCTCATAAATATCTATTTTAGTTTCTATGTAACTTTATATAAGGATAGTATTGACTGTTCATGATGAGGTATTAAGGGCGCTTATAGAGGGAGTATATTATATATTTATGAGTTTAAGATCTAATCCATATATATATGTATTTATAGCTTCTCTCATAGGAAATTCTATACCATATGCTGCTGTGCCTTACTATCTACTTCTGATATACTATTCCAACAGGTATCACGATCCTCTATTTCTTGTGTCTATTGCTATTATCTCTGGTATTGGATCTACCATTGGAAAGATGGTGATCTATCTAATAGGTAAAGGGGTTTCAAAAATATTGTCAGAAGAGAGTAGGAAAAATGTTGAGATCTTCGGCAATCTGATAAAGAAATGGGGATTCCTATTTGTTCTAGTGGCAACCTCAACGCCTATTCCAGATGATGTAATATTGATACCCATTGCATTCACAGGATATAGCGTATCTCTTTATTTCCTAGCCACATTCCTGGGAAAGACTGTAACATCCCTACTTATAGTTTTCCTTGGAAGAGGCTTCTCAACAGCTGTTGAAGATATAGGTCTCCCACAATATCTGCAGATTCCAATTCTCCTTACAGTCTCTATAATATTTATGATTATTATAATGAAGATAGATTGGATCGGTGTTGTTAGGGAGTACCAGATAGGCGGGTTAAGGGGGACTATCACAAAGATTTCTCAAGATCTAAGAGGACTTTGGCTCCTTAAGCTGAAGGGCAAAAATAGAGGTAGGAAACTTTATTAGGATGCTTAAGGTCTTAAGGTCGGAGAAGTTCAAGTGAGTTTTAATGCCTCAGGGAAGTTCTGACCCCCTCCCCGCCCTAAAGGGCGGGGCTTTCAGTTGTAAAGCACTATAAACTCACAAACATGGTTGCTCAAAACACTCGTTCCTCCTGTATGGGTGAGAGGGTGAATCGCCGTAGAGTGCTTGAAAAAGACTGTGAAGACGTCAGGGAACGATCTAAACAATCTTGAGATATCCTAAACAACACTCTTGAGAGGGCCGTAAAATCTTTATCTAAGTCTTATCCTGACTATATATTTATTGCCATCCCTCCTCGATTCTAGAACATCGTATCCCAGTTCATCGCCCAGATTTGCTAATGAGTACCATGTTTCAGGGTCGCTTGTGAGGATTATCGCCTCCTCTCCTTGTCTGAGATTTTCTAGAACCCTTCTTCTGATCTCTCCAAGTCTTGATGTGCTGCAAAGAATGCTGAGATCACCTATATCTATGATCCTAGCCTGATTCTCTTCCATGGGGATCACTTCTCTATCGGAACATCTATCATATTCCCCCACTCACTCCATGAGCCATCATATAGCCTTACTTTCGGATATCCGAGGAGCTCTTTCAACACAAAGAATGTTTGAGCAGCCCTCTCGCCTATTCTGCAATATACTATGACTTCCTTGTCCTTAGTAACCCCCTTACTCTCATATAACGCTCTGAGCTCCTCCACACTCTTAAAGGTTCCATCCTCCTTCACAACCTCGGCACAGGGTATGTTTATTGCACCGGGTATGTGGCCTCCTCTCTGGGCTGCCTCGTTTGGATATTCGGGTGGAGCTGTGATCTCGCCTCTATATTCTGCAGGGCTTCTAACATCTACTAGCACTACTTTGGGGTTTCTCAGGCTCTTTAGCACATCTAGGAAAGAGGCTCTTATCGTTAGATCAACCTTTGTGACTTTATAGCTTGTGGGCTTAGGCTGGGGAACATCTTTTGTCAAAGGCTTTCCCAGCTCTATCAATTTCTTCCTACCCCCATTTAGGATCTTTACTTTCTCATGTCCATATATTTTAAACACCCAATAAGCAAATGCTGCAAACCAGTTGTTATAGTCTCCATACAGCACTACTAGATCATCATTTGAAATACCTAGCCTAGACATCAGTGCTTCAAAGCCCTCCTTATCTATGATGTCTCTCTCAGGATACCTATTCAGATCTCTTTTCCAATCTATCAGCAGGGCTCCCGGTATATGGCCTATGTTATATGCAGATGCAGGGTCATAGTCTACCTCGACGATCTTAACCTTATCTAGGTTTTTCTCAAGCCAATCAGGCTCAACAATTGGAGATTCGGCTATGCTTGACATTTTCGAATATCACCATATAATATTGGTTAGAAGGTTAATAAATACAGTTGCTCGATAATTTAATTAATACAAAAATAAAATGATCCCTGTTTACTAGAATATATTCAAATTCCTAGCTTATAAGTTCTAAAAGTAAAATATTTACAGGATATAAGATGTCCGGCAAAAAAGCACCCTCAGGCCTATATGCTGCACGAAAACTGGAGAAAAAGAGACTTAAATTTAGGTGGAGCCAGAGGGACTTCAGGGTTAGGATGCTAAGGCTTAAAGAAAAATACGATCCGCTTGAGGGAGCCCCAATGGCTAGGGGTATAGTCCTTGAAAAGGTTGGTATTGAATCCAGACAGCCCAACTCAGCTCTGAGGAAATGCGTTAGAGTGCAGCTAGTGAAAAACGGCAAAGTTGTAACAGCTTTCGTTCCAAAGGATGGGGGTATCACATTTATAGATGAGCATGACGAGGTAATAATAGCTGGGATTGGGGGTACTAGGGGCAAGTCCATGGGAGATCTTCCAGGCGTTAAATACAAAGTTATAATGGTCAATGGAGTCTCATTAGACGCCCTTTTAAAGGGTAAAAAGCAGAAACCCACTAGGTGAGCTGTAGATTATAGGATGTAGCTGTGAATATCTAATAGCTATGTTCCATTCTGATCTACTTATCTTCCTCTAGACTCTTCTTTCTCATCAGCCTCCTGTCTATCTACAAGTTCCTTAGAAACATATATAGGGCTTCCTATCAAATATGCCAGGAATATCGCGTGACTGGGTATCATTCTCTTCACAAATGTAAATCCAGAACCCTTTATATAGATTTTCGCCGTATAGAGATGTGTCTCCTCACTTACCTCATCAACAACTACCTTCTCTATTCTATCCCTTAGAATCTCCAACTCGCTGAATATTGTGAGAAGCTCGAAAAGTGTTTCTCTATTATTTTCTACTCCATGCCCCTTTATCTTATTCATAGCCAGCACAATCTCTATTGGAACTAAGTAGAGGTTAAATAACCTGCCATCTTCCAGAGTACATTGGAGCACCGTATATGGGTTGAAGCCTTCAGCATAGCTTATATATGCATCTACATCGACTACCTTTAATAGCTCGTCACCCAATGGAACACCTCTATAGATGATGCTGTGGGGAGGCTAATAAGGGCAGATACTATACCAGCTATATTGTATTTGTATAGATAAACACCGCTTACAACTATAAGCCTCACCATTCAAGGCGGGGATGGAGATTTATAATCTCTATATCCTCTAGTAATTTTGATGACGATTATGCTTCGTGCGGACCTCGGGGGTCAACCTCTAGTAAACCCATGTCTCCAAGTCCATGATAAAGTTCACAGCCCCGAGCCCCCAAGAGGGGATAGGGGTAATGGGCCGGAGACCCAGCAAAAGATCTTCTGTATGATTTAAAGGGGGCCAGAATGTCTCTAAGCAATATCGCAGATCTAAAGATAGAATATCACAGGATTTTAAACATGTATTTCCTGTGCTTACCTTTCTTTCCAGCTATTGAAGAGTTATGCTTTCAGTTTCAGTAGCTATCTATTTTCCAGCTTCTTACCCTCTACAACTATCATTGTAAGTGTTGATTTTACTTTAGGTAGCTTTCTGATATTTGTTGTAACAATTGTTTTAAGGGATTCTATGTCAGGGGCTCTTACCTTTGCAACCACATCGTATATCCCATAGACTATATATGCCTCTTCAACCCCTTCAACCCCTATTAGCGCCTTTAAAACCTCGTCTTCTCCGCCAACCTCGGTGTTTATTAGCACGAATGCTTCTGCCATTTATAACACCTTTACCTAATATTTATACAGCCTTATATATCTATATTCCGGATCTTACATAGTATATCGATTAGTGGAATCTAGAGGGAGCATTTGTATTGCTTATACCAATTGTGGTGCATATGGCCCTTAATAGTTCTTCTATATTGATCCCCTCCGACGCTGAGATCCAGGAGAATCTATGGGGTTTAAAGCCTTTAGACTCCATAGCTCCTCTGACGAGATCCTCGATCTCCTTCTTCTCATCCAAACCTCCCAATAGATCTATTTTGTTGAAAGCTACAATTATTGGCTTATCTATAGTCCCAATCCTCTCTAGGAGATCTAGGGCTGTCTCAACTTTTTCCAACATCTCCTCAGGCGGATCTAGGGCATCTATAACAAAGATAAGTGAATCCGCATATTTGATCTCAGAGATCACAGAGTGGAAGACCTCTATAAGCTCGCTAGGCATTTTCCTTATAAATCCTATCGTGTCAGTAAATATGATCCTTCCACATGGTGTGTCCCCAGCCCTACTCTTAGGTGAAAGTGTCTTGAAAGGCATAGGACCTGTTGGCTTTTCATCCCCAGTAAGCCTGTTATAGAGGGTTGTCTTGCCAGCACATGTATAGCCTATTATAGCTACATGTGGATATCCCTTCTTAGTTCTTGTGAGGATCAGTCTCTCCCTCCTAGCCTTTATAGTTGAGAGCTCCCTAGAAATTCTAACCTCCTTCATTCTCAAAGCCCTTAAAAGGCTTTCATAGCCATATGCTCCTGGCCCCATAAAGCCTACCTGCTCACCTAGCTTTGTCATTCTAATATACTCTTTAACCACCGGGATCATGTGTTTCGAGTGGGAGAGTTCTATCTGGAGCTTGGCCTCCTTGGTACCGGCATGTATCTCGAAGATCTTTAGGAGAAGGAGCACTAGATCCCATACATCACACCCTAGATCCTTTGACAAGTTATAGAATTGCCAGGGTTTGAGCTTATCATAAATCACAATTAAATCTGGCTTCTCCCCATTTGAAATCATTTTCTTTACAAGTTCCTCCTGAATATAATACCTGTGATTAGGCTTTTTGACAAATAGAGACTCTATATGATTGATTCCCAGCGTCTTTACAAGCGATACAGCCTCATCTAGATAGCTACGCTCATCCTTCCTTATAGCGAGGATAACCTTTCTAAGTCCTTCTACACCCAGGCTTTACATCCACCACATTAAATATATTATTGAGCCTATTTAACCGCTGACCTCCTCCCCGCCTTAAAAGGCGAGGCTTTCAGGTTGTAAGCATCCCTTTAGATCCTTGGAGTCTCCATTTATATGAAACATATATAACGTTAGATCTGGCGATGGCCGTGAACAAGATGTTATATAATAATCTCAAAGATATAGAGATTTAGGTGCGGCCTGTGGGGAGGAGGAAGAAGAGGAGGACATTAAGAACTGTTCATTGGACTAAGAGAAAGCCTCCGAAGACTTTCCAATGTCCTGAATGTGGATCTATATCTATATCTGTTAAGATTGAGGAGAAAGATGGTGGGAGAGTAGCTTATATAGCATGCTCAAATCCGAAGTGCAGATTAAGATCTATTATTAGGGATATCCCTATGCTGGCACAGCCTGTAGATGTATATGGCAAATTCATTGACGAGTATTTCTCAGGAACGGCTGAGGTATGGTTTGAGGAGGAGAAAGGGGGAGAAGGCGGGGGCGAAGAAGCTGGGTAGCAAAGCTATATAGCTGTGAGCGCGGCTTAGGACGCCGTGGAGGTGTGGAGATTGTGTGGAGGGGTAGGGTGGAGGAATATCTGAAAGTTAAGGCTAGGAGGGGTGAGAAAGCGGTATTCATATTGGTAGATCCAGATCCTGTTAAACATGTTATAAACGGCATTGAGGAAATACCGAGGCTTATCAGAGGGTGGGATATAGATGCTATACTGGTTGGGGGGAGCCTTGGTATATCTGAGATCGAAGTTAGCAAAGCCATATCTATACTCAGAGAGGTTGGGGTTCCAATAATACTCTTCCCAGGCAACGTAAATGGTATATCTCCAGAGGCTGATGCGATCTTGTTCATGTCACTCTTAAACAGCGCAGATCCATACTATATAATAGGCGCTCAGGTGATAGGTGCTCCGATAGTGAAGAGATTCGGATTAGAGGCACTGCCAACAGCATATATACTCATGGGAGGCAATACGGCTGTTGGGCACATAGGGTGGGCAAGGCCGATCCCTGAAGAGGTGCCCGAGGTAGCGGCGGCATATGCAATTGCAGCAGAGCTCCTTGGAATGAGGTTCATATATCTAGAAGGAGGTTCAGGCGCTCCTAAACCGGTCAGCCCGGAGGTGGTGAGAGCTGTTAGGAAATCCACAGGATTGTATATAATAACTGGTGGAGGTATTAGGGAGCCTGAGACGGCAGTAGAGATCCTTAGGGCAGGCGCTGATGCAATAGTATTGGGGACGATTCTGGAGAGAAATCCAGAGAAGGCCAGAGAAATAGTGAAAGCGGTAAAATCACTATAGCTGATAATATCCATCGAGCGTAAAACCATATACCATTCTAAGCTGTAATGTTTATATTGTTAGCTGGATTTAGCATGCGATCTAAGGATCTCCTGATCGGCGATCCATGTTGCGCCGGGTGTACATGAGATATTGTAGCATCTAGAGATATTCAGAGCCTGTAGATCTAGTTCGCAGGTGCATATTCCCCCGTCGCTGCTTATTAATCTTATAAACACCTTCCTATCGTGCTCCCTAACCTCTACGGAAATTCCGGTTGGCTTTTTAGGCAACATGGGAATATAAATTATATAGTTTATATTATTCATATATAGATCTACATATGCATCCCACCTTTTACCCCCCACCCTTATAACCTTTTCTATCGATGCTACCGCCAATATCTCCCCTCCCATATAATATTTTCCCATCCATGGATAAACATTCGTGTTTTGCTAAAATAGGCTTATTACCCTGTATAGAGAAATTATATTTGGGTCTCTATATGTGGTCGCAAGCCGCCGCCCTATTGTTAATAGCTATGCTCGGAGGATCTATGGTTGTTGTAGCTGCATTCATAGGTAAAACCAACCTCGATACCATGGGTAATAATTTAGTAGGGAGTGGAGGTGCTTATCCTCAGAACGCTCTAGGGTATCAGCAGGTGTATTGGGGGACAAATGCTTTACCTGATATTCAAAATTCTTGGGATATGTCAAACTATATGTACTTATTGTCAAATCATATAATTAGAAATATTAGTTTATACTTAGAGAGCTTTAATGTATCTAATCTCAATTTATCGATCTCTAGAACTACTGTGGAAGGGACTCTCACAACAATGAGGGGGGGTATCATGTATATTGAGGGAGACGCAGCAACATATAAAATTATAATCCCGTGGAGCCTGTATGATGAAGAAAAACTTCTATATCTAGATGAAGTTCTTCTATTGAGATATATCAATATAGGAGATAAGTTATTTATTGATGCGCTAAACATAACATTATCCCCGCTGAGCGGTGAGGGAGGTATAAACATCTATATAGCTATAAGGATTCAGGATATGACTACCGGTAGATCACTAGCGATAGTACGTTCATAAATATTGGTTAGCGTTTCCCCTCTCACAGTATTTCTAATTTTTTTAATTTTTTGAGAAGGGTTAGCCCTTGGTGCGGGATCAATAGCTTCACCAGCACCCCATGGGGCTCTGTTGAGGAGCGCGCCATGCCCTTCCTATCTGTGGATGGATATCTCAAGCCGATGTTTATAGTTCCTATAACATCTCTATCTATTGTTAATCCGTTGCTCAGCCTTGCCAGCCTCATCTGTATTTTTATAACCTTTACCCTTCTACCCCCTCTCAGCGCAATGTGAATCACAGAGGGGGTATATCTCTTGGTAGGCTTCTCGCTAAACGGGTCTCTTGATGGGGGTATGCTTCTGTCTCCTTAACATCGTATAGGGGCTTGCTATTCAATATCTCTACTGGTTTTGAGGCGCAGCACTGGTGGATCCTATGCCTCACTCTCTTCCTAGCATTGCTGGCCATTCTATCCTTACCTCTATGGGTATTCCCAACAACTAGGGCTGTGTCGCGTTTTTTGGAGATCTCCTCAATAATCCTAGCTGTTTTATGGATAACATCTCCCTTCCTCTCCCTCTCTCTAAGCTTTTTAAGTGATTTCCTAGCTTCTCTATCTCTAGTGGATCTGCCTTCTGTTATCCTTCTCCTCCTCTCAGAATACGCTATAACGATTCTGCTAATGCCAGTCTCGATCCTATAGATCTCATGTAATTTCCTATCAACAAAAACAGCTAGGGTAATATTGTTCTCATTTACATATACTGTGACAGCACTATCAGGGCTATAATATACCTCGAATTCTCTGGCTAGTGTTAGATATACGAGGATCTTTCCATCAGTTAGCTTCAGCTTTAACTCGCTTGATGGTTTCCAATTGTTATAGAGGTATCTATCTATGTAGCTGCTTATTATTTCTATAGGCTATTCTATTCCATCCTCTATGTTTTCTAGCCTCTGTAGCTCCTTCCATCAATCTCCAATCCTGCGAATCAGAGTAGATCAGTGTTACGCTCCTCATCCCAGGTCTATCTCTTCCCGCTTGTCCTTTTTTCTTAAGCTTTTTGAATGACCTAGCCCTTCTAAGGGCATTCTCTATAGAATCCCTTAACAATCCTCGTGGGGAGCCATGGATATCTCTCTAAACCTACTGTAGAAGATCCTATGTAAGGTGGAGTAAGATGCTCTATGCTCCAGAGCGTAGCCAAGCATCTCTTGGAGCATGCTTCTATAAGTCTCAACAATCTCTCTAAGTGCTTGCCTTCCAAACCTATTAACCCAGCCCTTTAGCACAACCGTTCTCCTAAGCGTCTTTAAGAGCTTCTTTATATCTCAAACAATTAAAAGCAATCAACAGTATTTAAATTTATCGTTTAACCAGAAACAGCCTGAGGCCGTAGCTCGCTGATCTCCTACTTACCCTAAAGGACGAGGGCTCCCTCTAGAGCTGGGAGGTTTGGGCTACATTTCGGGCTTCTGAGCGGTTAAGCCCTAGGCTGAGTTTCCAGCTCGTTACCCCTATCCCTATCTTCAAGGAGCCCAAGACTGTGACTATTATCGCTTCGGAGGTATAGGTGTTTAGTTTTGTGTATCTAGCATTTTTACTAGGTATTGCTAGGAGGTGGCCCTCGAGATCCACACCAATTACCGTCAACATCGAAAATACTAGAGGATACATGTCTTGTAAATACCGTCATAGCTCTGAAAGGCAAGGCTTTCAGTTATAACTATAGACTATAGGGCTGTAACTATAGCTGGAGTATGCCATTTGAGTATTTAGTTAATAGAAACTTCTACAACTCGAAAGCCTCAACTCTCTAGGGAGGTGAGAAAGTCAGAGTTAAGGGCTGTATCCTTTTTCATGGTAGTAGGGATGCTTTTATATTTGTTTGTTCTCCAGCTTAGGCTTATGAGCGTCTAATCCATAATTGTTTTGATGTTGAGGTGATATCCCTGCTATATCTTGGTGTGCAGAGACCTCGGGAAGCGATGACCTTTGGAGCACCCGAGGCCGGAGCCCTTCTGGGCATAGCCTCCATACAGGGCTTAGATGTTTCAAGCATAGATGGGAGCCCGGTGCCGCTGGGCTTAAAAGCCACCGGTGAGCCCATAGAGATTCCCAGGTCTCTTTGGGGGAGGTGGAAGCCCCCGATGCCACAGGATAAAAACCCTGTGGATCAAGAAGCAAAGCAACACCAAACAAATTAATATCAGCGATAATCAACAACCATCGGGGGACAAGCGGTTAGAGTTTATGGGTTTCTACGTATTCGCCTAGCTCTCTAACTGTTATATCTCCGCCGCTGAGCAGCCATTGGATTGCTTGTGCTACTTCTTTTGCAGTATCTTGGTGAAGGATTAGGGGTATATTCATGTCCACAGCTGTTCTTCTGAGTCTATAATCTCTTTCCGGTGTATACCCCGTTGTTATTGTTAGATCTATTTTTCCTCTGATAATCATATCCCTAGCGGTATCTTGTGAGAGCTTACTCCCTATGCTGGGGACTTCTGCGTCTTCTAGGGTATAGAGTGTAAAGTGTTTTGAGAGTGTCTCGGCAACCTTATCTAGATCTTCTAGATGGCTTTCTACATAGCTGTAGATCAGGATCCCATTCGATGGGATCTTGTTAGGGACAGCTGATAGCCATGACTTTATAAGGGCGTCCTCATAGCTATTTCCTAGGCATGCAACCTCGCCAGTGCTCCTCATCTCAGGGCCTAGGAATGGATATGCGCCTCTAATCCTGGCCCATGAGAATTGAGGCGTTTTAACAGCGTAAGATCTGCTTGGAGGCTCCTAAAACTTCTCATCTATCTCGAAGCCCGAGCCTAGCGTTGCCTTCGCAGCCAGCTCAGCTAAGTTTACCCCCTAGGCCTTGCTTGAAAAGGGCATAGATCTGCTTGCTCTTAGGTTGAGCTCTATCACATATACCTTCCCATCTTTTATAATATACTGTATATTATAAGGGCCTTTTATCGCTAGCTCGCCAGCTAGTATAGTTGCGATTTCCCTCACTCTATCTACTATGCTCTTCCCAAGCCTCCTAGGGGGTATAAACATCATCGCATCCCCGCTATGAACCCCTGCTCTCTCTAAATGCTCGATCACAACACCTACTATATGACCTCTACCATCTGATACAGCATCTATCTCGGCCTCGATCCCCCCGTCTATGAACTGACTTATAGTCACAAAATGCTCTCTAGAAATTCTAGCCGCCTTGGCTAGATATAATCTTAGCTCCTCATCGCTATATGCTATAGACATTGATGTCCCGCTCAGCACATAGCTGGGTCTTACAATAACTGGATAGCCTATCTCTCTAGCAGCTCTCAGAGCCTCCTCTATAGATGATGCTCTAGCCCAGAGGGGCTGGTTAATCCCTAGCCTGTCTAGGAGGGAGCTGAATTTAGCCCTATCCTCAGCAATATCTATGCTCCTCCCAGATGTGCCAGCTATTCTCAGTCCTCTCTCTTCAAGCTTCTTAGCGACATTATTTGCTATCTGACCTCCTACAGATACTACTATATATTCGAAGCTCTCCTTTTCATTTACATCAAGGATCTTTTCTAGGCTTATCTCTTCAAAATATAGCTTATCACTCATATCCCAATCCGTGCTAACAGTTTCCGGGTTATAGTTGATTATTGCTACCTTATAACCCATTTTCCTTGCAGCAATGGCGTAGCTAACAGCTGCCCAATCAAATTCTACAGAGACACCGATTCTAAAGCCTCCTGGGCCTATTACAAGAATCTTTCTATCCTAATCGCCTAGCTCCACATCGTCCTCCTGCCCGCCATATGTTGTGTATAGATAGTTAGTCTAGGCTGGCCACTCGGCTGCTAAGGTATCTATCCTCTTGATCGAAGGTAGCCCAACAAACTTGATCCTAGCTTTTCTAACAAGATCCTCGTCGAGACCTATAGCACGGGCTATTTGGCTATCGGAGAATCCCATGATCTTTACTTCCTGGATAATGTATGGATCTTTAAGAACCTCGACTCCTTTTCTCTTAATTTCCTCATAGAGATCTACTATGTCCTTCACAACTCCTAAGAAGAACCTATCGATGCCCGTAAGCTTGTGCACCTCATCAATACTAGCACCCATTTTGAATGCCTTCGCAGCCCAGAGAGGCCAGTAGGGCCTTCTATCCCTCGGAGCCTCTAGAACCTCCTCAACTGAATGCTTCTCCTCATAGAAAGGACTTCCAACAACGCCTGGCTCTCCTATATCCAGCATTCTTATAGCCTTTTGAAGCGCCTCATGCAGGGTTCTTCCAATAGCCATTACCTCTCCAACACTCATCATCTCGCTTCCAAGCCTTGCCTCGGAGCCAACGAATTTCTCTAGATCCCATCTCGGGATCTTGACAACCACGTAGTCAAGACTTGGCTCGAAGAGTGCCGAGGTTTTAAGTGTAACCCTGTTGAGGAGCTCGTCGAGGGTATATCCCATGGCGAGCTTCGCAGCTATATATGCCAGTGGATAGCCTGTTGCCTTGCTAGCGAGGGCACTGGATCTCGACATCCTCGGATTTGTCTCTATAACGTAGTGTATCTCACTACTTGGATCAAATGCGACCTGCACATTACATTCACCTATAAGCCCGATCACACCCGCAACTCTCTTTGAAACCTCTCTCCCAATATAGTATTCTCTATTCGTGAGTGCTTGGCATGGTGCAACTACTATGGACTCGCCTGTGTGAACCCCCATGGGATCCATGTTCTCCATACAGGCAACAGCAACCGAGTTGCCCTCACCATCCCTCATAATCTCGTATTCGATCTCCTTCCAGTGGTGCGGATACCTTTCAACTAACAAAGTCTTCACAAGACCGGCATGTGCAAACGCCCTGTAGATCTTCTCCCTAAACTCATCACTCCTCCACGAGACGAAAGAACCCCCACCTCCGAGGTTGAAGCTCACCCTAACTATCACTGGGTAGCCGATCTCCTCAGCAGCTTCTATAGCATCCTCCGGAGACGATGCAGCCCTACTGGGGGGTACTGGGATGCCGCTTCTACTCATAGCCTCTCTAAAGAGCCCCCTCTCTAAAGCCACCTCTATGCCGCTGATAGGTGTTCCGAGAACCTTAGTGCCATATCTATTTAAAACCCCTGCCCTCCAGAGTGCCACTCTAACGCTTAGAGCTGTTTACTCTCCAAACCCAATCATAATTCCATCTGGCCTCTCCCTCTCTATAACTCTCTCAACATATTCGGGAGTGATTGGGACAGCATATATTCTGTCGGCAAATATATGGCTGGTCTGTATTGTAGCTATGTTAGGATTTACAAGTATAGCCTTTATACCCTCTTCCTTTATAGCTTTCAATGCTTGCGAGCCTGAATAATCGAATTCCGCTGCTTCAGCGATCTTTATGCCTCCACTCCCTATCACCAAGATCGATGAGAGGGTTTCTCTAGGCAACTATGCCTTTATACGTCAATGCTAAGCAGCTTATAAGAGATAGCGAAAAGAACCATATTTAGATCTCAATATCTAATGTAAAATATATGGAGCATCTGGCCTAGAAATATGTATATGGTTGAATAAGATTTCTTGGAATCATATATCTTTTAGTATCTATAGCTTGAAAACCCACTTCTCGAGTCTATATGCAGAGTCCCAGAAAAGGTACTCATATATAGAGCTTATTCTAAAACTCCTCATCACATCTGCCCACAGCTCTTCCCCAACTCTATATAAAATTTTATCAGCAGCACTGAGGACCATTCTAACTATATTCTCATATGTTGCTGAGGAATACGTCTCTATCCATCTCTTATAAAGAGGATTCGGAGATCCTTTTTTCTCCAGATATTTGCCGACCTCGAGATAGATCCAATAGCATGGAAGAACAGCTGCCACAGCTTCCTCATAGCTCTCCTCAGCCACTGTTCTCAGCAAGTGGCTCGTATATGCATAATTGACAGGTGAGGGAGGAGTTCTCGCGATCTCCTCCTCACTTAATCCCCACTCAGCTAGGAATGATCTGTGGAGACTCTTTTCAACCTCTATAGCTGTTTTAGCATGCTCTGAGAACATTGAAATCAGATTCTCATTTCGGGATCTAGATGCAAGCCTGGAAAGTGCTCTTGAGAAGTCCCTCAGATATAGGGAATCCTGGATCACATAATATTTGAAAACCTCAACACTTAGATCCCCGGTGGTTAGACCACTTATAAATGGGTGGTTCAGGATAGCGCTGAACACATCCTCTATAGAACTCCACAGTCTCTGTGTGGGTGTAGACATATAGATCCCAGGGAATAAGTGTTAATAGCCTTATAACCACCCAATAGCGCCTCTATATCTATCTACTTACTAGCTCTATTCTTCAAAAATAATACCTCTATTACAATTTGGAAGCCTTTCCTTTTAGGGCTGACCTGTTAATCTCTCTAGAGCTTAGTCTCTATGTAATGTACCTAGCTCAACAATGGCGAGTCATAAGAATCACTTTGAGATATCTGTCATGGACTTTCACATTATTAAATCTGGGCAGAAGTGTTTCTCCTCCCATGGAATTAAAAAGAAATTCCTCGTGTATAGGTTTAACGGCTTTAACCCGTCTCATGTGTGTTTCAACCTCTATACCTTAGAGATCAGGAGCTTGTTATGGCTTAGACGCCATCTTGAAATTAATAATATAAGCTTTTACTGATGTACAATTTATGGTGTTGTGATGCCTCAAGGCGAGATCTTTTTGGGTAGATATGTGGGTGAGAGGGTTAAGAGAATCGAAGATCCGAAGCTTATAATGGGAAGGGGGCTATATGTTGATGATATAAAGCTTCCTGGTGCTCTATATGCATATTTCCTTAGATCTCCATATCCACATGCGAGGATAAGATCTATAGATGTGAGTGATGCTATAAAATTAAGTGGTGTAGTTGGTATATATACCTACAAAGATATCGAAAAATATGTAGAGCATATTACATATGATGAAGCAAAGTCCGAGCCGATGACTCTCCTAGCTAGTGGGAAAGTTAGATATGTGGGAGAGCCTGTCGCCATGATCATTGCAAAGGATAGATATGTTGCTAGGGATGCTGCAGACCTTATCAGCGTTGACTATGAGCCTCTACCAGCTCTTACAGATCCTTACAAGGCTATGGAGAGCGATATTAGGATCCACGAGCCTGCTGAGAGGAACATAGCATTTGAGAAAAGTTTCAAATGTGGAGATCCTGATAGCGCCTTTGCCAGGGCGCATCTAGTGATCTCAGAAAGGCTCTATAGCCAGGGCGTAGCACCAGCTCCAATGGAGCCGCGCGGTGTTGCTGCATACTTCGACGGCTATAACCTTACCGTCTGGTCATCAACGCAAACACCCTTTGACTTGAAGGAAGAGCTCTACTCAAGGCTAAAGCTTAAGGTGCCTAGGATCAGGGTTATTCAGCCTGATGTGGGGGGCGCCTTTGGCGCTAAGATCATTAGATATCCTGAGGAATTCCTTGTTCCACTGGCGTCGATACAGCTAAACTCGCCTGTTAAGTGGTACTCGACTAGATGGGAGGATCTGGTGAGTCTTAACAGGGGCAGGGATCTTTACGCCGAGGTTGAAGCTGCTTTCGATAAGGACGGGAGGATCCTTGGGCTAAGGGCTAGGATCGTAGGTGATCTAGGTGCATATCCATGGGGAACAGAGCTACCGATGATATGTGCAAGAATGATCACAGGGCCATACAAAATTGAAAACGCTTCAATAACAGCGCTAGGTGTGTATACAAATAAAGTACCGTTGATGGCCTACAGAGGTGCTGGGAGACCTGAAGCAACCTATTTTATAGAGAGGCTCATGAGTATAGCAGCTGACGAGCTTGGGATCGATGATGTGGAGATCAGGCTTAGAAACCTGATCAAGGCTAGCGAGATGCCCTATAAGAATTGTGCAGGGCTCACCTATGACTCGGGGGATTATCCAAGCACCCTACAGAAGGGCTTAGAAAAGCTCGGCTATAGGGATCTATTAAGGTGGGCGAGCGAGGAAAATAAGAAGGGAAGATTAATAGGTGTAGGTCTATCATTCTATGTGGAAATAACCTCAGGAGGGCCGTTCGAAAGCGCTATAGTCAGGGTTGAAAGTGATGGTAAGGTGACAATAATAAGTGGTGCATCACCACATGGGCAAGGCGATGCAACAGGCTTTGCACAGCTTGCAGCTGACATCTTAGGAGTTAATATTGAGGACATCAGGGTTCTCTGGGGAGACACGGATCTAATAGCTAGGGGGCTCATAACTGCTGGGAGCAGGACTATCACAGTTGGTGGCGGAGCTGTGATCCAGGCAAGCCTGAAGGTTCTTGAAAAGGCCAAGAAGATCGCTGCCCACATGCTGGAGGCTAGGGAGGAGGATGTGGTATTCGAGAACGGCAAATTCTATGTAAGAGGCACACCTGATAAAGCTGTTACCCTGAAAGATGTAGCGTCTAGAGCATACTTCTCACCACCTCAGAGTCTCGAACCAGGTCTCGAGGCGATCAGCTATTATAACCCAGGCGGACCTGTCTATCCATTCGGAGTTCATATATCGGTTGTCGAGATTGATAGAGAGACTGGAAGGGTCAAAGTACTTCTACATAGATCATATGATGACGTTGGCAGAGCGATAAACCCAATGTTAATCGAAGGACAGCTAATGGGCGGCATAGCCCAGGCAATAGGACAGGCTCTCTATGAAGAGCTTCTCTATGATGAACAGGGGTTCCCGAGAAACCCGAACTTAGCTGATTACTTAGTGCCAACGGCTGTTGAGATGCCCATATTCGAGATCAACTTCCAAGAGACACCTACTAAGCATCCACATGGCACCAGAGGCGTTGGGGAGATAGGGACTATAGCCGCCCCGCCAGCTATTATAAGAGCTATTGAGGGTGCCCTAAAAAGGGCAGGCATACGTGTAAGGATAACTAGTATGCCTGTAAAACCCGAGCAGATCTATAGGCTCTTATCATCGACAGAGAAGAGTAAAGGTTAACACCCCTTCCCCGTCAGATCCCGATTCCTAGAGACAAAGTTTACAACTGAAAGCCTCGCCCTTCAGGGCGGGGATGGTTTTAATAGCTTTCCAGGTTTTTGTTTTTGGAGGGGCTC
>OGCB01000164.1_pt1 | contig 19735 bp, 20 predicted proteins | sample 1570031 | NCBI WGS metagenome assembly OGCB01 (sample SAMN05518655, study PRJEB24509) | hot springs metagenome | isolation source: Octopus Spring Streamers, Yellowstone National Park, Wyoming, USA | place: USA:Octopus Spring Streamers, Yellowstone National Park, Wyoming, USA | collected 2011-10-11 | reverse complement strand
TTGACAACCCACATCCACCTCTTATCCCTCTTTCTCTTTCCCCTAGCCATTATCCCTAGACCTTGTTCGCCCCTAAACCTCCATTCAAACCATTAATTAATAATGAAAGAATATAAAAGGATCTCTACTACTATGAAAAAGAGTTTAGCCCCCTATAGATCTCTGTAACTTCCATGCTTCTGCAAGACGAGAGGATCTTTATAATAGATTGGGATATGGGATCTAGGCCAGCGAATCTGGAGATTATATACCATGCCCTTCCAGCATATTCCAGAGCCCTTATAATTGGTATTGAAAGGGCTGAGGCAAGCTCAATTGCGATCCTGGCTTCTCCGGAGCCTATATTCTCTAGAGTGAGCTTCTCCTTTAGTTTCGAGAGAAGCTCGAGGATCCTGTCAAGCCTAGACATAATCTCGTTTAGGAGAGAAAAAAGATCCTGCGGAGCTCTTCTATATGTCAGAGCCCTTTTCCCTCCTCTCTACTTGTCCTCTACCAATGCCCCGTATATCTATCGAGAGAAATCTATTCATGAGCATATCCACAATCTCCTGAAAGTTTGGGGAGCTCTCAAGTCTCTTCCTCGTATACTCTTTCACAGTCTCCGCAATAAGATTCTCCGGCATTCCAGCTTGTTTAAGCCTTTCATAAAGCGATCCTATGTCCTCTCCAAGTCTCCTGCCATCAAGGGCTGAGGTTAGCTGCGATATAGCCGCCCCTATTAGATCCTTAATCATCGAGATCATCCTTTCTAGGAGAGGCATCAGCTCCTTAATCTCTTCTACGTCGCTTCTCCCACTTTTAACTCTATCTAAAGCTTCCCTCGCCTCGTCTAAGAGATCCTCGATCTCCTCTCTAAACTCCTTCCAAAGCTCTGGGCTACCCCTCTCAAGCCTTTCAACTATATTCTCAAATTTGCCGACAATCGCTTCAAGCCTTTTAATATATTCCTCCCTCACCCTTTCAACATCGCTCAATAGCATCCACCAAGAGGTTCTTAGATGAACACATTTATAATCATTATAATATCCTAGTGATCAGATTGTGATCTAAACAATCCTAGCCACCTCGAGATATAAAGCGGCCTGCCTATCTTCATATAACTCAATTATTCCACCTCCATAATCTAGTGAAACACAGACGATCAACGATTCATAGATCCAAGCTAGGGTTTGATAGGTTATCATGACAGACAACAACCCTTGAAAAACCGATCGATGCTGGGCTCCATTGGAACAAATTGATCACAGCCACTTGAAAGGGGGTCATTAATTGTGGGAAGTAATTGAAAATACAAATTTATATTTTCTAAGATATCATAGGTTAACCCCTGGGGTTAAGGCTATTAGGGGCAGAGCCTCTAGAAGGATTGTGAGAGATAGGATCAAGAGTCTCGAGGCAATAGATATAGTGACTAGCGGGAGAACTGGAAAGAGACATAAATATACGTTAAAGATCTACATAGAAGAGAAATTTTCATAAACATGAGACCGGGGATCCTCTTATAGAAGAGAAGTAAGTATATATGTAAAAACAAACATAGAGTCTTTTTAAAATATAATTAAAAAACATTTATTTTTTAATTGCTATCTATTAAATATCAGTGCTAGTACGTTTCCACTAATTGTTGATGTTCCGCTTGTTATTGACGCGCTACCTATTTTAACTGACACACTAATCGTTGATCCCACATTAAATTCTTGAATGGTGCTCCTCATTATATTACCGCTTATTGTTATTGTATCGCTTTCTATCGTAACCCGTGTATTGTTTGTAACTACATAATGTCTGTTGCTATCATCAACTTTATGATGGATTAGTATGCGTAGGCTGAAATTCCCTCCTCTCTTAGTTAGCACTAGCCCGATCCTATCGCCTTCAGTAGCGTTCTGTACATTTGAGCTTGTTATGTTGACTACTGCTGAGAGCACTATTTTTGGCGGTGATTTATGGTGTGATGCCTCTCTATGCTCTTTATGACTCTTCTCTTCATATATTAGGATCTGGCTTCCAGATGCTTTCACATGATCCTCTATATCTATATCCCCTGCAGATATTGTTTCGAAACCTGAGTCGTCTGAATCTTTGCTATTGCTAGAATTATTCATGCTAATTGCTGGCTTAGCTATGTTTAAGGCCCATACAGCGACTGGATATCCTATTGCTATCGCTATCGCTGCTAGCACTCCTACCACGAGTACCTTTTTTATATATGTTGTCTCCATAACCCCACCATCTCCCAGTTATTATTAGTAGAGGAAATATTTAAGGGACGCTATAAGTCTCCTTATTCCGTTGAATTTTATCGTTCCATTTCCGCTGATACTATAAATTATATCTAGAAGATCTCCAAATAAGCCAACAAATATTTAATAATTGCTATCGAGCGTATTCATCTAAACGAGCGCCTAAGTATTTCAAAGAATCTCACGGCGTTCAAGTCATAGCTTACATATGCTGCCCCATCTGCTTCGCGGGGATCTGAGACGACCCCGCTTCTACCCCTCTCCCAACATGTGTCTATAGATATGTGGAATCTTTTAAACCTGACCACCTCCGGATCTACGAGGGTTGATAATGCTATTGCATCGTGGAGTTCGAAGTAGCTGTGTTTCTCTATGGGGTTTCGCAGTATCCTATATGCTAGCTCGCTCGCCCTAGACCCTATTCTTCTGATCTCATCTATATAGTCCTTCAAAAGCCTTGCCCTGGGATCTTGTGTAACGTCTAGGCTAACAATTCTAGGCTCTACACCTGATCTAATTACTATCTTAGCAGCCTCAGGATCTACATAGAAGTTATACTCAGCACTGGGTGTAACATTGCCTTTACCATATCTAGTTAACCCAAATGCTCCCCCCATAACTATGGCTCCCTCAACATTTCTAATAATCCCAGGATCGACCATCACAGCCCTAGCAACATTTGTTAGAGGCCCCGTAGCAACTAGAAAGGCCTTTTCCCTCCTAAGAGTTTCCACTATGAAGCTCACAGCATTCACATCACCAGCCCTCCCACTACCCTCGGGGATCCCGGAATCTCCAAGCCCATCTGCTCCATGGATATGCTCTGATGTTACTAGATCCCTTATAAGAGGCTTCTCAGACCCCCTATAAACCTTAACCTCGTTCCTCCCCAGATAGCTGAGGATTCTCAGCGTATTTCTAACCCCCTGATCAACATATACATTCCCAGAAACAATCGTAACACCTAAAACCTCAATATCACCTAATCCCAGAGCCATTATAAGGGCTACAGCATCATCAACCCCTGGATCCGTATCAAGAATAGCTTTGATCATATGACCACCTCAATATACTAGCAGACAAGATATTAGAGCTTAGCAGCAATAGCAGCTATAATCAGATGTGGGCTAAACCTCATGCAAGTCATGAACAAAAACCTATAACAGTAAAATATGGGGAACCCTAGTCACAGACCACCGGTTTTATGGTAGTTGTAGGCTAACATAATATTTATTTCCATAGTTGTCTGTTAACTTAATAGTGATCCACGTACCTTCATTAATAGCATCACCTATAAATATCAGCGAATCTCCAGATCTGTTGATAATGGCACCATGATTAGCGATTAACAAGCCAACTAATCTGGACTCCCCTGGCCTGATCACGATTGGGGATAAAATGTTTGAATTTAAAGCTGTGCTAGGATAGATCTCTGAATTTCCAACATATAGTTCAACATGTATAATCTCAAGAGAGGTTTCACCCCTATTCAACATATTAAGATATACATTCCACACCCCTCTATCACCGGAACTCTCGAGCCTAGTAACATTTATAACACTAATACTAATATCTTTAGGCTTTATACCATCTTGAAAGATCCCAATTATATAGGAAGCAAATGCTCCAGACATTATTACAGAGATCGTGACCAGGATGGCAACCATCAGAACAGGATTCACATTGTTATTCCTACTAGCCCTATCACCCCTAAGATTATTTAACCTCTCTACAAACATTTCAACCTGTGAAAACTCTACATACGTTATTGCGATCACCTTATTTAATATTATAGAGAGATATTCATAATTATATAGCTTGTACAAAATCCATGTGTAAATAATAAATATTATCTATTAATCCTCATAAGATAAGAAATAATATTAATAGATCTGAAATATATATTAAATTATATCTATATATTCGCATTAGATTGAAAAATTCTACTTAAATGATGTGGGGCAAAGCTCAATATATATTTAAAAGCCTTATAGAGGTAATATTAAATAGTGCCAAGAAATCACAGAAATGATCTAAAACAGCATCAAAGACTCTATTACGGGTCTACTTAGTAAGGTGTTTAGAGCTAATTATAATGCCACTTACCAGATACATTATATTCTCTAGCTCTTTTTCGCTGCACCCCTCGACAAGGATCTCTCCAGTAGATGCCCCTGCATATATCTTTAGATCCCTTATGATGTTTGGCGAGCATCTTGGTATTATCGTAAAATCCGGTACTAGAAGAGCTATCAAGCTGATGCTATATCTCAGATTATCTACATCTATCCTTACAGCTAGATTTTTAAATGATCTCTGTGCAATCTCTAGAGTCGTGATGCTTCCAACAAGCCCTAGATCTATTGCTACTATAAGTTTCCACAGAGATCCTATGAGCCCTAATCCTTGCGGAGGCTTTTCAGGATTTATAACAGCTATGATCTCTGCTAGCTTTGGCGTATTTTTTGGATCTATCCCAACAGCCTTCATAGAATCAATTATATGTGATGGAGAGATCTCATCAACACTCCTTAAATCTATATACAAGCCGTCAACCTTGTTTGGAATAATACTGCATCTCGGATCTACATATACTTTTAGCTGAGATCCCATGTTGTGATCGCCCCAGAGAAGGTTTTGGTTTTAATCGCTATATATCGATCACTTTCGCCTTCATTATATCTAGATCCAATATAGCTATAGTGGATCTCCCACTGAGACCTCCAAAAACCTCTCCTGGATTTAGGATCAGGGTTCCACCCTCGACCCTCACATCTACCTCATGGGTATGGCCATATAGGATTACATGGTATCCACCACCCCTAGCGATCTTCTCGACAATCCCTACAGTTCTGTCCCTCGGGCCAAAGCCGTGGAGCAATAGGATTCTTTTACCATTGATCGTCATCTCATAGGGAGGATCTTGGAGCTCTTGCCCAGCTTTGGAAGCGATCTCCTTAAGCCCTAGCCTTTCACCATCGTTATTTCCAAGTACACCAATGAATCTGATCCCGCTTTTAAGAACCCTCGCTAGAGAGAATGGGGCTATATAGTCGCCTAAATGTATGATCATATCAACCTTAGCCTCTGTAAAGGCTTTAACAGCGGAATCTATTTTCGATAGATTGTCATGGCTATCGCTCATAACACCTACTAACATGCTACACACCCAAGGCCTCACCAAATATTACTCTACAGCATATTTAGCATTAGCTTTCGATCATCTATAGCTTTTCCTCAACCTCTCTCTTCATGGTGAGAGCGTATTGCTTAGCCTCTTCTAAAACCTCGAGCAAAACCTCAAGGGGATCCTTTGTGCCATCTGTTACTATAACTACCTTTGGCTGTGATGTAAGTGGATGATCTATTATGTAGGCTGCATAGCTAACATAGGGTTTTCTAATGGCTAGCTTAGATATTAGATTAGGTATTCCATGCTGATCCCCTGTTAAGGTGAATATCAGCTCCCTATCTGTCCTCTTCTCTATCCTGATCTTGGGCAGGATTTCTAGCGGCATTTCTCTCCCAGAATATGCATGTATCTAGGGGATATTATATTCATTTCCAACCCAAGATCTTATCTCAGCATCTGGAGAATCGCGGATAAAGCGATCAAAGCTATTGATATATATAAAATCTTTAGAGAAGGATCGCCGGGATATGTGAAAACCTTTCTAGCAATTCTCGTCTCTACTAGCTTCTGCTTCTGAGATACCTTAGGCGATTCCTGATACACCAACTCTACCTCGTAATCCCTGTCAAGGAAGATCTGCCTCTGTGCGGCTACATTCCCCTCTATAGAGAGCCTAACTAGGTACTCACCCTCGGCTAGATTAAATATATTCTCCCTGGGGTTAACCTTATCCTTTTCAGAGTAGTGGTTGTGGCCTATAACCTCAACTACAGCCTCTCTAGGTATGTTTTTACCCCTAACCCTCACTAAAAGCCTATATAGCCTGGGCTCTCTCAGCCATTCAGTTGTTACTAGGTCGTGTCCTAGGTTCTTCTTACCATAGCTATTTATCTCATCCACTAAATCCTTGAATATCCTATAGATCTTCATTTTAACGTAGTAAGGAGCGCCGGATCTCAAAACTAGGAGGTTATAGCTATTCTTCAGAAGATCAAGAGAGCCTATTACAACCTCCTCACCACATAGCCCCCCCGAGGAGCCACAGGATCTCCACATGCTCTCTCTGAGAAAGATAAGGGTGTTAGCAAGCTCCCTTTCATACACATCTCTAGGGTCTAGACTACCGATGTACTTATTTATTATTCTCGATATTATATAGTGTAGATCTATAATCCTGCCTATACCAGCTTTCCCCATATATAAAAGGTGTTGAGTTCTTATATAGCATTCCCAACTTTTACTTCTACCCAGAAAGCTGGCTATGAGACCCCTCTATGAGATTGCAATATATGAATTTGACTGCTTCAGTGTAGACCCTAACCCTATTTCTAACCTTCGATACCCCGTGCCCCTCATCTTCAAGCCTTATATATCTCACCTCCCTATCTCTAGATCTAAGAGCCTCTATAAGCTGCTCAGCCTCGGTAACCGGAACTCTTGGGTCCCTTGCTCCATGGATCACCATTAGCGGCGCTTTTATCCTATCTACATATGTTATCGGGCTCAGCTTAAGCATGATATCACCGTGAATCTCGGGATCTCCATACTCTACTATTCTATACCTCCTCCTCCAAGCCCCAGTATTCCTTATAAACGTTATTAGATTAACTATCCCTACTATCTCGACGCCGCATCTCCACATATCGGGGTATATGGATAGCATCATAAGGGTTAAGTAACCTCCATAGGAGCCTCCCATAACGCAGAGCCTGCTAGGATCTATCTCCCCCTTCTTGGAGAGATGTTCGACAGCATGGTATACATCGTGGACAGCATTAATCCTCCTATCAACGTCGTCTAGATGTATAAAGCTCTTACCATAGCCGGAGGATCCCCTGTAATTAGGCGCTATAACTGCAATGCCGAGTGAGAGGATAGCCTGGTGAATCCTGTTGAAGACAACCCTTTCTTGCGACTCGGGACCACCATGTAGATAGATCACAGCTGGATAGGGCTCTCTAGAGGTCTTAGAGGGTTTATATAGGAGCCCGTGGATCTCAAGACCGTCGAAAGATCTATATGTGAATCTCTCTGGCGAGATAAAGCTATCTTCCGAAATCCCTATTTTAGGCGAATAGGTAACCCTTTCGAGGAGACCTGAGAAATCTGTTATAAATATTTCCTGCCCATGTCTAGGCGAGTTGATAGATAGTAAGGCTCCACCATTGAAGAGATCTATATCATCTATGGTTCCCCATAATCTCAGCACCTCTATGCTCGAGCTACCCCCAAGGGTGTATAGCTTAAACACGCTTGAGCCATCCTCGTTTACCACATAGGCTAGCACTCCACTTCTATAGTCTATTAACTCGACATCCCAGCTCTCCTTAACTATATATTTCCAGCTCTTCTTTTCAAGATCATATATAGCGATCCCTGTAAACTCCTCGCCCTCGTTTGTTATGAAGATAAAGAACCTATCGTCTATTGGTATCGGACTCCTATTCTGAGCCTCACCGCTGTGTTTGGTGAGATTTATAGTAGATCCGTCGCTTCTTCTGATTAAAAGAATATCTGTATCTTGATATGTATACATTTTTACAGCTAAAAGCTCTCCATCGCTTATCCATCTAGATGGGCTTAATAATCCATCGTTCTCAAGGATCTTGGAGGATTTTTCTGTGTGTATATCATATATATATAGATCGAAGTCAACACCATTCCTCGAGTTAGAGCTATAGCTTAAATACCTGCCACTCGGGCTCCACTCTCCTAGATTGTTTATCGTTCCATCCTCACCGCTTACAAGCTTTATAACATTTCCACGTGCTATATAGATAGACCACTTCTCATCTCCATCAACATCTGTTGAAAATGCTATATAGCCTGTGGGCGACGGCCTGTAGCTGTTGATCCTCCTCTCCCACGGTATTGGTATATCATGTCTATAGCTAGCCGGAGTTCTAATTGCTTTCCACAAGATCTGCTCCCCGGTTACATCACTGAGATAGTATATGGCTCCCTCGGCATCGTCATAGCTACCTGCAATTGCATATCTGATAGCTAGGTATCTCCTCACCAGGGTCTCGATCTCCCTCATAACCATTCAACACTGGTAAAGTATCGGCTCTTTTAACCTTAACCGCCTTCCGTATATCGAAAGTTAGGCGCCTGCTTATAAGCCAGCATATCTATATATTATTAAGGTGTTGACCCAAATGTCGATATATTATGGCTTTAAAACGGATTTTGACGAATATGAGAGGCAGGCTCTGAGAGAAGCGCTAACTGATATGAAGAATACCGTTATTGTGAAGCTCTTTTTAAGCGATCGATGTGATTTCTGTAAACAGACTAGGCGGATGCTTGAGACTATTAGGGATGAGTCTCCAGAGATTAGTGGGAGAAAGCTAATAGATCTAAAGATCTATGAGGAGGAGATAGATACAGATGAGATAAAGAGGTATAGTATAAATAGATACCCAACAATCATACTCCTCGAAGGAGCTATAAAATACTATGGAATCCCCGCCGGCGAGGAGATAAGGGCCTTTGTAGAGACCCTCATAAGGATAAGCCAGGGTGAGAGCGGCCTTAGCGCCGAGACAATAGAGGGGATAAAGAAGATCCCCGGCGATGTTGTTATAGAGACAATTGTAACACCCTCATGCCCATACTGCCCCTACGCAGTTCTAATGGCCAACATGTTTGCATATGAGGCATACAAGGCGGGCTCTAAGAATGTGACCTCGATTGTAGTTGAGGCATATGAGAATATGGATATAGCGCAAAAATATGCTGTGAGCTCTGTGCCATCCATAGTTATTAACGGCCGTGTCGAGTTTATAGGTGTTCCGTATGAGGAGCAATTGCTAGAGGTTTTAATTAAGAGGGCTAGACCGAGACAGAGGGCTAGAAGTAGTGAGAGTCTGAAGAATGCGATAAAAGAGGTCATTAAAGAGCTCGAGATGGAGAAGAAGGAGAGCTAAGCTCCTCTATATAGAGGATTTAACAACACCTCCATATTCAACATCTTTTGATACAACAACACCTGGATATATGATCGAGTACGCACCGATCTTCACGCCAGGGAGGATCGAAGAGTTTACACCTGTTTTCACGTAGCCACCTATGAAGGCTCCAAGCTTAACCCTACCAGTATTGACCCTCTCTCCCTTGATCCAGACCTTGACTGGCTGTTCATCAAACCTCAGATTAGCTATAATGGTTCCAGCTCCGAAGTTCACATTCTCACAAACCACAGAATCGCCTACATAGCTTAAATGGGAGATCTTAGCACCCTCGAATATTACACTCGCCTTAATCTCTACTGAGAAGCCTATTCTAGAGCCCTTCCCTATATATGTGTAGGGCCTTAGATATGCTCCAGGCCCTATCTCTGCATATTCATCTATATATACAGGCCCCTCTATATATGTGTGCCCCTTAACCCTAGCTCCTCTAGCTATATATACAGGCCCCTCTATTATTGCCCCTTCTTCTACCTCCCCATATATAGCTTTGCTACTTATCTTCTCTATAGCCCTTCTATTCGCCTCAAGCACATCCCATGGTCTTCCGATATCCATCCACTCTTCCTCATTGATGCTGATAATCTTGAGCCCTCTACCCATGTTATATAGGATCTCTACTAGGTCTGTCAGCTCTATCTCACCCCTAGGCGATACCTGGATTTTATCTAGATATCTCACCATATCTGGGGAAAGCCTGTAGATCCCTGCATTGATCAACACTCTATTCTTGATCTCGGTTGGGGAGGGCTTCTCTAAGATCTTGACAGCCTCTCCAGATCTTTCCACTATAACGCCATAGTTCCACGGCTCGCTATGGCTAACACCTACTATAAGGGGGGATGGGGAGTCTGCAACCATCTTTATAACTCTATTCTCTACATAGAGATCGCCATAAACGACTATGCTATCCTCGGTGATGTAGCTAGAGGCCGTTGCGAGTGCATCACCGCTGCCCTTTTCCTCCTTCTGCCTAGCTATCTCCACATCGACTCCCAGGCTAGATGATAGATCTTTAACGTGCTTGGAGAGAAGATCACCCATATAGCCTGTCACCACTATGAACTTCCTAATACCGCTGTGATAGCCAGCTTCGAATAGTCTCTGGATCAGTGTTTTTCCAGCAACGATTGTCATCGACTTTGGCCTAGTATCTGTTATCGGCTTAAGCCTCTCACCCTTTCCACCTGCTAGGATTACCATCTGCATCTCTATTCACCAACACCTCTTGCCTCGAACCTCTCGATCTTCTCGATGATCCTTCTACTCTCTTCCCTAATCTTCTCGATCTCCTCTCTTAGATGCTTGTACTCAACACCCTTCTCCATATGATCTTTGATCCGCTTGGAAGCCTCTCTAGCCCTCCTCCTAACAAAGCCTATGGGATCCTTCTCGGCAACCTCATTAAGAACCTCTATAAAGTCTGGGTATTTGAGCTCCTCCATAGCTGATATAGCTGCTATCCTCACCCTATGGCTAGGGTCTCTTCTCACAATCTCTATTAGCTTCTCAACAACCTCCCTCCTTCCCGCGAACTTGCCTAGAGAGCTTGCAGCTGTGACCCTCACCATTGTATGTTTATCCTGTTCTAAATACCTCATTATAACCTTTAGGCTATCCTCACCGCCAAGGCTTGCTAATCCCTGTATAACTCCTCTAGTTATAATCTCCACATGGCTTGGTGTATCTAGATACTTGATCAACTCATTATAGGCCCAGCCAACCTTTGTCTTTCCAAGAGAAGAAGCTGCTGAAGCCCTAACATAATATGTTTCAGATGGGTTGCTCAGAACCTCCAGCAGGGCTTTCGCAACCTCTTCATCACTTACGAAGTTGCCCAGAGCCTCTACCACAGCCCTCCTAACCCTTGGATGGCTGATCTTCTTAAGTGCTGAGAGAAGGGTCTTCTTAGCGCTTTCACCCCCCACCTTACCTAGAGCCCTTGCAATCTCAGCCTGAACTCCCCAGAACATCTCTTTCTCAATGGCCTCTGATAGGATCTCAACAACCCTCGAACCTGTCTTCTTAGAGAGGGCTTCAATAGCTAGTAATTTACAATATATATGGGGATCTCTGAGCATGTTCCCAAGGATCTCTATGTCATACTCAATATCAAACACAGCAAATACATCGAAATCAGGGTTAGGACATACATAGAGGGGGGGCTCGTCGAGATCTATAAACACAATCTTCTCCCTGCTATCCATGAAAACAATCTTCTCAGCAGCTCCCTCCTGGTGTCTAATTAGGAGTCTCACAGGTATCCTGTATACTTCAAGGCTATCCTGTCCCTGCTCCTGTTTTAATGAAATCCTAAGCATCTTCTCTTTATAGTTATAAGTGCTCTTCACCTTTATAACTGGATGGCCTGAGCTATATACATATTGATCGAAGAACCACTCGAGATCTCTTCCGCTTATCTCCTCAAACACCTTCCTAAGATCCTCTGTATCTACACTCCTAAACATATATCTCTCGAGATAGGTCTTCAACGCAAGCCTGAACTTCTCCTCACCAATAATATTTCTAAGTGTGTGGAGAACCAGAGCGCCCTTGGGGTATGAGTGTGAGTCGAAAAGCTCGTCAGGATCTTTATATATCCTCATAACTATAGGTCTCGAGTATCTTTTATACTCCTCTAAATACGATTTTAAGTTTCCATATAGCTCATATATAAATTCCTCCTCCCCCTTATCCTTTCTAGTATATAGAGCTTCTAGATATGTTGCAAAGCTCTCGTTAAGCCATATATTGCTCCAATCCTTACATGTTACAAGGTCTCCGAACCATTGGTGGGCTAGCTCGTGAGCTACGAGGGGATCTGAGGAGAATTCCTTGTGGGCTATATCATCATGTAGCGTCCATTCTGTGAGAAATGTGGCTGTCACATTCTCCATACCCCCTACTATAAACTCTTTGAGACATACCTGGGTGTAGGAGTTATATGGGTATCTATAGCCTAGATACTCACTAAAAAATCTAATCATATCAGGCGTCTTAGAAAACGTGTTCATAGCGATCGCTTTTAAGCCCTTGGGGACGAGGTATCTAAGCTTTATGCCATCAACGCTATCCTCTATCTCATCGAAAACTCCTATTGCTAGCGCTATTAGATATGGAGGCATAGGATATGTCATTCTATATCTCCATCTTCTATAGCCGCTACCTACATCATCCACGGATTCTAAATCTCCATTGCTCACTACAGTAAACGTCTCGGGAACTTCAGCTGTTAGAGTCCATGTTAGCCTCATATTAGGGTAATCATATATCGGGATCCAATATCTAGTATCCTCAGACTCCCCCTGACTCCAAACCTGTGGATAGTCATTTCTGCTCCTCGGTATTATGAAGTGAAGCCCCTTCACGGGTTTAGCCTCATATACTATCTCAACACTATACTGTCTACCAGAACTACTTCTCGGGAGTCTCACATAGAGCATGGATCCATCGTATATATATCTAGCTGGGAAGCCATCTACATATACCCCTTTTATAGATAGATCAACAGCATCTAATTCTACATAGTCTCTTTCATCTAAAAGTTCCACTCTATGGATAACCCTACCGCTAAAGCTTCTAGAAAATACATCTGTTCTTATATAGATATCGGCATGACTGATCAAGAACCAATATTCTCGAGCATATCTCGGCTCATAGCCTGGAAATACGAAATCCCTACCAACCTTCAGCGAAAGGCCCTTCAAAATACCCCTATTATCTCTAGCTATAGATGCTTTTATCAATTATCTTTTTTCGATCTAGAACAACGGAGATTTACAACTGAAAGCCTCGCCCTTCAGGGCGGAGATGGAGATTTACAAGCCTTCTAGGGTTTCGATTTTTCGGAGCCCAGGATGATGGACTCCTGGGGATCTCTGGCCACCCCCACTGCCCCCCAAAGACAAATGTAAACCCGAATAGATGGGGGAACCGATGATCCGCCTGAAAGGAATGACGATCAAAAGGATGATGACCTGAAGGCGGGAGAGGAGGTCAGCACCATAACTAGCGTTTCCTCGTTAACAGAGGTGTTATGAGTAGGGACTAACTCTTGGCTTAGAGTCATTAGTCTCACCTGCACCTCGTGGAGACTCTGTGAAGTCTAGTGCTGGAGCTTCCACCCTGGGCCGGCTCTATATCTCACCGCATAGCTGATCGCTGGTGCCCTACATCCTAACAAATGACCATGCATACAATGTATTTAAACATATTGCTAAACAAGAAATAACCTGCGAGCCCATTAACCTGGTAGAGATATATAGATGTAGATGAGGAGAGCTAGACCATGGTGGAGACTAAGAAGTTAAGGTCGCCGATAGTTGTTGTCTTAGGCCATGTAGATCATGGGAAGACAACTTTGTTAGACAAGATCAGAGGCACAGCTGTCACCAAAAAGGAGCCTGGTGAGATGACACAGCATGTAGGGGCTAGCTTTGTGCCAACCCATGTTATAGATGCCATAGCAGAGCCTCTTAAGAAGTTCATAAGATTCAGGCTTAGAATACCGGGGCTCCTCTTCATAGACACTCCTGGTCATGAGGCGTTTGCTAATCTAAGGCGTAGAGGGGGATCTATCGCGGATCTAGCTGTTCTTGTAATAGATGTAACAGATGGTGTGAAGCCCCAGACCGTGGAGAGTGTTGAGATATTGAAGGAGAGAAATGTGCCCTTTGTGGTTGCAGCCAACAAGATCGATAAGATCCCTGGGTGGAGATCTGAGGAAAATTCCAGCTTCATGGATAACTCTAGAAAGCAGGATAGAAAGGCTCTTGACACGCTAGATAGAGCGATATACACTATTGTCGGAAGCCTAGCGGGGCTCGGTATAGATGCAGATAGATTCGATAGAGTGAGAGACTTTAGAAGGGTGGTTCCTATAGTCCCCGTATCAGCAAAGACGGGGGAAGGGATCCCGGAGCTCCTCGCAGTACTAGCAGGGATCGCGCAGCAGTTCCTCGAAGAGAGCCTAAGATATGCCGAGGGTCCCGCAAGGGGGGTGGTGCTCGAGGTTAAAGAAGAGCCTGGTCTAGGTATGACTATAGATTCTATAATATATGATGGGATCATAAGAAGGGGCGATATAATTGTTTTAGGGGGCTTCGAAGGCCCCATCATAACCAAGGTAAGGGCCCTCCTGCTACCAAAACCCCTAGACGAGATGAGAGCTCCAACAGATAGATTCACATCTGTCGAAGAGGTATATGCTGCTGCAGGGGTTAAGATAGCTGCTCCAAACCTTGAAAAAGCAATAGCCGGATCCCCTATCTTTGTTGCAAGTAATGAGGAGGAGGTTAGCAAGCTAGCGTCGAGGGTGATGGAAGAGATGGGATCCCTGAGGATATTCTCCCAAGAGACTATAGGAGTTGTTGTTAAGGCCGACACTTTGGGCACCCTTGAAGCCCTAACGTCGATGCTTAAGAGGAGAGGCATTAAGATAAGGATCGCAGATGTTGGGCCTCTGACAAAGAGAGAGGCTATAGAGGCCTCGATAGTAGCTAAAGAGGACAGATATCTAGGTGTAGTGCTTCTCTTCAACGTGGGCGTTAATCTGGATGCCGAGGAGGTAATAAAGACCCATGGGGTCAAGGTTTTCTCGGGGAACATCATATACAGGCTCGTCGAGGATTATATAGAATGGGTGAATGAGGAGAAAAAGAGAGAGAGGGAAAGAGAGCTTGACAGGCTTGTCAGGCCTGGAAAGATAAGGGTAATACCTGGCTATATATTTAGAAGAAGCGATCCAGCGATCGTTGGGGTAGAGGTGTTGGGAGGAGTTATAAAGCCGGGATATCCCCTCATGAGATATGATGGAAGAAGCCTAGGATACATAATGCAGATCCAGGACACAGGAAAACCTATCCAGATAGCTAGGATAGGAATGTCGGTAGCAATATCCATCAGAGGAGATATTCTTGTAGGAAGACATATTGATGAGGGAGATATAATATATACAGATATACCTGAGAGTCACGTAGAAGAGCTTGTCAACAAATTCTCACAAGACCTCAGCGATGATGAACTATTGACTTTGAAAGAGATTATGGAGATTAAGAGAAAGATAAATAGGATGTTCGCAACCTCAGCATATCTTAAGCTTCAGCAGATATTAAGCAGAAGATCTTCTAAATAGAATTTTCAAGGACCGATTCGATTAAATCTAATTTCTATATCTTCTTGAATCTAGTTTATATATTAGCATATCCACTATAGGGAGACTGATAGCAGCTATAATACTCGGTTCAAATAATGCAGCTGTCATATTATAAGGAGTAACTAGGAAATTCTAGAAAAATCTGTTGGTTTGAAATCTATTTGATCCTCTGGAGATATTTAGGCGGTATCTGCTCAACATTAGCCCTGATAGTCTTTACACTTTCATCAAACATCTTCTTCTCCTCATCTGTGAGTGAGAGCTCTAATATCTTTTTAATGCCACCCCTACCAAGTATTACTGGGAGACTCACGCATACATCTCTATATCCATACTCTCCTTCTAGGCAAGCGCTTGCGAGGAATACCTTGTTCTGATCTTTCTTTATAGCTTCAGCCATTATTGCTAAGCCAGCGCCAGGCCCATAGCTAGAGCTATATCCCCTAAGCTCTATAATTCTTGCCCCAGCCTGTATGGTCTCTTTAGTGATCTCCTCTATCTCTTGCCTACTCAGCATCTCCGTCAGGGGCTTGCCCATCACGGTTGAGAGCCTTGGCAGAGGGAGCATTCTCTCTCCATGTTGCCCAATGACTATTGCTTCGACTGATGTAGGCGATATAGAGAGCTTCCTAGATATATAGTACCTCATCCTCCCAGCATCTAACACCCCGCTAAAGCCTATAACCCTCTCTCTAGGAAGACCGGAGACTTTATAGAGAAGATAGACCATAGCATCTAGAGGATTAGTTGTTATTATATTTACAGCGTTTGGTGCATACTCCAGCACGTTTCTAGCTATTTCAACAACAACCTCAGCGTTCTTAGCCACCAGCTCCTCCCTCGTCATGCCAGGACCTCTGGGAAATCCTGCTGTTATGAGCACTAGATCCGCCCCGCTTATATCCCTATAATCGTTAGATCCATAGACGGTAACGCTCTTACCTAGTATGGAGAGAGCATGGGCGAGGTCTAGGGCTTCTCCTTGGGGTCTCCCCTTGATCACGTCTATCAATACCATATCATCGAGTTCCATCATAGATATATACATAGCTGCGGCAGTACCAACCCTGCCGGCACCGATTATTGCAATCAATCCTATTGTCCCCCAGATATAACTAGACTAAACAAGTATAAATCCAGCAGATCTAGTGCTTAAGAAAAATATCCTACGGTGTAAACATAATATATTAAAAAACCCATTATATAGATTCCTGGGAGGATATGGTATCGCAACACATTATAGATGACGTGGCGAGGAGGATAGCTGGGGATATTGTGTGGAGCAATGACGTTTCTATGGGGCTTAAGAAGTGGAGAGAGATCTTTGGTGCATCCAAAGGTGACATAGCAAAGCTTATGGGAGTATCTCAGAGCGTTATAAGCGACTATGAAAAGGGCAGGAGAAGCCCTGGAGCCAAGTTTGTTAAGAGATATGTTGAGAGTCTAATCAGGTTTGATGCTATGAGGAGCTATCAAACGGTAAAAAACTTAGCTAGATCTTTTAGCCTTAATATAGAGGCTATCCTCGATTCAAGGGAGTTCGAAGTCCCCATGGGGATAGATACGCTTGTGACAAGGGTGAAGGGGATATTGCTAAATGCCACATATAAGCATAGAGAGCTCTACGGCTACACGATAATAGACTCGATAAAAGCGATCTCAAGCCTGTCAGGCAACGAGTTCTGGCAGATAATGGGGATGACGTCAGAGAGAGCACTGATATTCACAAAAGTCACTACCGGGAGATCCCCCATGATTGCTATAAGGGTTGCCCCAATAAAGCCAGCTTCGGTAGTTCTTCACGGTACAAAAAGGGTGGATCCTCTAGCAATATACTTAGCAGAAGCAGAAGGGATACCCCTGATACTGTCTACCGCTGAGAGCGTTGAGGAGATAATAAATAGTTTGAGAAGCTATGCACAATACTCTTATCAGCTATATTAATTATCCATCCGCTAGAGAGTAGAGCTTTTGGTTATAATTGCTGGCCGCAGATCGGAGAACCCTCTATAAAATCATCTAGATATATTAGATATATTCATCCTATTTCACGATATATCTGGGAGATGCTATTGTCTTCTTCAGATACCTTATTGGAGGTTCCAATAGATGATCCTCAATGCGGTGTTGGAGGTATAATGAGAGTTATGAAGAGAAGAGATCCTGTTGCCGGGGATCAGATCTCCATAGCTATTATATGTCCTGAGCATGGTTATAAATATTTTGAGGAGATTCCAGAGAATATTGGTGAAGAGAAGATGGTTGTAATTGAGATTAACAGTCCCAGCGATCTATCGAGGAAGTTTCTGAAGTCAAGAGATGCTATAATATATATCCCTGAGATAGGTCTTGTAAGCACTCCTAGATCGGCAGCTGTGGATGAAATCACAACAGTTGATGGGCTTCTAGAAAAATATATAGATCATCTAGAGCCTCTGTGTGGTGAAACAGAGAATCCTGAAAGATGTCGTGAGGTGGTTGAATGGATGAAGAGGGCTATGAAGGGTGAGGAAAGGTTTACATTAATAATAGAGGATCCATCGGGTAGATCAAGAGAGCTCGATATAAAGATGTAAAGGGTTTTAGAGGGGCTATGCTTTGGAGGAGACACCGGATAACGTATTCTTCATATGCAGATCCTGTGGTTGGAGGGGTGAGGAAAGGCTAAACATACATTCATGCCCGATATGTGGCTCGCCCTTAGAGCTTGAATATGTGGTTGAAGAGGCTCTTCCGGAACCTGAAGAGCTTCTCAAATGTAGAAGCGGCATATGGTGTTTCTCAAAACGTCTCCCGAAATATAGGTATAAAGTCACCCTTGGAGAAGGTATGACAAGGGTTATAACTGCTAAGCTTGAGGGCTTAGATATCATGATCAAGACTGAGCATCAAAATCCAACTGGGAGTTTTAAGGATAGGGGCTCTGCCCTTGCCATCTCAATGGCTCTTTCTAGGGGGGCTAGGATAGTTGTAGAGGATTCCTCGGGAAATGCTGGCATAGCCACCTCCTGTTATTCAAGGGCCTATGGGTTGAGAGCTGTTATAGTGGCTCCGAAAACCGCTCCCAAGGGCAAGCTTGATCTTCTGAGGCTATGTGGAGCTGAGATCGTACTAGCTGAGACTAGAGAACATGCTGCCAATCTAGCCCCTAAAATTGCTATTGAAAAGGGCGGGGCATATCTCCCTCACACATGGCTGCCCCACTACGTCGAGGCTATGAAGACTATTGCATATGAGATCCACTACCAACTAGACGAGCTTCCAGAAGCAATATTTATCCCCACATCTAGTGGAACGCTTCTCCTAGGGCTGTATCAAGGATTTAAAGAGCTTGTGAGACATGGATATAGAAAAAAGATCCCAAGGCTCATAGCTGTCCAAACAACAAGCTTTCACCCCATCTATAGAGCCTTAAAAGGAGAAGAGCTACCCTCTGAGGGCGAGAACTTAGCAGATGGGATATCACTTGACAAGCCTCCCAGACTTAAACAGATGATCGAAGCTATCAAAGAGACATCGGGAGATGTGATTGTTGTAAACAATAGTGAGATAAAACATTCTCTAAATTTGCTGCTAGCTAGAGGCCTTATAGTTGAGCCGACATCGGCCACCTCCATAGCAGGTTTTATAAAGGCTGTACAGAACGGTTTTAACCTCAGCAGCTCAATGGCTATTCTCACAGGATCAGGACTTAAGATGTCGCAGAGACTCGCTGAGCTCATAACCCATGAAGCCCCATCCTTCTAGCTTGCATTTTTATGATCGAGTGTAGTTGTTTATAAGCTTCCTACCCTCCTAGCAAGATATAATGCCTCAAGAAACTGTTTTGGTTTTCATAAAAGTTTATAGGGGTTAATATATTCTTTTTATGGAGCGGTTTTGCTGAGACCTAAGAAGGTTTGCCAGATCCTTGAGCTTGTCAGGGCATATTCTGTACCTCAGGAATGATAGGGTCTCGAAGCTGATAACATGATACGTCAAGGCTCTGCAGAATGCTATAGATATGATATAGATATGATCTGGGATAATATTGAGTGGAGATATTGCTTGCAAGAGCTTGTTAGAAAAGGTAAAAAGCCGGTCGTGATCAGAGGTTTGAAGATGAGAATCCCAGTAATACCGAGGGGCAGGGCTTTTAAGAAACGCCTCAGAGACATGCTTATGAAGGATAATCCCTACGCTGCACACTGAGTTGATGCTGTTATTAGAACAGCCTACTCCATAATCGAGTCTT
>OGCB01000163.1_pt1 | contig 19921 bp, 21 predicted proteins | sample 1570031 | NCBI WGS metagenome assembly OGCB01 (sample SAMN05518655, study PRJEB24509) | hot springs metagenome | isolation source: Octopus Spring Streamers, Yellowstone National Park, Wyoming, USA | place: USA:Octopus Spring Streamers, Yellowstone National Park, Wyoming, USA | collected 2011-10-11 | reverse complement strand
GAAGCAGGAGAAGCGGCGTTCCCAGCAAAGCCTGAGAGACCTGAAACAGAGCTCCGAACCAGGGGATTGTGTCAGGGTAGAAGATCGCCACAAAGGCGGCGAAGAAGACAAGGACGATGAGGAGCAAAAGCGTTCGGAAGACCAGCTCGCGCAGCGTCCTCATTTCTGCCCCTCCCCGATGATCTCCTTCAAGCCCTCCCGGTCCCCCCGCCAGAACCGCTCTGCCGCATCCACCAGGGCGAAGCGGCCGGCCGGGGAGAGAGAGCGGATCTTCTGCGTCAAGGGGTGCCCCTCGCCGATGCGATCCGCCAGATCGGCCCACACCAGGTGGGCTGTGTGGGCCGTGTGCAGGATCCCATTGAGGGCGCCCATGATCTCCATGACCTCGTCCTCCGTCAGCCCCAGCTCCTGGATCTCCCGGAGCCCATGGGCCAGGAGGGCGGCATATCGCTCCAGGCATTCCCGGGCTACAGTCCCACGCGCCTCTCCTGGACGCCGCCGGGCATCCAGGAAGGCCAGGAGCTCCGGGGAAGCCCGGAGGCCGACAAAGTTGGTGGCGCCGGTTTTCTTGAGCTCCGTCTTACGAGCCATCGCCCTCTCCACGTCGGTTGTTTTCTGTTGTTATACAACCGTTTTCAGAGTCCAGCCAAGCCGAGCGTCCTCTTCATGCCCCACTTCCGGAAATCGGGCTATCGAATCCCGGGCCTGCCAGCAGCATGAGGCTGGCCAGGCCCCGGGCGACGGCCTCCGGCTCCGGCGGGATGGCTTCCGCCCGCCCCTCCTCCCGGCCGCCCCGCACATGGGGCCGCACAAAGGTGAAGCCATCGGGGACCACCAGCCCGAATCCTTCTGCGAAGCGGCGAGCCTCGGAGCTGGCCTTCCACCCCTCCGGCAGCCGCCGCAGGTGTCCCCGCACCGTGTGAGCAGCCTTCGCCAGACGCCGCCGGACCTCCGGCTCCCCCCACTCCGCCTCGGGCTCCTCCGTCCCCTCCCCGGCCGTCACCCGGAAGGGACGGGGCAGAACCAGCCGGCGTTCCCAGGCCGGCGCTGTCGCGGCCTGAGCCGTTCCGGCCTCCTTTTCCAACTCCCGGGGCTCTCCGGAAGGCATGGTGGATCGGCGGCGGCCGGCGGACGGGCGGGGAACGCCCACCACCAGGTCGTGCCAGAGGGCGGCCGCCGCGGCCAGCCAGAAGGGGTCCACCTCCGCCAAATCGGGCCGGGGGGGCAGCGCCCGGTCCAGGCGGAAGATCTCCCCTTCCCGCCCCTCCGGATCGACAGGCCGCAACCACAGCCCGTGGGAGTCGGCGGCGACCCGGAAGGCGGCCACCCCCCGGGCCTGCAGCGGGGGCAGATCCGCCCGCACCCGCAGCCGCCCCTGAGGGACGTAGCGGGCCTCCCGGGCGGCGACGTCCATCAGCGCCCGGAAGAGGCCGGCGGCCAGCCGGGCGGCTTCGTCGAGGGATTCCTCCAGCGTCCGCTGGGCCAGGGACCGGCGCAGGAGCAGGATCTGCGGCGGGCCCCAGTCGGAGGGCGGAAGGGGCCGGCCGGCCCGGCGGGCGCGGACCATTTCCCACCACAGGGGCCAGTCCCACACCGCCCAGGGCAGCAGCCCCTGCCCGGCCCCGCCGGCGGCCTCGGCCAGGGTGGCGGCGGCCAGAAACCCGGGCAGCGTGGGGGTCTCCTCGGGGATCTCCTCGGGCCGCCAGAGGTTCTGGCCGGCCTCGATCCAGGCCAGGGCCGCGTCCACCCCGCCCATCGGGATGCCGCCGAGGATCTGGGGCGGATCCTCCGTCCCCGGGGCAGCCCAAAGCAGCGGCAGCCGCTTCCGCGTCTCCATCCGCCGCAGAAGCGGCGTCTGGCGCTCGGGCCGCCGGGGGGCATCGGGCGAGGGATGCTCGCGCAACAGCAGGGCGAAGGCCCGCAGGGTCCGGCCGACCATCAGGAGCTCCGCCTCGGAAATGTCGGCCGGCAGCGGCCCCAGCCGCTCCAGGAGGAGGAAGGGGGCGGCCCAGGCGGCCGGCAGCAGCCCCAGCCCGGCCGCTGCCGCCCTCGCCTCAACCTGCCGCAGGGCGTCGGCGGCCCGCATCCCGCGGGGGCGGACCAGGGCCAGGCCCAGCCGCCGTCCCAGGCCCACCCCCCACACGACGGCGTCGCCGAGGCGGGCGGCGATCCGAAGGCGCTCCCCCTCCCCGATGGGGATAGGCAGCAGCTCCTGCTCGACCAGCGCCTCCCGGAAAGTCTTCCGGAAGGCCTCCCAGGAGGCGCCGGCGGGATCGCCGGGATCGGCCAGGGCCACCAGCCGCGGCCCGGCCCCCTCCTCTCCGATCTCCAAAACGGGAACAGGCTCTCGCGGGGCCATCAATTGTCCTCCGGGATGGCCAGGGCCTCCCGGAGGCTTGGCCGGTAGCCCCTGTCCTTCAGGAACTCCAGAGTCCACCGATCCGGGTGGGCATCCAGCCACCGGATCAGTGCCTCCCGGTCCTCGTGGGAATAGAACTCACGCCGATCATAGATGCCCAGGATGACTGCGTTGCGGCATTCGTCATCCCAGGCCTCGCGGATCTCGCGGAGCTCGGCGCGGGAAAACAAGCGTCCGAATCGCTCAACAAACTCCTTGAACTCCTCCATGCTCCACCTCCTCAAAGCAGCGAAGCCCCGGGACGCTTCCGCCGTCCCGGGGCGGCTCCTTCAACGGGAGAAGGGCTTGAGGGGATTCCCCGCGCGGTCGCACTCCGTGTAGCGCCACTCCTCGGCCGCCCGCTCTGTGTGGTCCAGGATGAAGTAACGAGTGGCCCGGCCATCCATGGGCTCCCAGGAAGCCCGCTTGGCGGCCCCCCAGGAGACCACGTTGACGGCTGCGTCGCACGCCTCGCAACGCCCCCACCACCTTCCATCAAGGGAAAAATCGATTTCCACACTATCTCGGCCTCCGCAGACCGGGCACCGCAGCCCGGCCCGGAGCCGGGTCATCTTCTCCACCCTCCGAACAAGGCCCACCAGCCAGGACATGACGCACCTCCTTTCAGAAACCGGGATCACTTCTCCCACTCGTATCGCAGATCCTCCAGCATCCGCCGCTGCGCCTCGCGGATTCGGCGCGCCTCATTGATCACCTCATCGGGGACCCCGAAAAAGCAATACCAGGTGATCTTCCCCTGGCTGGTGGTGAAGACCTCCATGCACCCATCCAACAGCCGGTGCCCGGGGTTCCAGTAGAGGCTGCGCTCCCCCGGCAACCGGAAACCCCATCCCTGTCGGATCAGTTCCAGAGCGCCCATCTTATACCTCCCGTGAAGAGGATGTTCCCCCGCCGCCCCCGTCTCCCACATCTTCTCCTGGAGAGGCCTCCGATCCCTGCGGCGGGGGCCGCGTTGGTTCGGGATCGGCCCCACCCCATCGGACGGGGACCGCCTCTCCGCCCTCTATCATAGCGCTGTTTTCGTTTGTTGTCAAGTGTTTTCAAGATGACGGAGGGGCATTGGAAGGACTACGGGCGGTGGGGCTGGGGAGCTTCCGGGGCTGTCCGGGTCGCCTGGGGGATGCGCGGCGCCCAACACGTAAGATCTGTTGAACGAATCTTGAAGCAGGAGCGTCAACCATGCGAGGCGTGAGCATCTGGAAGACACGGAGGACCAGGAGGCGCTCGTGGAGCAGCCCGGCGATCCGGGCCAGCATCTCCGGGGGCGTCTGGACGGCCGCGATCCTGCCCTTGATCATCACGCTGCTGCGCCGGGCCGTCGAGCTGTGGGCGCTGGCCGAAGCGATCCGGGCCCTGGCGGATCTCCAGCGGTCGAACCCGCATCCTCTCGTGCTGCTGCTGGCGCTGCTGTTGGGGCTGGCCCTGGCGCGGCGGACCGGGCAGTGACCGATGGGCCAGTCGGGTTTGTCCATCTGGCCGCCCGGGGCGATAAAAGGCAGCGAGAAAGCGAAGAGGCGAGGCAAACCATGCGGCTCATCCGCGTGGATCCATTCAGGCGGATGGACCGCTGGTATGCCGTGCTGACGCTGCGGGATCTCTTCGGGGCCTGGGCCGTGGCCTGCTTCTGGGGCTCGCGGCGGACGGCCTACCAGCGGCATCGGCTCATCCCCTGCGCCACGGAGGCGGAGGCCCGGGCGCTGGCGGAGCGGATCGTTCGGGCCAAGATCCGCCGGGGCTATCGGGAGGCGGAAGGATGAAGCCCACGCCGCTGGTCATCCTGGCCCGGCGGCGCGGGGAAGTGGATCGCGCCCTATCCGGATCTGCGGGTCTGCCGGGAGGGGGCGCCGACGATGGAGGCCCTGCGGGCGGCGGTGCGGGAGGTTCTCTCCGGCCTGGCTTGACGGACCGCCCGGCTCCGGCGCGCCGACTGCTTCTGTTTTCGATGCCCCCAAATGCCCCCAAAAAGAAGCGGACGCAAGGAGAATTCCTTGCGTCCGCCGGATTTCAACCTGGCCGCGCCCGGGCGCGGCCAGGGGCGCGCCGTCACGCTGTCCGGCTGGATCCCGCTCTATCGCGCCCCTCGAATCCGCGCCAGCCTCCTTGCCGCCGCGGCCGGCTTTTAGGGGGCAGATTCTGCCGCTTCGGCTTCCCCCTGCCCCCTAAAAGTCGGCCGTGATCCGCCCGAAGGCCGGCTCGGGCAGCCGCCCGAAGGCCTTCCAGTCCTCCAGGACCACGGCGATCCATCCCGGGAGCTCCGGCGGATCCGCCGCCAGGGTCCGCAGGACCCAGGGCGGCCCCAGCACCGTGAGCACCACCGGGAAGCCCCGCAGCCGCGCCGCGATCCGCCCCGCCCGCGCCCGCAGCCGCCGCCGCAGGTCCTCCCGGGCGCGGTGGCCCGACTCCGCCTCCAGCAGGAACAGCGTCTCCTGTCCCTTCCACCGCCCCCAGGCCAGCCCGTCGGGGCGGAGATCCCCGGAAAGAACCGCCTCGCTCCATCCCCCCCAGATCTCCGCCCCGAGGGCCTTGCGGACCCAGGCCGGCCAGAGCCGGGCGGCCCGCCGGTGGCGACCCCGGCCGCCCTTCTCCCGACCGTCGAAGAAGCGGGCGCCCGGCGGCAGCAGCAGCATCCGCCGGGCGGCGGAAAGGCCGGGGCGGGCGAGCCGCCAGAGGGGATGCGGGGATCCGGCCTCGACCGCCCGCCCGGCCGCGGCCAGGCCCCGCAGGATCTCCCGGGCCCTGGAGGGGGACAGCCCGGCCTGGGCGGCGACCTCCGCCGTGGCCGCCTCCCGCAGGCGCAGCAGCACGAGCAGCACCCGGGCCGTCTCCTTCGGGAAAGCCGGCGGCGGATCCGCGAGGGGCGGCGGGGAGAGGACGGGGAAGAGACGGGGCGGGAAGGAGAAGTCCTCCCGGGAAGGGGGACGGCCGTCGGTGACGGCCACGGGGGCCGGGATCCCCGCGAGCCCCCGGGCGATCTCCTCCCGCAGCCAGACCCCGGGGGCCTCCACGGCGACCCACAGGGCGGCCGTGGGCCGGACGGCGCGGATCCGGGAGAACAGGGCCCGGAGCCGCAGGGCCTGCAGCCCCGGCGGAAGCCCAAAGGGATCCTCCAGGCGGGCGACGAAAACGTCCGCGAAGCCCCCCGGAAGAGGCAGCGCGGTCCAGCCCGGGAAGGCCGCCTCCCCCACCCGGACCGGCCCCCACGTTTTAGGGGGTAGGAGATCCCCGGGCTCGCCCATCCCTGCCCCCTAAAAGGCTACAGCGGCCGGCCGAAGCGGTCGCGCGGGATCTCCCCGCCGCCCGCCGGGTCGAGCCCCACGGAAGAATCCGGAGAGAGCCCCACCTGGATCTGGCGGGTCATCAGGGCGTAGGCCAGGAGGCTGCCCGCGAAAACCGGGAGGAGGTAGAGGGGGTTGGACCAGTAGCCGGCCATCCCGGCGGCGGCGATGAGGAAGATCACGATGGCGATGGGCCCGATCCCCAGCGCCTTCGCCTGGATCTCCAGCCCCCGGGCCTCCGCCCGGGCGCGGGAGAGGATCTCCATCACCTCGGCCATGGCCCGCCGCACCGCCGACAGCACCGGCAGGGGCCGCACGTCCCCCTCCAGGGCCGAAAGCAGGGCGGCCCCAAAGAGGTCGTCCATCACGCCGGCCCACCGGCGGGTCCAGGCCCGCACCGCCTCGGCCCGCTCTGGGGCCGTGGGCGCGGCGCGGACGGAGGCCAGAAGATCCGCCATCACCATCCGCCCGTGGGGCCCCGTGGCGGGCAGGGCCAGCTCCAGGGCCTCCTCCAGGCCGCGCCCCTGGGAGAGGGCCGCCTCCACCGCCCGGGCCGCCCGGATGAGATCCCGGGCCTGCCTCATCCGGAACTCCGCCGCCCGATCCGCCAGGCTCCCGAAGTAGAAAAATCCCGCCGCCAGCACCAGGAGGATGGCTGAAAGCGGCGACCCCAGAAGGAACAGCCCCGCCAGGAACCCTGCGGCCATCCAGAGGAAGCCGCCCATGGCGATCTGCTGGAAGGAAAGCCCGGTCCCGGTGCGCCGAGCCCACTCCTCCGGGTCGAACCGCCGCCGGGGAAGAGCCAGCCCGAAGGCGGCCGCGGCGGCCGCCTCGGAGAACCCCCGCCGCCGGAAGCCCAGGGCCAGCGGGATCGCCGCCGCCGCCAGCGCCCCCAGAAAGGCGATCAGCACGTCCATGGAGGCCTCCTTTCAGCGCCGCAGCCCGGCGACGAGCTCCGCCGCCGGGAGGAAGAACGTGAGCATCATCCCAATGATGGCCAGGACGCCCCAGGCCACAGCCTGGACCTTCAGGGCCGAGGCCCGGGCCGCCGTCTCCTCCACCATCGCCTGGCGCATGGCCTCCCGCAGATCGGAGACGGCCGGCGCCAGGGGTTGCCCGTGATGGAAGTGATCCCGTAGCGCCTGCAGGAACAAGCGCATCTCGGTGTCTGCCGGATCCGGCAGATGCGCCTCCGCCCGCTGCAGGGCCTCTTCCAGGCCCTCCACCTCCATCCGGGCCGCCAGGAACCCCAGCCAGTTGCAGAACGGCCCGCCCACCGTCTCCCCCACCCGCCGCATGGCCTCGGAGGGGGAGACCCCGGCCTCCAAGAGAGCTCCCAGGGCGGCGAAGCCCACCATGGCGTTGGAGCGGAAGGCCTGGGCGCGCCGGCGGATCAGCTGCCGCAGCCGGGCCTCCGGCGCCCGCAGGGCCCACAGCAGGATCGCCCCGGCGAAGGGGAGGAAGAAGAGGGGATCCATCCCCAGAAGGACCCAGGCCGCCCCGAAGGCCGCCGCCGCCAGGGCCGCTTTCCCGAAGGTCAGCACGGCGTTCGCGTAGTAGGCGCCCAAGGAGGGGTATGGGTAGCCGGCCCGCCGCAGCAGATCCAGGATCCGCTCCCGGCCCCGGGCCCGGGAAGGGGCGAAGCGGTCCGGCCACAGGGCCGCCCACAGGGCCGCCCACGCCGGCAGCTGCGGCAGCTCCGGATCGGGGGCGGCCGGTCCCCGCAGCGCCATCCGCCGTCCGGGCCGCAGCCGCTCGAGCAGCTCGTAGGCGCCGAAGGCCGCCGCGGCGGCCCCAACGAAGGCCAGAGCGAGCTCCATTTCAGCCTCCCAGAAGGGTTTTCAGGAAATGGGCGATGGATCGAGCCCCGCCCCCCGCGACCAGCCACCAAACAAAATAGGCCCCGGCCGCGCCCAGGACGGCCCAGACCGCCCAGGCCGCCTCGTCGATCTCCTTTGGGAAGGGGAGAAAGGAACGAGGCGGTCGCAAGATCGGCCCCGGCCAGGGCTTCTGGGCGACGGGTTTCGGCTCGGGGGACCCTCGCGCCGCCAAGCGGATCCTCGGGCTGGGTGCCTTGCCGTCCGCCTTGCCCTCCAGCCCCCTCTCTTCTTGCTTCTCCCCATCCCGATCTGGCTCCTCTTTCTTCGCAATCCTCAGCCCTGCCGATTTCTGTTGGGGGGCCGCCGCCTCCTGCCCGCTGTCCGCCCCGATGATCCTCACCGTCCTCTCGGATGTCCGCGGCAGGAAATGGGCAAGGCCGTGCAGCCACTCGGTCAATTTGTCCACGGAAGAGACCAGCGGGATGTCGCCCACCCCGAGCGGGATGGCGGTCGGATCAAAGGAGTCCACGACCCCGCACACCGGGACATGATCCTGCTTCGATTTAGCCCGCGCGGCGGCCTTTTGGATGATCTCTTGAAGATCGGAGATGGCCTTTCGGACCTGATTCCCCAGCGCCGAGGCCTCCTCGGCGCTCTTGCCTGCGGCGGACGGGATGTAGACAACCAGGACGAGGAATCGCCCTTGACGGGCGGCCGCGTCGGCCTTTGCGGTCACGACCTTCGGGTCCTTCGGATCCACCACCGACACGAGCCAGTCCCCCAGAAGGGCCTCGTCCTTCAGGGAGAGCGCTTGAGCCGCCCTCGCGGTGATCAGGATCGTCCCGTTCATCCGCGCCCCCTTTCCGTGGCTCTACAAAATCCGAACCGTCACGCCGTCCGCCGTGATCATGCCCGCGTAGGGCATGTCGCCTTTGGACATGCGAAGGAAGGCCCCGCCGAGGAAAACCAGGTGGTCAATCAGGCGCCAGCCGCGGACTCGGATGGTCAGCGTTGCCGCTATCGCCAGAAAGGGGATGCCGGCCAGCGCCGCGCCGGCAAGGCCCAGGCCGAGACGGAGCGCCAGCATCCCCAGCGCCGCTCCCGCAAAGACCAGAAACGCCACCGCGAGATCGGCGGCGGGCGTCCTCACGTAGGAGAACTCGATCACATACGCGCCGGCCTCTTCCTTCTCTCGCATCTCGTCCAGCCATTGCTCCCTCATATCTCCTCCTTCGGCGGCGCGGTGCCGATTAGGATGGCCTTCTCCTTCCAAGTCAGCCTGACATCGATCGGCACGGGGAAGGAAACGCCGCTGCCGCGTCCCACGAAGACGCCCTTCCCGTATTCGCCCTCTCGAATAAACGGCCACGCCGGGTACGGAATAGACAGCCTCCTGAAAAGAGCCTCGAGGGACGCGACGTCCGGCCCCATCATGACCAGCCCTCGAACCTGTGCCAGCGCCTCGTCCGTCAGGTCGTTCAGATGCTGCGTGACGACCAAGACGCTGATGCCGAAGGCGCGGGTGATGCGCATCATCTGCTCCAAGATCCCACGCACGCGGTGCGCCTCCTCAGTATAGAGCAGCACGCGCGGGGGGGCCGTCCCGGCGAAGCGCATGGCCACAATGGCGGAGACGATGAGCTGGAGGACGTAGGTGTAGAACGCTGTCAGCAGCTCATCCCCTACCGACCCCAGCAACGTCTGGAACGTGACGATCCCCCCCTGCTTCAGAAGAGGGGAGGGCGCTCCGGAGCCCAAGAAGAGATGCTGATAAGGCGCGTTCTCCCCGAGCAGGGAGACCGCCTCCCGGCCCAGCTGCCGGCGCAGGAGATCCGCCCCGATCCGGGCGATATATCGCGACATGCCGAAGATGGCCCCCTCGCGGCTGGAGGCTTTCAGACCGCTCAGCCAAGACGGATTCTCCTTCAGGGCCTTGGCCAAGTTCGTCTTCATGGCCTCGATCAGGTCGGTGGCGAACTCGTTTGGGTTCAGAGAAATCCATTCTGAGCTGGCAAATTGAACCAGTTGCCCCAGCATATGGGAGGAGAGCGTCAGCTGGTCTTTGGACGCGTCCACCGCCTCGACGATCGCCTTCTGCGTGATCCGAACCCTCCCGTCCCGCCGATCCGCCCGCGCGCTGATCTCCTGCCACAGCCTGTGCGCGGCGGGGAAGGACCACGCCGGCCACATCGCGTCCTTGGACGTTGGCGAGAAGACCGGCAAGTTGAGGAAACCGCGCCCTCCCTCGAACATCTCGCCTTTGGTGTCCAAGATGACCGGCGTGACGCCGAGCTGCATGGCCTGCAGGGTCATGCGCTTGGCCAACACGGTTTTCCCGCGCCCGGTAGGCCCAAGGATGGCGAAGTGGGCGGCCTGCGACGCGGAGCCCAAGTGGAAGACTACAGGGGCATCGAGGTCCGTCACGCCGATCTGGATGGGCAGCTCCTCCTCGACGACATGGATGAGGGGAGGCATCGGGATCCGCCCGCTTGCGATGCGGCTGGCGATCGCCCGAGACAGCGCCTCCTCCTTGGGGATCTGGCCATCCCGGGCGACTATGATTTGATTGCACACTTGATGGCCCACCACCCTGGAGGGCGGGATCGACACCGGGAGGAGGGAGACGGCCTGGTCGTTGACAGGGTGCGGCAAAACCGCCACGAACCCCAAGCTGGCGTACGCCGCTTGCTCTCCCCTCCCAACGTCGGCCAGCAGCCTGGACAGCCTGTTGCGTTCCTCCCGAGGAAGCGCCGGGCTTTTCAGTTTGGCCTTGACGTGCTCCAAGATTTGGGACCACCAGAGAGCGATGGCGTGCGCCAGCGACTTCGGCGCGTTCTTCTGCGCGGACGGATCCGCCCGAACGAAGATCACATGCAAGCGAAGCGCATCTTGCAGGGCCTTCGCCGCGCCTGGGCGGTTGGGGTCTACTTGGCAGAAAACCTGCCTGCCGCCCGGACCCCGCAGCTCAGGACCGATCCACTGCGTTCCCATTCCGACCCGTCGGATCAAGCCCGCCTCCTTTGCTCAGCGCGAGGCCTCTCCTGTCCGCGCCCTTCCTACGGAACCCAAGCCAGAACGCGGTCCGGCGCAAGAACCCCATCCGGCACGCGCAAGTAAGCCGCCGGCCCGGGCTCCAGAAGGACCAGATGTCCGCTCCCCAAGCACATGATCGCGCGCCCGGCGCGGGCGGCGAACTCCCGATCCGTCAGCCGGATCACGGGAGCCCCCATGCGGTCCAGCTCCTCCTCCAGCGCCCGCCCATCCGAAGCGGGGCGGACGACCATCTCCACCGTCCGCCCGCATCCGGGCGGCATCACGGGACGCCGAGCCCCGAAAGCGAAGCCCGCGCCGAACCCGATCCCGAGGACCAGGAGAGCGATCGGAATCCGCCAGGCCTTCATCGCTTCCACCCTCCGCCCAGGATGTCGAAAAGCCCGATGCGCCACGCCAGGGCCGCGGCCCCCGCCAGCGCGCCCGCTCCGGCCAGAAGCCACAGGGCCGCCGCCCCCGCGCTCCCGCCCGCCCGCTGGGGAGCGGGCCGCGCGGGGGTCGGAGAGGGGGCCTCCCCTCCCGCCTTCTCCCACGGCATGGGCTCGGCGGGGCGCTGGGGCGTGACGGCGGGCCCCAGCGGCGGCATCGGCGTGAACGCCTCCCGCGGATCGAAGGGCTTCATCTCGGAGGGCGGGGAGCCCTTCGACACGTTCACCTCGATCCGCAGGTGGTAGATCTCGGCGGGACGGTCCGGAGGGGCCACCAGGTCCACGTAGGGGCAGGGGTGCCGGGGCCACCACGGATCCCCGTTTTTCCAACCCGCGGGCGGCCACGCCTTGAGGTTGAGCGCGTAGATCATGCCGTCATCCAGGAGCCGGCGCGCCCACTCCTGCTCCCGGATGCGTTGTAGCGCCTCCTCGGGCTTGGCCTTGGGGTTGGCGTCCATCGCCATCGAGGCCACCATCTTCGCCAGGTCGGGCCCCGCCTTGGCCGTGCCCGAACAGCCCTCCGGGCTGGAGGGGACAACCCGGGCCGTCCCCGCGTAGCCGAAGGTGACGATGATGAAGGGGTGCCCGCCGCTCCCCGTGCGCCAGATCGACTCCGGCAGGAAGCGGTCGGGCAGGTGAACCCGCACGCGGCCCTTCGGGGCCAGCCGCCACGCCGAGGCCGCGGCGTAGATCTCGGGGGCCTCCGGCCTCCCCGGAGGGCTCTCCAGAAGCACGCCCAGGGGCTCGACGGGCGCGCCGCTCCGGCGGGCGTGTTCCAAGAGAAAGCGCATGCACAGCGCGTAGCCGTCCCCGCCGTAGTAGCCCAGGATGAGCCCCGCGCGGCAGTCGCCGAACACGCTGTGGCGGTATCCGCCCGCTTCGCCTCGGAACTGAACCCGCAGCGGACGCGAGCGGGCGTAGTCCCATTCCAGCCCAACAAGGTTGATGAGCGGCAACGCGTCCAACAGCCGACCGAACTCCTCCTCGTTGCGGGGAGGCCAGACGACGCCTTCGGGCAGCGGCATGCGGATCAGGCGCTCCCGCTCCTGGGGATAGGGCGGGAAGGGGTACTCCTCCGCCCGCGCGGCAGGCGCGCCGACGAACAGCGCGGCCAGGGCCGGGAGGAGAAGCACAACGACACGCCGCTTGTCTGCGCTCATCGTCGCCTCCTGCCAACAGCTGTGAACGTCATCCGTCCAAGTCATTTTACTTGCCAGAGGGCGGATCCTCGCCGCTAAGGAGCGGGCTGGGCGGGCGCGGGGATGGGGGTGGATGGGAGCGGCATGGGCGTCCGGGTCGGGGTGGGCGTGGGGGTGGGGGTGGGCGTAGGCGTGGGGAAGAAGAGCGCCTCCCGCGCGCGGACCCGCGCGGCGACGGCGACGTCCAGGCGCGGAGACTCCACGCGGTGGTCCTCAACCGGGCGAACGAGCCGGAACAGCTCCAGGAGGCCGGCGAGGATGTCCGCCGCCGTCGCCTGATCGAGGGCGTTCACCAGGCTCCTGCCCGCCTCCTCCGCCAGGAGGCGGTCGATCTCCTGCACCAGGTCTTGGGGCGGATCCCCCGTCTCGTAGCCGCGAAGGAGCTGCCGGGCGTTCACCCGGTAGCCCACGCAGAGGAAGCCCGCGTCGGTGTCTCGCGGCTTGTAGGCCGGCGGGTTTGCGCTCACCGCCTCCAAGTACTGGATCTTGTGGGTGAAGGCCAGGGCGACCGCCCCCTCGCCTTCCATCTGGAAGAAAATCCGCTCCGCTCGATCTCCCGTCAGCCTTTGCAGGCACTTCAGCATCGCCTGGGACATGTGGGAGCGCGGGGAGGCCTCGCACGCCCGACCGCCGCAGCGCCCCTCTTTTCGGAAGGGATCGTAAACTACCGCGGGAGGGCCCGTGACCTGGGCCACGGCGAAGTAGGCCGCCACCCCCGCGAACTCCCGCTCCTGGATCGTCCGCAGCACGTCGTAGGGGCCGTAGCCGCCCGGCTGATCCAGCCGGCCCGGCTCCGCCCCGGGCGGCGGCGCGATGGGGATGTAGGCGGGCAGCATCCCCCGGGCGTCCCGGCCCAGCAGCTCCCCCGCCGCGTATTGGGGATCGGGCGCGCGGCCCGCCATCGCCTCCAGAACCCCCTGCTCGTCCGCGCACTCCACCCTCCCGGCCTGGAAGGCGGTGTAGCCGCAATCCGGATGGCGGGGGGCCAGGCTCCCGAAGAGCCCCAGCGGCAGGGCGACGAGGAGGGCAGCCGCCGCGGCGGCGGCGGCCAGGGCGACCAGCATCTTCATCGCCCAGGTCGCCAGGGCGGACCCGAGAAGGGATCGCAGGAGCCAGCGTCGGAGGAGGGCCCAAGCCCAACGCTTCATTTCGCCCCTCCGTCTTTGGGCGCCGGCCCGACCAGAACCCCCAGGCTGCCCGCCACGGGCGACATCCACCCGCGCAGCCGCGACCGCCACTGGGAAGCCCGGACGCGGGCCTGCTCCCAGGCCCCGAGGACGGCCTCTCGGACGGCGGACCAGAAGAGGAAGAGCAGGCCGACGAAGACGAGGCCGCCCACCATCCCCGTGAGGGCCGCCCGCATGATCAGGGCGTCGCAGCTTCCGTCGCCGCCCGAGAGGGAGCATGCCTCCGGGGCCTGGCGCGGGGGCTGGCGCTGCGGGTAGATCGCGGCGAAAACCCCCTCCGCCGCCTGGCCCGTCGCCTTCAGGAGGCCGTAGTTGGTCTGGCTGAGCCCTCGGGCGGTGGCGTAGTAGGCGTCCATCATGCCCCAGAGGGTGTTCTGGACCAGGCCGCCCGCGATGGACAGCGCGACGGCGACGGTCAAGACGACCTGGAGGGAGAGGCGCACGACGGCGGTCCGCGAGATGGCCTCCACCACCCGGAGGATCATCCCCGAGCGCAAGCCGGACTCCCCCGCCCCCTGGGCGGGCCCCGCCACGAACCCCATCAGCACCACGATGTGGAGCGCCGCCCCATAGAGGACGGAGAGGAGGCGGAAGAGCACCAGCAGGCCGGCCATCAGGGCGTAGAGGACGCAGAACACCAGAAGCCCGACGGCCGCCACGACGCCGGTCTGAAAGGAGACCACGTTGGCCGTGACCAACACCATGGTCATCGTGGAGAGGACGAAAACGGCCTGCCCCCACAGAACCGCGTCGCTCCACACGCCGCTCACCGTCTGCTGCGCCGGGGAGACCAGCCCCGCCGTGACGGCCACGGCCACGTTGGAGAGGGCCATGGCCAGCGCGAGGAAGACGGGGGAGAGGGCGGCGGAGACCGTCGACCGCAGAAGGGAACGGGGGCTGTCCCCCTCCTCCGCCGCGGCGGAGGCGATGGCGGAAAGCACCGCGTGGACCACGACCAGCAACAGCGCCAAGGGAGGGCCGATGAGGATCCGCGGCGCAGGGCCTGGCTGGAAGGAGACCCAGGCGTCGCCGCCGACCGTGACGTAGGGGATGCCGGTTTCGGGCACCAAGGAGGCGACCGTCGTGAACAGGGACGCCAGCAACAGGGCCGGAAGCCCTGCCACGGCCAGCAGGATCAAGATCACCGCGATGGCCACGATGCGAGCCAGGACGGAGACGATGGCATCCATGACGAGAGACACCATGGGCCCTCCTCAGATCTCCAGATCCGCCCAGTCGAGCCGGTCGACAGGGCTGCCGGCCTTATCCCGCCTCGCCTGGCCCCACACGACCATCGCGGTCGCATGGATTTTGTTCCGCTCCAACAGCCGCCCGACTTGGACCTCCGCTTCGCGCGGGAAAAGCAGGGAGACCCGCGGCGCTTTCGCGCCAGGGGCTTTCGTCCCCTTCAGGCCCAGGAAGGCGGCCAGAACCAGATGCATCTCGCCGTTTGGGGAGGCGGCGACCAAAGCGACGAGCTGGGGGCTGTCCGGGCTCCACCGTCGCGCCCCCAGGAGGACGCGCTCGATTCGCATGAGCTCCGCTTGCGCCCTGTCGCGCCGGACCACCAGCGGGCAGAGCCAGAGCGAACCCCGCAATCGGACCGCCTTCCCCCACTCGACGCCCAGCTCCTCCATGCCCCACCAATAAACGCGCCGGAGCGCATCGGGGCCGGGAAGGGCGGGGAGCCAGATGGCCGTCCCGGGCGGGGAGGGGAGATCCACGGACCACTTCTTCCCCGCCCCCTCCACGACCGCGCGCCATTGCTTCTGCTTGCCTTCTCGAAGAAGCTGGAGCTGAACCCCCAGCCCTCCAAGCCCGCTTATTTCCCAAACCGTTTGCGCTTGCATCGCAGCCTCCATCCTGTCGTGGGCGGCCGCAATGGCTGTCAGATTTAGATCCTCCGCGCCGGGGAGAATCGGGGCGTGATTTCCACGTCCCGCTTGATCCTCTCCGCCCGCCAGGCCGGACAGATTCAGAGAGGCCGGATTTCTGGTCGGTTCGCCTTGGGATCGCCGGCAGATCATCGGCGTCTTTGTTGCCTCCGCCTTAAATCATGATGATAGCCCCGTCCGCCGCGCGAGCGGAGACGGGGATGTTAGAATGAGAAATCAGGGAATTCGCGCGGAGGGGCTTCCCGCGGTCGGCTGTTGGGCCGCCCGCTCCGCGCGGACATCTCGTTTCCTGGAGGGGTTCCGATGATACGCCGTCTTTCATCCTCGCTGGGCGGCTTGGGCGTGGTGGCGATCTCCGCCGCCGTGTTCGTGGTCGCCTTCCTGTCGCTGCAAAGCATCTCGGCGGCCGCCCGTCCTCCGGAGGTGGAGCTCCTGGCCGCCGCCCGGGACCTCCCCGCCGGGGCGACGCTGACCGAGGAGGACCTCAGGATCATCCGCGCCTTCCGGGATGAGGCTTCCGCGGCCTTCGTGCCGGCGGAGGAGATCACCCGGACCGTCGGGGGGCTGCTGGCCATGCCGGTCCAAGCCGGAAGCCCCATCCTTCGGGACGCTTTGCTGGCCCCGGCGGGGGCGCGCTTCTCCGCCTTGCTGGCGGACGCGCCCAGCCATGCCGCGTTTCCCCTCTTCTTGGACGAGCCGAACATCGCCTCCCCGCCCATCGAGACCTTCCGGCCCGGGGACGTTGTGGGCATCTTGGCCGTGATGGCCCACGAGCCCGCCCGGCTGGAGACGCCCGCCGTCCCGGAGCTCCCATCCGTGGAGCCGCGGTCCACGCCCACGGCCACGACGGTGCCCCCCACCGCCACCCTTCCGGCGACGGTGCGCATCCCGGTCGCCAAGAGCCTCTTCCCCCAAGGGGTCCGGGTGCTGGTTGCGCTTTCTCCCCGCGCGGACCCCGAGCTGGGCGTGGTTTCGGGGCGGCCTGCGCTGATCCTCCTCGTCCCGGCTGGAGAGCTGGAGCGCCTGGCTTTGGTTTTGCAGCAGGCGGACAAAATCTTCGTTGTCCACTTGGGACGGGCCGAGGGCCTGCCCGAGCGCACGCCGGCCTTCACTTTCGATGACCTTATCGCGCAGATGGAAGAGGACCGCCGGCGACTGCAGACGGAAGGAGGCCGAACGGAGGGGCAGCCATGAAGGTTCTGGTTATTGGCACCGGAGCCGTCTCCTCGAAGATCAACCTGTTCCTTCAAGAATGGGGCCACGAGGTGCAGGCGCAGCTGCCCACCCTTTCCGCCGGGCTGCTGTCGGCCTTCGACGCCAGGGTCCTGGTGGTGGTGGAGCCGGAGGCCGCCGCCGGCTTGGAGGCGGTTCGGGAAGCCGTGATGGCCGGGTGGGTCCCGGTGGTGGTGGGGACCCCAAGCGGGGCGCTGACGGCCTGGGCTCAGGGCTCCGGAGCCGCCGTCTTCCCGTACCCCCCCACCGAGGCGGACCTCCAAAGCCTGCGGGACGCTCTGGCCCGCCTGGGGGAGGGCGGGCGGCCGGCTGAGGAGATCTTCCGCCGGACGGTGCTGGGCGGGGACGTGGCCGCCCGGGCCATGGCCGGCATCGCTGTCCGCCGGATCGCCGTCACCTCCCCCAAGGGGGGGACCGGCAAAACCACCCTGGCGGTCAACCTCGCGACGCTGTTCGCCCTGTGCGGCTACCCGGTCTACCTCTCGGACCTGGACGCCAACGGGGGCTCCGTGTTCTACCACCTGCGGATGCACCAGGAGGGAGCGCCCCGGGGGACCCTCATCGGCCTTCTGCGGCGGGGGATCCGGCCCGCCGGCCGCGACGCCCTGGCGGATCTGGCCGGCGGGGCGGCGATCCTTTCCGCCTTCTCGGAGATCCCCGAGCTGCCCACCCTGCATGTTTTGCCCGGGATCTTCGCCGAGGAGGTAGGGGATCCGGAGCTCTCCCGGAAGGAGGAGCCTGGACAGGACTCTTACCCGGAGGTCCGGATGCTGTATGGGGCGGCGGAGGCCGCCGGGGGGCTCTCCGTCGCGGATGTGGGGATCAACCCGGCCCACCCCTTGCACCGGGCGGCGTTGCGGGAGGCCGCGGCGATCGCCGTGGTCATCAAGCCGGAGGTCCCCGATCTGGCCCAGGTCCGGGCTTGGATCCACCGCATGATCCGGGCTCTCGCCGCCAGCGGCCTGTCCGAGCGGGAGGCCGCCGCCCTGGTGGGATCCCAGGTCAAGGTGGTCTACAACATGGTGGTGGGCGACTCCTTCAAATCCGCCCACAGCCTTCTCAACCAGGCCCTGCAGGAGGACGGCCTGGGGTTCCGGCTCGCCCCCCACGGGGTCATCCCCTACGTGGATCCCCGCCTGGCGGACGCCGCCGTCAACTCCGAGCGGCGGACGGACATCCTGATCTGGCGCTGGAAGAAGGAGAGGCCGGAGGAGCTGGCCCCCTTCGCCGAAGCCCTCATTGGCTTCGCCGCCCACTTCGTTCCTGGGATTCGTGAGGCCGCCGCCGCCGCGGGACTGCTGCCCGGCGCGTCCCGGCGGCGGGGGATCCTGCTGCTGCGGCGGTAGGCCGCCTTTCGGGGCCCCTAAAGCCCGTCCGGAGGGAGAAAAAATGCCCGAGTTCGCCGACTTCGGACGCGTGGCGATGGCCGCCGACGCCGCCTCTCCGGATCGGCTGGCGGCCTGGCGGAGGCGCCTGCTGGAGGAGGGCGCCGCCCGCAAGGCGGAGGCCGCCCGGCGGGGCCGGCTGACGGCCGGGGAGCTGCTGAGCCTGGCCCGCCAGGTCTTCGGGGAGCTCTCCGAGCAGGCGCGCCTGCAGGAGGGGATCTCGCTCCCCGAGTCGCTTCTGGCGGACCTTCTAGGGGAGTTATCGGGCCTGGGGCCCATCGTGGCCTTGTTGCGAGATCCCTGGGTGACGGACATCGCCCTCAACCTCCGGCATCTCTATGTCTACCGGATCGGGGAGGGGTGGGCTTATGCCGGCCCGGCCCCGGAGGGGCTGGGGGCGGCCCTGCGGGTGCAGATCGAAGGGACGGGGGTCCCCGCGCCACTGTACGAGCGCCCCTTCGCGGACGCCGCCCTGCGGCTCCCGGTCCCCACTCCGGAGGGGATCCGGGAGAAGGGGCTGCGGCTCTCCATGATCGTCCCCCCCGCCTCCCCCTACGGGGACTTGGCGACCATCCGGGTGGCCGACTTCGGGTCCCGGGCGGACCTTTCCGCCCTGACGTCGGGCCGGCTGCCGCCGCCCCAGCGCAACGCTTTCTCCCCGCTTCCCCTCCCCCGCGGCCGGGGGGTTCTCTCCCCCGAGGCAGCAAATTATCTTTTGGCCGTGCTCGCCCGGGGCGGGGTGGTGGTGGTGGCCGGGGAGACGGGAAGCGGCAAGACCACTTTGTCTCGGGCGCTGCTGCAGGCGGCGCTGGACCTCTTCCCGAAGGGCCGCATGCGGCTGTTCGTCATCGAGGACACGCCGGAGATCTTCCTGCACGGCTGGAGCGGGAAGCCGGAGGAGGACACCGGCAACGTGGTCTACACCCTGTCCTCCCCCGGGATCCCCGGTGGGCCGCCGCCGGTCACCCCCTACGACCTGATCCGGGCGGCCCTGCGCTTCCGGCCCGACGGCATCGTGCTGGGGGAGGCCCGGGGGGCGGAGGCCTGGGAGCTGGTCCGGGCCGCCGCCACCGGCCACGGCCGCTGCGTCTTCACGATCCACGCCCCCGACGCCGCCGGGGTCTGGGGGCGGTTCCTGCAGGCGGCCCGCGCCCACCCCGACGCCGCCCGGATGGAGGAGCTCACCCTGGCCCAGGCCTTCGCCGACGCCGTCACGGCCATCGTCCACATCACCATGCATCCGGTCCACGGCCAGACGGTCACCGAGATCCTGGAGGTGGCCCCGGTGGTGGAGAAGGCCGCCGGCCGCCCCACCCTCAACCCCCTCTTCCGCTTGGACCCGGCCCGGGGGGAGCTGGTCCCGGCCGGCAACCGCCCGGCCCGCCGCGGCTTCACGGCGGAGGAGCTGGGGTTGCCTCTGGAGTGGTTCCGGAGGCCGGCGTGACGGCGCGGGCGGGCTCCACGCGGGATCCGGTGGCGGCGGGCTTCCGGGGGCCCGGGGGGAGCGGTTCCTGGCGGGGGCTGACGGGGCCGCCCGCTTCTTCCTGGAGCTTCTGGCCGATCCGGGCCACCCCGCCTTCCGCCCGAAGGAGGCCTGGGCGAGCCGGCTTTCCGCCCTGCCGCGGCGGCATTTCCGCCGCTTGGCATGCGCATGCGGGATGCGGGAGGCGAGGCTTTCGGGGCTTCGGCCCCTATCCCCTGGCCCCGGGCCATCCCGGCCCAGGCTTGGAAACCGGAAGCGGGAGGGCCGGCCAAGCTGGAGGCGCTGGGGCTGGATCCTGCCCTTCCTCCCCCTGGCCCTGAGCGCGTTGCTCACAACCGGCGTCCGAGGAGGAAATCCATGAAGGCGACCCGCGTGTTGCTTGCGGCCATCGCGTTTTCAGCCTTGGCCCTAGGTGCCCTTTCGATCCTTCCGCAGCAGCCGAAGGCCGCCGCTTTCGGCTGGACCGACGTCTTCTTCGACGACTTCAGCGGGAACACCGGATGGAATGTGTCGGTCTGCGGAGATGCTCCCGGGGGCTACAACGGC
>OGCB01000162.1_pt1 | contig 19988 bp, 10 predicted proteins | sample 1570031 | NCBI WGS metagenome assembly OGCB01 (sample SAMN05518655, study PRJEB24509) | hot springs metagenome | isolation source: Octopus Spring Streamers, Yellowstone National Park, Wyoming, USA | place: USA:Octopus Spring Streamers, Yellowstone National Park, Wyoming, USA | collected 2011-10-11 | reverse complement strand
TCCAGAACAGGAGCAAGCTATTAAAGCAGTTTTGACGGGCAAAGATGTTTTGGTAGTCTTACCGACAGGTGCTGGCAAATCGTTCATCTTCCAAATCACAGGGCTTTTAAGGGATGGAGTTACCTTGATCTTCTCACCTCTCATTGCCCTTATGCGTGATCAAGTGGACAAGTTGAGAGCCAGAGGTCTGCATGTCGTTGACTACATTGTTAGCGGTCAAAGCGCAGCGGAACGAGAAGAAGTTTTGCGTCGGATGAGAATGGGACAAGTTCGGTTAGTTTACATCGCTCCTGAGCGCATCCGCGACCCTGCTTTGGTAGATGCTGTCCGACAAAGCAAAATATTGCAAATCGTAGTAGATGAAGCTCATTGCGTCCACATGTGGGGACATCATTTCCGTCCCGATTTCCTGAGCATTCCTAACATGTTTGGCGATGACCGCCCACCCATAGTTGCCTTAACAGCAACGGCAACTGCCCAGACACAAAAAGCTATCCGAGAAGCGTTAGGTCTGGGCAAATTACGACCTTTCGAACTTATCACTCGTTCTATTGACCGACCAGAATTGAGGTTTATCGTAATCAATAACCGCAGCACTCCAGACCGTATCAAGAGTCGCAATGATAAGCGTCGTGTCTTGTTGAAAATTCTGCGAGCAGTTCAACAACGAGGAGAATGCGCCATCATTTATACGGCGACTGTTCGGGAAGCAGAGGACTTAACCCGCTGGCTCAAACTGCATCATTTCGATGTGCGTTGTTATCACGGTCAAATGGACCCGATAAGTCGAGCGGATGTGGAAGAAGCTTTCTTGGAAGGAACCATCCGAATCATCGTTGCGACAAAAGCCTTTGGCTTAGGAATCGATAAGCCTGACATCCGCTATATCATCCACTACGACATCCCTGGCGATGTGGAGTCTTATTTTCAAGAGGCGGGACGGGCAGGACGAGACGGACAACCCGCATATTGCATTTTGTTGTATCATCACAGTGATCTAAGAATTCAACGCTATTTCATTGAGCAGGCGTTTCCAAGCCAAGAAGAATTTGATGCTTTATTGGAGTCGTTGAGGAAACGCATGGATGATAAGAATCACATTTTGGTCTCTCCAGAAGAACTTTGCGATGAGACAGGCATTGAAGAAGAGCGATTGGATGTGGCTCTTCACTTTCTGGAGAAGGCAGGATTTGTGAGGCGCGGATATAACTTCGCTTTGAAAGGCAGTGTGTTACTTAACCGCACTTGGGAATGGTTAAGGGAAAATATCTCAAAAACGCAGCAAGCCATGTTGGATGGTTTAGTCTCTACCTTTGGTCTTTCTGACCGACGAGATGTTTTCCTTGACATTTTAGAGGCAGCAAAGAAATTGAAAGTCGACCCGGTAGAGTTGGATGCATTTTTGACGGAATTGGCAGGTAAAGGTTGGGCGATTTATCGGCGTTATGACCGAGGCTACTTTTTGGAGGCACTGGAAAAGTTGCAACAAAAACAACCTATCGATTTAGAGAGCGCTGATGTTCGCAGGATTCGTGCCGAGATGGAGCGGAACTTAGAGGTGATAAAGCAATATGCAGAAAGTCTTCGATCCGGCGATTGTCGCCGAAAATTTTTGCTGGAACATTTTGGTGAGCAACAAATAGAGCGTCGTTCACCCTGTTGCGATCTTTGCGATCCTAACATGGAACTTCCCTGGAGGGAAGTGAGCGTAGAAGAGATAAGGGAGATTGTTGATATCCTTGACCCATCTTATCTTGCTTTGCGTGTCGTGGAGTGGAACGAGCGGTTAGATTATCCCTTTGGTTTGGAGGCTCTAAAGCGAATCCTTTTAGGTGAAGAATATGCCCTAATTCAACATACCTTCGACGGGCAAAGGCGAAGGGTCAGGCTGCGACGGGCACAAAGATGTCCCTGGTTTGGAGCGATGCGAGGTGCTAACAATGCTCACAATAAAGTCAACCAAGCCTTTGAAGCGCTTCACCGTCAGGGCTATATCTGCTTTGTGCAACGAGAATTACAAGGACAAAGATATGCTGTCCCACGATTGACACAAAAAGGATGGCAAGCTATTCAAGCAGGTAAGTATCTTTGGTTGGCAAGCTGAAAAAGCACAGTAAGGAAAGGTGCTTGTCAAGCATACATATGAGCGGAATTGGCGGAATAAACCTTCTTTAGGAAAATATCAGAAATGCCACAAAATAACCTTCTCCAAGTTGTTCCTCTAAGGAGGCAAACTTTTCTTCAGCAAAATACCAATCTCGGAACGCTCTTCTTAGTTTTGCTTCCTTCACGATTTTCGCAACACCCTCCGGTGTCACCCACTCAAACCTAACCTTTGAGCCTTCAGGAACATTGAATGCCTCGGCGCGGGCAATCCAGCCTTCTGGTTCGCGTTTCAACTCCGCTTTAAAGTCGCCTTCCGCGATTTTCACCCCCTCAGTTTCCTCTCCGGCAAACCCTGCCATTGTCAAAGCAATCGGTGTTGGGGTCGCAATGGCAAATACAAGTGACAAGGGGAGAGGTGCAGGTTTATGTAGCACGGCTTTTCTATCTTCTTCAAACGCTATACTGTATAGCACGGCTTCTTCCTCAAGTCGTGGCTGTCGCGCTACAGGAAACCCCAATGTGGTCGCTATTGGCTGCAGAATCTTTTCGACAATGAGTGTGCACCTTCTGCATTTGTCTTCCTCTAAATGGTAGCGGATATCTAACCTTTCGCTTTCCCTCAATCGGTTCCTCACAACATAGTCCCACAGTTGCCTTGACGAGGGATGCCAGACTTGCTTTGAAACTTTGCTAAAAGCACTGCGACAATGAGCGCAACTGTTAATGTGCTTCCGCTCCTCTTCAGTCCAGTCCCATCGCAAAGAGGCTTCATAAATCCGACCGATAGAAAGGCATCCTACCGTAAGAGTGAGAGTTGCTGACACTAAAGCCTCTAATTCCTTCCTTTTCTCTTCACCCCACCATGCAACCCAAGACCTAACTATTTCATCGTCCGCTCCTAAATCCTTAAAAACCTCTGCCAGTCGCTCTACAGCCCTCTGTTCTATGAGGGCAATCAGAAGTGGCTTGCATCCGATTGCATTAGCGATTTCTTCTTGAGTGAACCCGTCCACAAACCTAAGATGCAAGATCTCCCTTTCATCATCAGGGAGGGTTTTGATGGACTCATCCATACGCACCTTTGCCTCTTGTGGAGGCTCTTTTGGCTCCACTGGTGAAAGCGTTTTAGGCGGTTGCCATTTCCATCCCTCTGGTTTTGCCGCAACTAAGATTTCTCGCCATCTCTCCAGTTTATCCTTCATGGTCGTTCACCTTTCTTGTTTGGTAGCAAGTGACGGGACTTTCTCTTCTCACCTGCCCCACTAAGTATTACGCACCAGGATCGCAAAATTTTCCTTAACTAAGCATTTCCCTAAGCCGTTCCAAGTCCTTTCCTAATTTCCTGTGGACTGTGGCTAAAGGCATTCCCAACTCCTCTGCTATTTCTTCTATTGCCAAATCACCCCAAAACCTTTGTTGCACAATGGTGCGAGATGGTTCTGAGAGTCTACGCACGGCATCGCGAATGATAACTACTCTCTCTATGTCAATCTCATCGGCAGCAAACTCCAAGGGGTCTGGCACCTTTCCCTCCTCTTCTTCCATGATTTCTGCTTGTAGATCACTCCAAAGGACTTCTTGCCCAAAGCGCCCAGAGCGGAAGTGGTCTCGCAACGCATTTTCAACGATTCTGAACAGCCAAGGTTGAAGAGATCCTTTATGAGGGTCATAGCGTGTGGATGGGCGGTGCTTCGTTTCAAAGACCTTAATGCCAGCATCTTGCAGGATATCTTCAACATCCTGCGGATTGGACACTTTACGGGCAACATATCTCATCATCCTGCTTCTCCACCGACATTCCCACAGTTTATCAAACGCCTCGTTATCACACCCATAAAACTCCACCATCAATTGCTCATCCGACTTGCCTTCATATCTCGCTCCGTGCGGGCATTTCATCCCATTTGCACCCCCACGAATATCTACTTTACGCCTCCAAATCCGTCCCTACTCCACTGCCGTGAAAAATTTGCCACGGCTTCTGCGTAATGGAAACTGGGAGGTGAATAAGATGGCAGTGATGTTAGATAGCCTTCCGCTTTCGGAACACGCCCGACAAAGGATGCACCAAAGAGCGATTAAACCGTGGATGGTTGAGGTTGCCTTAGGGTTTGGTGAGAAATTGCACGACGGTAATGGTTGCATTCGGCACATCGTTACCGACAGGGTCTTAGAAAACACGCCTTATGAGCCGTTCAAGGAGAAACTTCGCGGGCTTTGCGTGGTTGTCAGCATCGCTGATGGAACGATAGTCACCGTTGAATGGCTTTACAAACTTCGCTGCAAGGCACCGAAGCGATTTTCAGCACGGCGCTCTGTGAAAAATTTCCGCTGGTTTTAGCGTAAAGGGATGATGGGGGAGAGAACTCCCCTGAAAAACACAAAAGCAAGGAGGTAAGAAGTCAACCATGGGAAAGGCAAGTGAATGGTTGAAAAGCCTGAAAATCGAAGAGCCTCAAGTAACCGAGCAAATCCTCACTGTGTTCCCGCTCACCGTCTCGGAAACGAACGGTCGTGATTACTTGACCTTGGAGGAAGCATCTCGCCAGGGTCTGGTCTTCATCCCAGAATCCGGTAGTGTCCAAGAAGCCGTAATTGTCGTTAAAGGTGAAAAGCCCGTGCTGGTCGTGGAAGGCGAGGTCATCGTTGGCGGTTGGCAGAACCGGACAATCAACATCTCTTTGCTTTTGGAGGCAGGGAAAGAGCATCGTATCCCGGTAAGTTGCATTGAACGAGGAAGATGGAGCCCGAGGCGAGTTTATCGCCCCTCAGTTCCGACAGTGGATGAGGAATTTGGAAGGGTCGCATTTAGTGTTGCAGAATACGCTGTCCATTCAAGGTTAAGGCGAAAGAAGACGGAAAGTGCGACCATGCAATTCCTGATAACCAATAGACCGATCTCCGACCAAAGGGAAGTTTGGCGGGAAGTTAGTGAGGAGTTGATAGCTGCTAAAGTCCGCTCTGAAACTGAAGATGCAACCGCCTTTTACGAACACCATCGTGCTTCCATCGATGATTTGCTCAAGCCAATCGTAACCGTTGAGAACCAAGTTGGTGTAATTGTTGGAATTGGGCGGTCCATAGTCGGGCTTGAAGTTTTTGACCACCCTGAGACATGGCGGATTTTGGGCAGTAAAGTCCTGTATGGATATGCAGCGGAAGCATTGGAGTCCCTTTGGATGCGCAGGTTCTCTGGGTTGGTCAGTCACGATGAGGCAAAGGCTTTCCGCGATATGGTGGTAGCGGTGTTAGGAAGAGCAACCGTTAAACCAGCACCTGTAGGGATGGGCGAACATTACCTGTTTGACGGAACTGTGAACGGATTTGCTTTGGTTCACGGTAATAAAGTCAGGCACTTGTTTGCCTTCCCTGAATCCCGTCGCTGGTAAGGGGTGGGGGAGTAAATAAGGGGCAGTGTGCGTGACAAGCGCACACTGTCCCAAACTCTAAAGCAAGTAAACTTTAAAGCGGAAGGGAGGTTGGACTTATGGAACAATTGAAGGGAAAAGTCGTGCGAGGACCGTTCTGGCCAGAGCCTGTTCGGGTGCTTGAGGTTGAAGAGATACTTGACGGATGGTTTCGAATCAAGGCAGAAGGTATCATCAGTGGAAGGGTCAATGTGCGTTACTTTAGGGAAGAAGATTTGGAGCAGTTGGAAGGAGTCCCCTTTCCTTCATGGAGTGGGAAGGGCGATGGAGAAAAAGCGTTCTTGGCTTTAGAGGCACAAAGAATCCGCTTGGCTTACCTCTTCGACCCAATTCTTGCTGTGACAGTCTCACAAATTGACCCACTACCTCACCAAATTGAGGCTGTCTATTACCACATACTTCGCAACCCTCGCATTAGGTTCCTACTTGCCGACGACCCGGGTGCAGGGAAGACAATCGTGGCGGGATTAGTGCTTAAGGAACTCAAATATCGCGGTCTCATCAACCGAATCTTGGTCGTTGTGCCGGGACATCTGAAGTATCAGTGGCACAGAGAGATGAAGGAGAAATTCGGGGAAGACTTTACTATCGTTGACCGACAGGTCGTCCAATCGTTCAGAGAGCGTAATGTTTGGCTGGATTTCCCTCAAGTGATCACATCTATGGACTTCGCCAAGCAAGAGGACATATTAGCCTCGTTGAAGGAAGCAACCTGGGACTTAGTTATTGTGGACGAAGCCCATAAGATGGCAGCCTACAGATACGGTAACAAAACCGAACGAACTGAACGCTACAAGTTAGGAGAGGTCCTATCTGCTCGCACTCATTTCATGCTCTTTCTTACTGCAACGCCTCACAAAGGTGACCCAGAAAACTTCCGCTTGCTTTTGGAATTGTTAGAGCCTGGCATGTTCCCAACCCCAGAAACAGTCAACCAACTTTTGCGTAACAAGGACTGCCCTATCTTCCTGAGGCGCCTGAAAGAAGACCTGAAAAACTATGACGGTTCCCCTCTTTTCCCTCAGCGAATTCCCCATACGGTCTGTTACCGACTATCTGAAGCCGAGAAGTATCTTTACAACCAAGTCACAGAGTATGTCCGCAAGCACTACCGAAAAGCGGTTGAGAAGAAGAGGCACGGCGTCGGATTTGCTATGTTGATCCTGCAGCGGAGAATGGCTTCCAGTGTGAGAGCGCTTTATGCGACCTTGAAAAACAGGTATGCGCGCCTTAACGAAGCGCTGGGAAAGTGGGAGGAATTCCTCAGAAGACAGCGAGAGGTTTCTACGAGGGAGATAGACGAGGAAGAACTGGAAGATGCTGATGAGAAGACCCGTTGGGAAGAGGAAAACGAACTGGTTGAGTATCTAACTAACGCCGAAACCCTTGAGGAGTTGCGCGAGGAGTTGGGGGAACTGGAGCGGTTGATAAGGCTGGCGGAGCGGATAATTGAAAGCGGGCAAGAGACCAAATTGATGGAGTTGCAAAAAGTCCTTGAACTTGAACAAGTCAAGGAAAAAGGCGTGAAACTCCTTGTCTTCACCGAGTCAAGGGAAACGATGGAATATTTGGCAGAGAAATTTAGGGAATGGGGATTCTCCGTGACGACCCTGCACGGCAACATGAGCCCAGAAGAAAGAGTGAGAGCGGAGCACGAATTCAGGGAGGAAACCCAAATCATGGTCTCCACAGAGGCTGGTGGCGAAGGCATTAACCTGCAATTCTGTTGGCTCGTGGTCAATTACGACATCCCGTGGAACCCCAATCGCTTGGACCAACGCATAGGTCGCGTTCACCGTTATGGGCAACGATACAATGTCCACATCTACAACTTGGTCGCCGAAGACACCATAGAAGGGCGCATCCTCAAAACTTTGCAGGAAAAGTTGCAACGCATCAAAGAGGTTTTGGGTAGCGATAGGGTTTTTGATGTCCTGGGAGACACCATTGACCACCTCTTGCAGGGGCGTTCCTTGAAGGACCTCTTCATTGAAGCCCTCTCCAATCCAACCACTTTGGAAGACATCGTGGAAAGAATTGAAAGAGTGCCTGACGAAGAATTGGTAAATAAGGTCAAAGAGGCAACTATGGAGATGCTGGCAAACCGACACATCAACTTATCCTGGGTGATGGGTGAGTCGGAAAGGGCAAGGGAAAATCGGCTTATCCCAGAATACATTGAACGCTTCTTCCTGAAGGCTTGCGATAGCCTTGAAGTCACTGTTAAGCCGAGGCGGGAAAAAGGTGTCTTTCAGATTGAGTGGGTTCCAGCACGCCTTCGCAATGTCTCCGCAGATTTCAAAAACCGCTACGGCGAAGTTAAAGATACCTACCGAAGTTTCACTTTCCGCAAGGAACTGGCGAAAGACACCGTTGAGTTTGTGGCTCCTGGGCATCCTTTGCTTGAAGCCATCGTGGATGCAGTGATGGCTGAAGGCAGGGAAGAACTCCAAAAGGGAGCATGCTTCTACGACCCTACGCGCCGTTGGGACGGGTGGCTTTGGATAGTTGAGGGGGAGATCGTAGACGGCAAACGAACTGTCGCGGGTAAAAGGCTCTTTGCCGTTTACCAACCCAAGCAAGGTCAACCGACCCTCGTTAACCCATCCGTCCTTTGGGACTTAAATCCCGTTCCTCCCGAAGAATTGGAGGACAAATCTGTTGAGCCACCTTCTGGGATGCTTCAAGAAGATACGCTTCTCTGCCCTCAGGATGTTCTCCGACCAATTCTCCACGAATTGGAGACTTACAGAGACGAATTAAAAGCGGAACGGGAAAGGTTCGCTTCGGTTCGGGAACGATACACTATCCCTACCCTGAAAAGCCTCATTAATGCACAAGAGGCGAAAGTAGCAGAACTGCGATATAGGGAATTGGCTGGTGAGAAAGTTGATTTGCTACTTCACAGCGAGATGAAAAGGCTGGATGAACTTGAAGGGCGGCTGCAAGAAATAAAGGAAAGTTTGAAAACCGAGACTGCTTTGACCATCGGAGAAATCAAAACCATTGCGGTTTTGAGGGTGATGCCGCTACCAGAGACGAAACTTGATGAAGCCGACGGCATGAGCGAAGACCCAACTCTTGAAGCCATCGGTTTACAAGTTGCGATGGAGTATGAGCGCCGTGAAGGGCGTTCTCCAACCGATGTTTCCCTTCAGCGCCTCGGTTACGACATCAAATCCAGAGCCCCAGATGGTTCGGTGCGATACATTGAGGTTAAAACCCGTGCCCACACGGGGAGCGTCGCTTTGACGGAACACGAATGGCTGAAAGCAAAACAATTGGGTGACAGTTACTGGCTCTATATCGTTGAAAACGCCGTTACCAACCCAACCCTCTGGATTATTCAAAACCCTGCGGAAAAACTTGAGCCTAAGGCGACGGTCGTTCAATACATCGTCAGGGATTGGAAAAACGCTGCCCAGCCTGCCGTATTATAAAAGTGAGGGCGAAACTTGACAGGAGGTGAAAGAAAAATGGTCGCAATGGCAAATTTGATTTGGGGCGCTGGCGGACTGTTAATCGGGCTGTTAATTGGGGCGCTGGTTTGTTGGCTTTGGCAACGAAACCTGACGAATGCTCTGAAGGAAAGGTTACAAAGCGCTGAAGAGAGAGCCCAAAAGTTAGAGCAGGAAAACGCCCAACTGCAGGAGAAGAGGAGCGAGTTGGAAAGGGAGTTAGGAAAACTGCAAGAGCAAACCAAGTGGATTGAAACAGCCGAGGCGAGGTTAAGGGAAGTTTTCCAAGCATTGGCTACCGACGCATTGCAAAGGAATGCGGACGAGTTCATCAAGCGAGCCCGTGACCAGTTGAATGAAGTCGTCGCCCAAGTCCAAGGTAATTTGAGCACCCACCGAGCGGAGATTTACGGGCTCATTGGACCACTTGAAAAAACTTTGAATGACTTGAATGCCAAAGTAGGGGAACTGGAGAGCAAAAGGCAAGAGGCATACGGTGAATTGAAGCAACAGTTGGAAAACTTGTTCCAAAATCATCAGGAACTTCTCAAGGTAACTGCTACTCTCTCAAAAGCCTTTCGTGAGTCACCTACCCAAAGAGGACATTGGGGCGAATTGCAACTCCGGCGCATCGTTGAGTTAGCAGGGATGGAAAGGCATGTTGATTTTAAAGAGCAGGTGGGCTCAACCGAGGGTCGCCCTGACATGATTGTTCACCTGCCCAACAGGGGTTTCGTCGCCGTTGATTCAAAAGTCCCACTTGAACATTTCCTGAAAGCCCTTGAAGCAGAAAAAGAGGACGATAGGGACAAAGCGTTGCAAGAACACGCAAATGTAGTCAGGTCCACCATTCAGAAACTGGGCAGCAAAGAGTATTGGGAGCAAAGCAAAGTGAACGGTCGCTCTCCCGAGTTTGTCGTTATGTTTGTGCCCCATGAGGCTGCACTGGCAGAAGCCTTCAGAGCAAAACCAAACCTTCTGGAAGAGGCACTGCAAAAGCGAGTTATTCCAGCAACTCCGATCATCTTCTTCGCACTCCTTAAAACCATCGCCTACGGATGGATGCAGCACAAAGCCATTGAGGATGCTGAAAATATTTTCAGGGAAGTTGCTGAACTTTATAAGCGATTCCAAACCTGCCTCTCACACGCCAGTAAGTTCGCTAAAAGCCTCAAAGACACCGTTGAGCGTTACAACGAGTTTGTGGGTTCGTTGGAACAAAGGGTCATGCCTTGCGTAAGGCGATTGGCAAGCACGGTCGGTAACAGCAAGGAATTGCCACAACTGGAGGCGATTGAGGCTTCACCTCGTTTGCCAATCTTGATGGAAGCGGGCGAAAATTCTCTCTGGAAGGAGGCTCAGGAAGATGAAGAGGCTAATTGAAGTTGAAGGGGCATTTCCATTGGCGGAAGTGAGCAGGGAATCACGGCGGGAGAAAAACATCAGGCACGGTCACATCTCAACACTGCACATCTGGTGGGCAAGGCGACCCTTGGCAGCATCAAGAACCACTATCTTCGCCGCCTTAATCCCAGCAGACAACCTTTCCCCTAAAGCCCTGGAACCGATGAAAGAACTTATTGCCCAAATGGCTCCTTGGGAAGTAGTTAAGGACGGGGATAAACATGTCATTCGCCAAGCACGGGCGATTCTCCAAAAAATCTATCCACAACCGTCGAAGGTTTTGGATTGCTTTGCTGGCGGAGGGAGCATCCCGCTGGAGGCACTTCGGTTGGGTTGTGAAACTTATGCGTTGGAATACAACCCTGTTGCCGTCCTTATCCTTAAAGCCACGCTGGAGTATCCGCAAAAGTTCGGACGAAGGTTGCTGGAAGAAGTGAAGCGTTGGGGAGATTGGGTGCTAAATGAAGCGAGGAAGGAACTCGCAAGTTTCTACCCTACCGACCCAGACGGCTCAATCCCAGTCGGCTACATTTGGGCGAGGACATTGCCTTGCCAAGACCCTAACTGCGGCGCCGAAATTCCGTTGATGAGGCAAACATGGCTGGCGAACACCGACAGAAGAAAAATTGCATTGAAACTTTTGCCTGACAAGGAAAACAAGCGGGTAGATGCGGTCATCGTGGAAGGCAGTCAAATTGACTTTGACCCTTCCATCGGGACGGTTAAAGGTGCTATCGTCACTTGCCCTATTTGTGGCGGAGTTATTGACGATGATACGACACGACAGTTGTTCCGTGAAGGTAAGGCAGGGCAACGAATGATGGCGGTCGTCTTGCACCATCCTTCCCAATCAGGGAAGCGATACCGATTGCCGACTGAACGGGATTTGAAAGCCTATCATTCTGCTACTGAAGCCTTGAAGCAAAAGGTTGAACGACTGCGTGATGAGTGGAGAATGGAGCCCGTGCCTGATGAACCTATTCCGTTGATGAGTGGAACTTTTAATGTGCCAATTTATGGCATGACGACTTGGGGTGATTTGTTCAACGAGCGTCAGAAACTGGCGCTTCTCACTTTCGCCGAGAAAGTCCGACAAGCATACACGGAAATGCTGAATGAAGGTGCTGACTCAGAGTTCGCAAAAGCAGTGGCAACTTATTTGGCATTCGTCATCAGCAAAACAGCAGACTACTGTAGTGTTTTGTGTCAGTGGCGAAACAACCTTGAAACTGTTGGACACACATTTGCCCGCCAAGCTCTCCCAATGCTTTGGGATTATGTGGAGGGCAACCCAGTAACCGGCGCCTCAGGCACAGCAGAGGGTGGATTAGAATGGGTGATAAGTGTCCTTGCCCATCTGTCACAAATTCCACCTGCAAGCACTTTACCGCAGGTTCATCAAGGTTCAGCCACTGAACTTCCTTACCCAGACAAATTCTTTGATGCCGTCATCACCGACCCACCTTACTACTTCAATGTGCCTTACAGCGATTTGAGCGACTTCTTCTATGTTTGGCTGAGGCGCACCATCGGTCACCTTTACCCTGATTTGTTCTTAACACCGTTGACGCCAAAGGTTGAGGAATTGTGCCAGATGGAACATTGGGACCCTGACCGCTATCCGCACAAAGACAAGCAATGGTTTGAACAGAAACTCACTCAAGCCTTCCGTGAAATTTATCGCGTGCTTAAGGACGACGGGATTGCCGTCATTGTCTTCGCCCACACAAGTGTTGAGGCATGGGAGAGCATCATCAACGCCTTGCTCAATGCCGACCTTTATCTAACCGCATCACTGCCCATCCACACGGAGATGGAAGCGAGGTTGCGCCAGCAAAATTCGGCAGCGTTAGCATCATCCGTTTACATGGTTTGTCGCAAGCGAGTTGAAGAGAAAATAGGCGAGTATCGTTTGGTCATTCGTGAGATGGAGGAGAAAATTCCGCAGTCGTTAGAGAGGTTCTGGGACGCAGGGATTAGCGGTCCTGACTTCTGGCAGAGCGCCATCGGTCCTGCCGTCGCCATCTTCGGGCGATACAAAAAGGTCGTCAAGCAAGATGGGACAGAAGTGAGCGTCAAGGCACTGTTGGAAGAAGCCCGAAGAATCACCGCCCATTACGCCCTGAGGCGAGTTTTGGAGGAAGTTGGAGGTAACGAACAAACCGTTGGGGCACTTGACCCAGTAACCCGATTTTACCTTGTCTGGCGATGGACTTTCGGAGGCGGAAAAATCCGGGTTCCTTTTAATGATGCTCTTCTGGTCGCTCGTTCTGAAGGTGTGGAGTTGAAGGACCTTGCGAGAGCCGACAGTATAGTCTGCATTTCAAGCGGTATGGTGAAAGTTGTTGGACCGACTGAACGAAAAGAGGACAAGCGTTTCCTTGAGACCCTAAAGTTCGACTCCCTCATTGATGCCCTACATCGCGCAGTGATTGCATGGCAAAGTGGCGACGAAACGACGCTGCAGGCGATGTTATCCTTAAGGGGCAACGATGAAACCTTCTGGCAAGTCGCCCAAGCCATTGCCGAGGTTTTGCCCGAAGGAGACGAAGAGCGCCGACTCCTTTTTGGGCTTCTCCAGAAGCGTGGGCGAGTCCCTCAAACAACCCAAGCGCAAGCACAACTGGATTTGGCTTAGTGGTGGATGCGGTGATTGAAAACTACGAGAATGCCGTTGCGATGCCTTAGAGACTTGGTGAGGTGTCATGGAGCAAACAATTGTGCAGTTGCTGCAATCGGCTGTTGAAGAAGAGGTAAAGGGTGAGGTTGAGAAGGCGAAAGAAAAATGGCGGCAACAAATTCAGGACTTAGTTCGTAACCTGACAGGCTTGAGATTGACTCACTTATCCTCTTCAAGGGAAGCCGTTAGGTTAGTCATTCGCGTCGCTCCTGGGCTGCCCAAAAAGGTGATTGAGAAAATCAAATCGGATGTAGGACAAACGGGGCTGGTCAAGGAACAATTGATCAGAGAGCATTTGAGTTTCCACAAAGCGACGCTCAATATCCTCAAGGATAATTGTATGAAGTTGCTGGAAAGCGGTCTTTTTGACAATTTGCAGAAATTAGGTTGGGATAAAGCAGAAAGTTACCGCTCAGCAATTGAATCAGCCCTTGAGGTGATTAAGGAATTACTCAAGGAAGCCGAGCAAGCGCAAATCATCAGCAAGATTTTAGAAATAGAAGAAGATGTCTTGGGAGAATACAGTCCCCAAAGTCCCTTTTCTGGCGAAATCACGCTCTACTGGATGGTGATTGGTGCAGTGGCGAGATGGTTAGGGGTTAGCGTTGAGGGACTAACGGTAGTTGTGCTAACTCATGAAATGGTGCACGCTTACACCCATTTGGGAACGGACATAGACGGTTTTGGGTGTTTCGTGTGTTTCGAGATGGCGGCGCCTGAAGTTCACGAGAGTCTGGCTCAATACTTCACTCACAAAGTTATGGAGATTTTGGAGGTAAGAGGGCATGGTGAATTTTGGAAAGCATATGAGGAACTGTTGAAACTACAAAAAGGTCCTTACAAAGAGCACGAAAAATGGTTAGAAAATAAATTCACTCCAGAAGTTGTGAGAGCAGCCTTTTTGTCACTTCGAGGAGCAGAAAAAGAAGTCACAGGTGACGAGTTTTACAATAAATTGAGTGAATGCGCCCAACTTCTTGGGCGCGGTGGCAAAGGAAACCAAACGACGCAGAGGCAAGCACAACCCCAAGGCTTGTGAAGGAGGTGCTTTGCGATGGAACGATTGCCGTCTTGGATGGAAGTCGTAAAGCCTGACCCAATTGTGCTTTCGGAGAGGCTGGAAGAATCCCTGTTTGCAGCAGACCTTTACAGCGTCCTAAAAGGCACAGCCCCTCGGGAGTATCAAGACCCGAGGCGATTTGCCGAGCAAACTTACCCGACCGAAGACATGGTTCAACTTATCAGCGATGTGGTAAGGCGGTTAAGCGGTAAAGGCTCATCTAACCCAGTCATCCAAATCCAAACGCCCTTTGGAGGCGGAAAGACCCACACCCTAATTGCCCTTTATCACTTGGTGAAGCATGGCAGGGAAATCAGAAATTCCTTGCTGGGAGAAATGGTGTTTGAGAAAGTTGGTATCAGCAGTTTCCCAGAGGCAAAAGTAGCGGTCTTCGTGGGAACGGTGCCAAACCCTGAGGAATCACCCACTCCCTGGGGAGAAATTGCAAGGCAACTTGGTCGCTACGATGTGGTTCGGAGAGCTGATGAAGGGCGTTATTCGCCCGGACGGGAATTGTTGGAGAAGGTCATCGGGAACGAACCTACTCTCATCCTGATGGATGAGATCGCTGAGTTTGCGGCAAAATGTGGGCAAGACTATTATACTCAATTTCTTGCCTTCTGCCAAGAGTTGACCGAAACGGTGAACAGTTTGAAGAGATGTTGCTTGGTCGTAACCCTACCATCCAGCGCCCCTTACGGCGAGAGAGGGGAGAGGGCTCTACGAGACTTATTGCAGATTTTTGGGCGAATGCAAGCCATCTATGAGCCTGTTAGAGGGATGGAAATCTACGAGATTATCAGGAAGAGGCTGTTTGAAATGGACAATGATTGGGAAGAGGATGCTTACCGAATTGTTGACGAATACATCAGTGCTTACAGGCAATGGAGCGCTCCCGAATGGGCACAAAGCGAGGAATATCGGGAGAGGATGTTGAGGGCTTTTCCGTTCCACCCACTTCTCATTGATTGGCTAATGGAGCGATGGGGCAGTTTCCCCACCTTCCAGCGAACGAGAGGTGCTCTCAGGTTCTTAGGTCACATCGTTCAGGACATTTGGCGCAAGTATGAGAAAGAGCCACAGAAAGCACCACCGCTTATCCAACCAAGTCATGTGAATTTGACCAAGCCCGAGATTGCAGGGGAATTGATGAAGCACATTGACCCTGGTCACCGTGCAGTCATCCACGCAGACATTCAAGAGCGAGCGCCTCGTATTGATAGCGGGATGGGCGATTGGAGTCAATATCGGGTAGCAACAGGGTTAGCGACTTCTATTTTCTTGGCTTCGTTCACCGCAGCAGAGGAAAGACAACCGGGTGCGACCCTGTCTGAGTTGAGAATTGCTGTTTGGCAGCCAGGGTTAGAACCTGCGGTTATCACAGAAGCAATGAACCTGCTTGATAGGACACTCCTTTACTTGCACGAGGAGAACGAACTTTACCGTTTCAGCCTCCAGCCCAGTTTGGTTAGGCTTAAGATTGACTTCATTGAGCGGGTCCCTGACGATGAAATTCGCAAAGAGTTGGAGCGAAGGCTTAAAGGGTTAGTGAAGGACAGTGATGATTGGCAGGTTCGGATAACGGATAAGGCAGAAGATGTGCCCGACACCAGAGATTTGCAAATGGTCGTGTTGCCACCTGAAACACCTATAGAGGAAGCAACGCAAAAGGTGCAGAAGATTTTTGAGACCAAAGGGGCAAACCCTCGTATCTACCGCAATGCATTGGTAGTCGTCGCTGCTGATAGGAACGGCAAGGAGAGTGCTGAGAGGCAAGTTAAGGAATTCTTGGCGCTGAAACGGATTGAAAGCAGTGAGGAACGGAAAAGGCTAAGCCCAAGAGACCAACAAAGGCTAAAAGAGGACAAGAAAAACGCTGACGAGGAATCCTCAAGGGAGTTGTGTAATGCCTACAGGATCGTCTTCAAGCAGACCGCAGAAGGGCTAGAGAGACTGGACATGGGGACGATGAGTATTGGTGAAAGCCTGAACTTGGTGAAGAGGGTTCAAGACTTCCTTCACCGACAAGACCTGTTGATGACGGAGAAGGTTAACCCTGCTCAGGTAAAGGAGTTAATGGGCGACGCTAAGGAGAAAGCCCTTGAAGACATCTGGCAAGATTATGGCAAGTTCCCACGCCTGCCAATCCTCTTGAACCGAGGGGTTTTGGCTGAAGCCGTTCGGATGGGTGTCCGCCAGAAACTCTTCGCTGTGCGAATTGATGATAGGGAATACTACGGTGAAGAACTACCTTCTGGTAGCGATTGGGTTAAGTATGCGGTTCTGCTTTCAGAACCTACAGGGAAATCAGAAGTGCCACAACACATCCCACCCATAGTAACTACTACAGTAGGAACTGTTGGGGTTGAGGACATATTAGGAGCCCTGCAAGGCACTTCAGAAGCGAGGGTTAAAGAAATTTACGACCGGATTTGGTCGCAAAAGCGTTCAGAGTTTAGAAGCGAGGCTGAATTCCGTGAGGCATTTAGGAACGCCATAGAGAGGGGACGAGACCAAGGGCTATGGGAACTTCGCATTGGCAAGACACCGGTAGTGGGTGAAGGGATTGATATGTCCACGCTGCTGGATAGAGGAACGATCCACTTGAAGAAAGCACCTGTGGTGCCTCCTGGAGTGCCACAACCAAAGGTCATAAGCGTGCGTTTAGTTATCCCAAGTGAAAAGTTCGGCACTTTCGCTAGGTCTATGGCAAATTTGCATCAGCTGCAATTGGTTGGTGACCATGTTGAAATCTCCTTCAAGACACCGCCCCTGCGAGATGAGCAGCGAAGGCAATTGAAAAATGCCTTGCAAGAGACCATTAGCCAAATTGGCGGTGAAATTCAAGAGCCGACAGAGTGGAAGTAACCCAGTAACCGATGAAGCCTTTTCCGCAGGTCGCCACTTTGGATGTTCTGTTCTAACAAACGCAATCTATCGGCAACGGCGCGACCCAAATCTTGAGGGAATTGGGCTACCTTGACGAATTCCTCTAAGGCATCAAAACCTTGACGAGATCTTTCGGCATAAGTGAGTAGCCTGTCGATGAAGTGACGCAAAGCTTCGGTTTGCAGCGGTGGACCGAATAACTTCGCGATGTCCTGTGCCACTATGCGCTTGAATTCGGATGCTATGAAGGCTGAGACCAATGCATCAACAATTTGGGAATCAAAAGCGACCTTATCGGAGACGATAGCCATCAGATTAGTAGCCGCTCGCAAGTCCGCAAGTTTAGGCTTACCTTGAAGTAATTGATGGGCTTTAGGCAGGACATAGTCGCTGATGGCTTTTTCAGGCGAGGCTGCAATAGCAGATCCCCATGCTTGCTCCTCTTCCTTTTTGCCCCTTTGGAACGCATCAAACCACCTCGAGTAGAACAAGTTAACAAAGTCCCCCGTAGGAGCATCATCCCTTTCGCTTAGGCAATAAGCACATGTCTCAGCCCACCTTAAGGGTTCTGCCATAACTCGGCGCTGAAGCCATCGCCAAAAATCTTGAGCGACTTGCTGGTCAAGAAGACTCGCAAGCAACGAGGTTCGTGTTGGTGTCAGAAGTCGGTCCGCCTTATGGGCAGGGAAGTTGCAGTTCCACTTTTGAGCAAGGGAAAAAGCCCTTAAGGCTTCTAAAAGCAGGGTATGAACAGGTCTAAGCAACTTACCTTCTTCAACCAACAAGTTTGATGCTCTTAAGATATCCCAAAGGTCATCTGCCCTTTGGGCATCACCGACGCATTTTCTCAGTTCATCGTAAACTTCGTCATTGTCCCATGAATCTTTCCCCTCCAAAGCCATAAAAACATCGCCCAAAATCTCGATCATACGGGTAGGTGGCAAAGGGGAACCAACTTTGCTGAGCAATGCCTTTACCAATTCCAAACAAGTTCGCCCCAAGCCTTTTATGGGGTGAGGCAAGAAAAGAGATGCCACGATGAGGAACGGTGGGAATTCACTCATCTGAGGAGGCAAAGCAGGAACTGGACGATCCAAAACACTACTCAATTTCACTAAGAGGCACTGAACCTGATCTTTTGAGAGTGGCTCTAAGTGAATCGATGGTAGTCCAAGCCATTTAAAATCTTCAAACCTTTCTGAACGGACAGCCAAAACAACTCGTAATGAATTGTTACCTTCAAGAGTGTCACGGATATGCTCCACAAAGTCTTGTTTAGTAGCGACTTGTTCAACTTGGTCCACTAAAAGAACAATATGTCCCCTTTCCAGCCAGTTAGCCCAGTGCTTGTCCTCAAGTTCGTTGGGAGAAGCCTTGCTGAAGAAAGTTTTAAGGATTTCCGACAATGAAGGATTGAAGGAAAACTGTTGTAATTTTTCCCAAACACTTAGCCATTCTTTCGCCTCCAAGAAGACAGGAAGCAAGTTCTTATACTCTCCCTTGGAGGACAGTAGATAGGCAATATATCGGAGCGCCGTTGACTTTCCCATCCCACTCCTTGCAACCAAAAGCCAATGTTTTTTCTCTCCCCTAAGCCATTCTCTTAACCAGTCTGTTAGGAGAAGGCTTTCCCGACCATTGGAAGATAAGGTCACTGAGGGTTCTTGGTAACAACTCCAATCTTTCCTCCCTAAGCCAATAAGGTAGAAATGATCAAACTTCTGAGCCACTTTGTTGCGAAGATCCACAAAAAGAGCAATTCGAGTCAGGAAGGCATCTATTGCTTCTTCCACGGTGGCTACCTGCTGGAAGAAGTCTTGAGGCAGACCAGGAAGGTTACTTACAGTGCTAAGGTCTTGACCTTTAGCCACCAACAAACGAGTTATTCGTGGACAACTGAGGTTGATGGCTGCACGAACTTTTTCTACCAATCCGCTGACAGGAACAAGTTTTCCGTCATCACTCAAGGCAGCAGTTATGGTTATTGAGGGATCGGGTGGAAAATCTTTCAGCAAGAGCCATATTCCAACAGCGAAAAGTCCACTTAAAGAGTTGCCCCTCAATGCATCTAAATGACGCCCGTCAGAGCGTGTGATGCGCTATGCGATCTTAATCCCTGAAGGCGAAAAAGATTGCATCCACTGCTCTACTTTGTACAAGGCTGCTTTAAATTCGTCGTCCTGCGGCAATAGAATACTCTCTGGGTGTGGAACCAAACGAGGTTTTAGTTCTGTATCTTCCCGTAAGTCCAGTTTCAAAGTCACAACAAAGCCGTCCCTGCCCTTAACCCCAAGCCCTTGTAAAGTTACCTGCGGAATTTCTGTCTCTTCGTCTCCAAATTGGTCAATATACTCTAACCACTCCCCACCATCCTTGTAGAGGAAATCTTCCACCAAAGATCTCACCTGATGAAAAATGTTGTAAGCAACTCGCTTTGGTAAACCTATTTTATCCAGCCACCATTCTAATCTCTCGATAAAGCCTTGATGGGACGCTATTAGTTGATTGTGCAGTTTTCCCAAGACTTCCTTATTATCCTCACAACACAGCCTCCACAGTTCGCCGTTAGACAGGCTCAGCCAAGCGTCTTCAAATTGGGTTGGACTGCCGCAAGCCAAGTACTCTATCCAATCCCTTTCCTGCATACCATGCACCTCCCATTGCCCAAACAAAATTATCCGCTATCTTAAGGATACTGTCAACCATCCATTGCCTGAGACTAACCCGTATCATCCTTTTTCGGGTTATTAAGTGTCTTGCGAACCACAACGCTCACAAGAAAAGGTTCACTGTAGTTGCAGTGACAAGGATTCTACCCTGCTTCGTCGCTTCCTCAAGGAGCAGCCTGTCGTCTTGGTAAATTTCGGGAGGTAACTCCCTCGCCTTCAAGACATCATACCCTTGACTCCTCAACGCTTCCGAGATTTCAGGCGGGATCATGATGTCCATCATTAACTTCGCAA
>OGCB01000160.1_pt1 | contig 20059 bp, 18 predicted proteins | sample 1570031 | NCBI WGS metagenome assembly OGCB01 (sample SAMN05518655, study PRJEB24509) | hot springs metagenome | isolation source: Octopus Spring Streamers, Yellowstone National Park, Wyoming, USA | place: USA:Octopus Spring Streamers, Yellowstone National Park, Wyoming, USA | collected 2011-10-11 | reverse complement strand
TCCACGCCTTGGAGGCCATGGGCGAGCCCTACGGGGAGATGGCCAGGCTCTACGCCCGCCGCTTCCTGGAGGGGGAAAGCCTTCCCAAGGAGGCGGCTAGACCAGACCTTTACGACCCCTGGTGGAGCCTCTCGTAAAGGGGCGTGAGGTCCTCGGGGGTGAAGCGGGCCGTGTACCCCTTGGGGGGCACGGGCTCCTCGTAGAAGAAGCGGGGGAGGCGGTCATCCTGGTGGGTGAAGCCCGCCAGGTGGTTGAAGCGGTGCTCCAGCCTCAAGACCCCCTCCCCCACCTCCCGCCAGAACCCCGGGGTGAGGCGGGTGCCCAAAGCGGCGTTCACCGCCTCCACCACGAAGGCCACCTCCTTGTTGGTGACGCTTCCCCCGAAGACGCAAAGGCCCAGGGCGTCGTTGGCGGCGGCATTCACCTGGGCGGTGTAGCTGGCCTCGAGGACCTCCTCCATCTTCATGGCCCGGGTCTCCAGCCTGGGCGCGTTGCCGGCCGTGTGGTCCGCCCCCTGGGCGGTGATCATCATGGTGATGCCCGTGGCCTCCACCACCCGGGGGTCGTAAGCGGAGATGGCCTGCCGCTTGATGACGGGAACCCTTTCCACGCCCAGGGCCTCCCCTAGCCGGGCCGTCCCCTGGGCCAGGAGGCGGGCCTCCTCGCCGTCTTGGTAAAGGGAGCGGAGCCTCTCCTCCATGAAGGCGTAGTCCCCCCAGTCGGCCAGGCCCTTCTCCATGAAGAGGGCCAGGCTGGCCCCGGTCTCAATGGTGTCTATGCCCAGGTCGTTGGCCAGGCGGTTGAGGCGGGCCAGCCCATCGGGGTCGGTGAGGCCGCAGTTGGTGCCGAGGAGGCCGATGGTCTCGTACTCCAGGGGGGAGACCACCTCCTCCCCCTTCTCGTCCACGATCACGTTGGAGCACTGGATGACGCACCCGGGCATGCAGGCGTGGGTGTGCTTGCCGCCCCGGCTCTTGTTGAGGGGGGCGATGTGCTGCCCGCCCATGCGGAAGGCCTCCGGTGGAGAAAGCCGCCCCTCGCGGAAGTTGCGCACGGGCAGGCCGCCGAAGGCGTTCTGGAAGTCGGCCATGCCCATGGTGCCGATGGCGTTGTAAAACCGCATGACCAGGGGGTCCTCCCGGAGGAGCCTGGCGTAGCGGCGGACGGCCTCCAGCACCTTGGGCTTATCCCAGACCTCCGCCTTCCCCGGGACCTCCACCACGATGGCCTTGACCCTTTTCAGGCCCATCACCGCCCCCACGCCGCCCCGGGCCGCCAGGCGGGAGGGGCGCCCGTCTATGTCGGAGAAGGCGATGCCGGAAAGAAGCCCAAGCCTCTCCCCCACTGGGCCCAAAAGGGCGAAGGCAATCCGCTCCCCGTAGGCGGCGAAGAGCTTTTTGGCGGCGGCAAAGTTGCCAAGGCCGAGGAGGTCTTCAGCCGGGTCAAAGAAGACCTCCCCCGACCTGGTAAGGCGGAGGACCACCCAGTCCTCGCTCTGGCCCTCGAGGACCAGCCAGGCCAGCTTCATCTGCCCCAGGGCGTAGCCGAAGGTGCCCCCGCCGTTGGCCTCCTTGATGCCCAGGGTCAGGGGGCTCCGGGTGCCCACGCTGGTGCGGTTAGCGTTGGAAAACCCCGTGCCCGCCAGGGGCCCCACGGCGAAAACCAGGGGGTTCTCCGGGGAGAGGGGGTCAAAGCGGTGGGCCTCCCGCTCCAGCAGGATCCTGCCTGTGCGGTACCGCCCCCCGAAGGCCACCTCCTCCGGGGCCACCTCCTGCCAAAACGCCTTTTTCGCCTTCAGGTCAAGCTGTAAAGACCGCCACACCGTCCACCTCCACGCGCACCACCCGGGCTTCCTCCGGGTGTGCCAAAGGGTCCCGATCAAAGACCACCAGGTCGGCCCGCTCCCCGGGCCAGAGTCTGGCCGGGGGCAGGGCGCTCGCCTCAGGCTGAGTGTAGTGGAAAAGGGCCCGCTCCAGGGGAATCCCTCTCCCCATCAGGGGCCGGCCCGCCGCCAGGGCCCCCTTCAGGGGACTCACCTCCCGCACCACCGGGGCATCGGAGGAGAAGGCCAGGGCCAGCCCCGCCCGGGCCAGGACGGAAAGGGCGGGCTCGGGGAAGGTCTCAAAGAACCGGGGCACCGCCAGGGCGACGGCGGCGGGCTCCGCCGCCGCCAGCTCCTCGGCGAAGCGCCTCAGGGCGGGGGCCTTCCGGGGCCAGGCGTACCCGGTGGTGAGGACCAGCTGCCCGGGCCGCACCCAGGGGGCGGGCTCCGGCACGTCCACCACGTGGACCCAGCCCACCCGCCTCCACGGGTCCCCGGCCAGGAGGCGGGCCCGGGAAAGGGAGGGAAGGCCTAAGTACCCGCACTTTGGTTTCGCAACATGGGATGCCCAAGTCGGAGCCGTGGAAGGGCTTTTCTGGGGCCCCCACCGCGGCTTTTGCCGCGGTGGGGTACTTAGAAGCTCGGCCAAGGGAAGGCCCGACATCACCCCTCCAGCTTTTGCACCACAAGCCCCCTGAGCCGGTTCACCGCCGCCCCAAGCTCCAAAGGGCGCGTGGCGGAAAGCTCCGGGACCTCCTCCAGGGCGAAGAGGTCCTCCACCGTCAACGCCCTTTCCACCAGGGCCTTGAGGGGCGTCCTGCCGTCGGCCAGGCGCTCCAGGCGGCGGAAAAGGGCCCCGAGGAGGCGCACCTGGGCGTTCTCGTGGAGGTCCAAGGCCGAGAGGTCCACCACCTCCTCCCCGTAGAGGAGCTCCCTCAAGCCCCGGCCCTTGACCCTCTCCCGCCTGCCCCGCCTGGGGTCAAAGCTCTCCGGCAAGGGAGCCCGGGGAGGCACCTTTAAGGGGTAGCGGGGCTCGCCGTAAAGGCGGCCCGTGGGGCGGCTCTGGGCCACGGCCCGGGCCTCCTCGGTCACCTCCTTGGGCAAGTACTCCTCCATCAGGACCACGGTGTCGGCCAGGTCCAGGTAGTCGCCCACGCCCCCCACCACCAGGACCAGGCTCACGCCCAGGGCCTTCAAGTCCCCCACCCGGTCCAGAAGGGGGGTAAGGGTCTCCCGCTTCACCAGGGCCTGCATGCGGGCGTCCCGCACCAGGAGGTTGGTGGCCGAGGTGTCCTCGTCCAGGAAGAGGGTCCGGGCCCCGAGCTCCAGGGCCTCGAGGATGGCCGCCGCCAGGCTGGTGGAGCCCGAGGCGTCCTCGGTGGAGAAGAAGCTGGTGTCCTGGCCCAGGGGCAGGTCGTGAACGAAGGGCCTCAGGTCCACCCCCTTCACGCTCCGCCCGTCCTCGGACTGGACCCGCTGGGCCCAGGCCTCGGTCACCACCCACTCCCGGCCGTCCCCGGGGATGTGGGGGTGGACCCCGTGGACCAGGGCCTCCAAAAGGGTGGTCTTGCCGTGGAACCCGCCCCCGGTGATGAGGGTGAGGCCCCGGGGAAGCCCCATGCCCAAGACCTCCCCGGCGTGGGGCACGCGGAAGGCCACCCTGAGGGAGGGGGGGCTTTTGAAGGGGATGGCCCCCTTGAGGGGCCTTTGGCTCACCCCGCTTTCCCGGGGGAGGATGGCCCCATCTCCCACGAAGGCCACCAGGCCCCGCTCGGGAAGGCGCTTCTGGACGTAGGCGAAGTCCTCCGCCTGGTGGACGTGGGCGAGGAGGGCTCTCGTGTCCAGGTCCTGGAGGAAGCCCCGGAGGTGCTCCAAAAGGGCCTTGAAGAGCCTCGCCGCCTCCCTCCCCAGGATGCGCCTGCCATGGGCGGGAAGGCCCAGGCGGAAGCGCAAATGGAGCTCCTCCCCCAGGTGGGCCCCGGCCCGCTTCAGGACCTTGGGGCTTTCCACGGCCACGTAGACCTCCCCGGAGTGGCCGCTTCCCCCCACCCTGGGCAGGGAGCGGAGGCGGGCCTTGAGGCTCCTTAGGAGGAAGTCCTCCAGGGCGATGCGCCCCTCGAGGGCCCCGTAGACCCGAAGCCCCTCCAGGCCCTCCCGGTAGCGCACCTCCAGGACGCTGGGGCTGGCGAAGGGGTCCCCCTGGACGTGGACGAAGCGCAAGGAAAACCCTTCCCCCAGCCACACGCCCTTCAGGTCCTTGTAAAAGGGGTAGGGCTTCCCCTCCAGGGCCGAGAGAAGGTCCAGGAGGTCGCCGTAGCTCCGCGCCATGGCATCCCGGCCTTTAGCCGGCCTCCACCTCCACCCGCCTGAGGGCGCGGGAAAGCCGTTCCACCCCCTCCAAGAACTCCTCCTCCCGGATGGTGAGGGGCGGGGCCACGATCAGGACGTTGTGCTTGGCCAGGACGTAGACCCCTTCCTGGAAGAGGGCCTTCAGGAGGGCCTGCATGGGCGGGCTGAAGGGGGCGTGCCAGGGGGAGAGGGGCTCCTTGGCCCCCTTGTCCCGCACCAGCTCCACCCCATAGAAGGCCCCAAGCCCCCTTACCTCCCCCACCCAGGGGTGGTCCAGAAGGGGCCTCAGGGCCTCCCGGAAGAAGGGCTCAAGCCGCCTCGCCCGCTCAAAGAGCCCCTCCTCCCGGTAGGCCTCGAGGGCCGCCAGGCCCGCCGCCGCCAGGGGGTGGCCGGCGTAGGTGTGCCCCGTGGGCAGGGGGGTCTCGTCAAAGGCCCGGGCCAGCCCCTCCCGCACCAGGACCCCGCCCAGGGGCACATAGGCCGAGGTCACCCCCTTGGCGAAGGTGATGAGGTCGGGCACCACCCCCAAGCGCTCGGCGGCCAAGGCCGCCCCCACCCGGCCGAAGCCCGTCATCACCTCGTCAAAGACCAAAAGGATCCCGTGCCGATCGCAGATCTCCCGCACCCCCTCCAAATACCCCCCGGGGTAGAGGATCACGCCGTTGGAGCCCACCACCGGCTCCAGGAAGATGGCGGCCACCCGCTTGGGGTCCTCGTGGAGGAGGACCCTTTCCAGGTGCTCCAGGGCCCTTTCCGCCTCCTCCTTGGGGTCTTCGGCGTAAAAGGGGCTCCGGTAGGGGTAGGGGGCGAAGAAGTGGACCACCCCCGGGATGGCGGGCTCGGCGGGCCACCTGCGGTTTTCCCCGGTGAGGGTGGCGGCGCCTTGGGTGGCCCCGTGAAAGGAGCGGTAGGCGGCAAGGACCTTGAAGCGGCCCGTCAAGTGGCGGGCAAACTTGATGGCGTCCCCGTTGGCCTCGGCGCCGGAAGGGGTGAAGAAGACCCGGGCCCCTTCCGGCCAGGGGGCCAGGTCGGAGAGGGCCTTGGCCAGGAGGGCCCGTTTGTCGTGGAAGAGGCTTGGGGCGGCGTAGGCCAGCGTGGCGGCCTGCTCGGCGATGGCCCGGCTCAGGCGGGGGTGGCCGTGGCCCAGGTTCACCGCCACCAGGCCCGCCGAGAGGTCCAGGTAGCGCCTCCCCTCGGCATCCCAAAGCCACACCCCCTCCCCCCGCACCACCAGGGGCGGGTCCAGGGGCCTCTGCGCCACCCAGGGGGTGAGGACGTGCCGCTTGTGGAGGGCCCTGAGATCCATGGCGGGGATTATACCCCACTGCCCTCACCGCCACGTTCCCGGAAGCCCGCTTAGGGACTCCTCCAGGCGCCGCCAGCCCCCGGCCTGGAGGAGCTCTTCCAGCTTCCCGCCTCGCTCCACGCCTCCCAGCACCCCCCCGAAGACGGGCTCCCGCCAGAAAGCCCCCGTGTCAAAGGACTGCTTGTAGAGGCGGAAGGTCTCCCCGGTGGCCGGGTCGCGGGCGTAGGTCTGGTCGGAGAGGAGGTTGGTCCAGGAGCGGCTCATCCAGGAGTTGAACTCCTCCGCCTCCTTGTTCATCTGGAGGACCATCCGGGTGAGGTCGCGGCTCACCGTCCGGCTCCTTTCCGCCTCCAAAGCCATCCAGCGGGAGTCCAGGGCGAGGCCGAGCAGAACCCCAGTCAGCGTCCCCTCTTCCCGGGAGAGGGCCTCGGCGGTCCCTTGGACCAAGGCCACCTCAAGGTGGAGGGTGCAGTGGGCGGAAGACGCGGCGAAGGAGGGCATGTACCCGAAGAACCCCAGGGCCTCCACCACGGCCTGCCGCCCCACGCTTCCCTGGCGGGCACGAAGGTCCAAGCTCTGCCGCCAGCTCTGGAACTGGTCCCCGGGCCGCCCCATAGCCATTAACATCTGCTGGCCCATCTGCCAATAAAAGGCCTCCCGCACCCCCTCCAGGTACCGGGCCACCCGGCTCGTCCCCTGGAGGGGCCTGGTCTTTTCCACTTCCCAAGGGCTCCCCGTCTCCCAGGCCCAAAGTCCCTGGGCGAAGAGGGCGGGAAGCTCCCCAGGGCCCTGGGCGCAGAGGAAGCCCGGTACCTTCCCCGCCCGTCCGTTCCAGAGGAGGATAGTGCTGGGACTCCCCCCGAAGGGGGTGGCGATGGCCAAAGCCTGCAGGTAGATCGCCTCCCTCCGGAGAACCACCCCACCCTTGGAAAGCTGGAAGACGGGGCGGCGCTGGGTTTCGGTAAAGTCCACCACGCCCCCCTGGAGGGTGTACCCCTGGGGTACGGGAACCCGCAGGGCGGGAACCCTGAGCAGGGGATCCAACACCGCCTCCACCCGGTAGGGCACCCGCTTCTCGGGGCCCAAAAACTCCAGGGAGCGGAGAAGGCCCAGGACCTCCTTCCTGCGGTCCGTGGGCAGGTCCTGGGGCAGGTAGGCGCTCACGGCGAGGAGGCTCTTGGGGCCCGGGAGGAGGAGGTGGGTAGCCTCGTAGCGAAGGCCGGAAAGGGCCGCTCGGACCTGGGGGTCTGCGGCGAAGAGGAGGAGGTCTCCCATGGCCCCCTGGGTGAGGGGAAGGGGGTAGCCGAGGCCCCGGGCGAGGAGCATGAGCCCTCCCGAGGCTGGCTTGAAGTGGAGGGTGGCCTGCCCCCCGCTTAGGCGCCTCGCCTCCTCCAGGAGGGGCCTCACCGCCTCCTTAGGGGGCTTCAGGGGCATGCCCCGCACCAGAAGGGCGCTTTCCAGGTCGGTGAGGAGAAGACCTCCCTCCCCCAGGGACCACCTTCCACCCTTGGGGCAGGTCCAGGGCGAAGCCGTGGAGGCGGTCGGCCACCCGCTCGGCCCACGCGCCCATACCCAAAAGGAACACCGCCCAAAGCACCGCCATCCGTTTCATCCTCTCCTTCATCCTCTCCCCTCCTTTGCGAGCCTCTGGATCTCCGGGTCCAGGGGGTTGTACTGCCCGCCGCCTCGCCTTAGGCGCACCAGGTCGTGGGGGAAAGAGCTGAGCCACCAAAGGGCAAGGCCGAATCCCAGGGCGAAGAGGGCGACCCCTAAGCCCTCGGCGAGGGAAGAGAGGGCAAGCCCCACCCCCACCAGGGCCGGGGCCCCGTAGATCTTCAGGAAGTGCCGCCGGTAGAGGCCGAGGGCCCATCGGTGGACTCCCTCCGCCTCACGGGGCGGGTAGAGGGCTCCCAGGAACCAGACCCGGCCCCGCTGGCCCAGGAGGTAGTCCTCGAGGCCCTCCACCTCCCGCCAATCCACCCCCAGATGGGCCAAGGCCTGGTCCCATCCCGGAAGTCCCAGGGGCAGGGGAAGCCGCTCCCCGCCGAAGTCCAGAAAGAGTCTGCCGAAGGCGCCTCCCCGCCCGAGGATCCACCGGGAAGGGCGCCTCCAGGGCCCTGGTGGGAAGGCCCGCCCCACTTCCTGCCGTCCCTATGCCCTTCATCCTCCACCTCCCTCAACGCCCGAAGCCAAATCCAGGGCACAGAAGGACCCCGCGCCCCTCCCGCCGGGAGGGGATTCCCGTCCTGAAGGTCCAGGTCTTGGGCCACGGCCTGTCCTCCCAAGGGTCAGCTTACGCACGGCCTGTCCTCCCAAGGGTCAGCTTACGAAAGGGGGCCTTACACCGTTCTTAAACAGCCCCGCCCCTTGACACCATATGAAAATGCGATATCATTTGCCTCATGAAACGCTTGGCCGGCTTTCTGCTCCTTCTGGTCCCCGCCCTGGCCCAGGTGCGGGTGGCGGCCACCACGCCCATCCTGGCCGACCTGGCGCGCCAGGTGGGGGGAAGCCGGGTCCAGGTGGTGGCGGTGGTGCCCCCGGGGGCCGACCCCCACACCTTTGAACCCGGCCCCTCGCTGGCCAAGGCCCTCTCCCAAACCCGGCTCCTCTTCGCCAACGGGCTTGGCCTCGAGCCCTTCCTCCCCAGGCTGAAGGCCCTTCTGCCCAAAGGGGCCAAAGTCGTCCTCCTGGCCGAGGGACGAAAGGGCCTGATCTGCGAGGAGGAAGCCCACCCCGGGGAGAAAGAGGACCACGCCCACGGCCCCTGCGACCCCCACCTCTGGCTGGACCCCACCTACGCCCTGGCCTACGCCGAGACCATAGCCAAGGAGCTGACCCGCCTGGACCCGGCCGGCCAGGCCCAGTACCGGGCCAACCTCAAGCGCTTCCAGGAGGAGGTCAAGAGGCGGGACCAGGCCTTCAGGGCCTGTAACCTGAAGGGGGTCAAGGTGGTGGTCCAGCACGACGCCTTCCGCTACTTCGCCCGCCGCTACGGCCTGGTGGTGGTGGGCGTCTTAAGCCACGGGGGTGCCCAGGAGGTGGGGAGCCGAACCTTTTTGGCCCTGGTGGAAAAGGCCAAGAAGGAAGGGGTCAGGCTGGTCCTGGCCGAACCCCAGTTCCAGGGGAAGGCCATCCGCACCCTGGCCGAGGCCATCGGGGCCAGGGTGGCCGTCCTCTACACCGACACCCTGGACGACAGGGTGAGGAGCTATCTGGACCTCCTGGACCACAACCGGAAGGCCCTTTGCCCATAATGGGGGCATGGGCTTCAAGGAGATCTTCGGCGCCCTCCCCGAGGCCAGCGCCCAGGCCCCGGGGCGGGTAAACCTTTTGGGCGAGCACACCGACTACCAGGAAGGCTACGTCCTCCCCACCCCCCTCCCCTACTTCACCCAGGTGGAGGTGGGCCGGGCCCAGGGCCGGGTGGAGGCCTACAGCGAAACCCTGGGGGAGCTCAGGGCAAGGCCCCTCGCAAGCCCGCCCCAAGGGGACTTCCTGGACTACCTCCTGGGGGTCGTCTGGGCCCTCCGGGAGGCGGGCTACGAGGTCCCCGGGGCCCGGTTTTACGTGCGCAGCCAGGTGCCCCTGGGGACCGGGCTTTCCAGCTCGGCGGCCTTGGAGGTGGCCGCCCTGAGGGCCCTCAGAGCCCTCTACCGCCTCCCCCTAAGCGACAAGGACCTGGCCCTTCTGGGCCAGAGGGCCGAGGTGGCCTACGTGGGCGTGCGGTGCGGCCTCATGGACCAGATGGCGGCCAGCCTGGGCCAACCGGGCAAAGCCCTCTTCCTGGACACCCGCACCCTGGCCTACGAGAACCTGCCCCTCCCCCCGGGAACCCGGGTGGCGGTGCTGGACCTGGGTCTTGGCCGCCGCCTGGCCGAGGCCGGGTACAACCAGCGAAGGAGGGAGGCCGAGGAGGCGGCGAGGCGGCTTGGGGTGCGGGCCCTGCGGGACGTGGCCGACCTCTGCTTGGTGGAAAGCCTCCCCTTCCCCCTGGACAAGCGGGCCCGCCATATCGTGAGCGAGAACCTCAGGGTGCTGAGGGGCGTGGAGGCCCTGAGGCGGGGGGACGGCCGGGCCTTCGGCGAGCTCATGACCCAAAGCCACCGCTCCCTCTCCCAAGACTACGAGGTGAGCCTCCCCGAGCTAGACGAGCTGGTGGACGAGGCCCTGAAGGCCGGGGCCCTGGGGGCCAAGCTCACGGGGGCGGGGTTTGGCGGGGCGGTGGTGGCCCTGGTGGAGGAAACCCGCCAACAGGCCTTCCAGGAGGCCCTTCGCGCCCGCTTCCCCACCCTGCGCTTTCTCTAAGCGGTAAGCCAGGGCCATGGAAAAACCAAGCCTCCTTCCCCTCTTGGATGGCCCCCTCCCCCTGGACGAGGCCAAGGTGGCAGAGGCCGGGGTGCCCCTGGCCCAGGCCTGGGGTGTGGTAGCCTACTGAGTGCCTGCACATTGGCTTTGCAACAGAGGGTGCCCAAGTCGGAGTTGTGGAAGGGCTTTTCTGGGGCCCCCACCGCGGCTTTTGCCGCGGTGGGGTACTTATCCCCGCTACCGGGGCCTTCCCCAGGGAAGGCTCCTGGTAGACGACCCCTTGGCCCGGGCCTGAGGGTTCGCCCGCCTAAGGAAGGAGGCCGAGGGCACCTACCCTCCTTTGGGCCTCGAGGCCCTCTCCCCCGTCTATGCGCTTCCAGGAGGGAGCGCTTCGTGGAAACCCAGGGGGTGGAGGTGAACCCAAAAGACGCCCAAAGGCCGGGTCTGGCCGACGGGGAGCCCGTCTATGTGGTGAGCCGCCGGGGCAGGATCCGCGCCAGGGCCCGGGTCGCCGAGCACCCCCGAGGGGTGGTCTACGCCCCCTTCCACTTCGCCGAGGCTCCTGCCGACCGCCTCACCCATAACGCCCTGGACCCCATAAGCCGCATCCCCGAGTACAAGGTGAGCGCGGTGCGCCTGGGAAAGGCGGACTAGGAGCTGGGGAAAGCAAAGGTAGCGTAGCCCAGCTCGGCCACGGCGAACCAGCGGTACTGCTCCTGGCGGAAGGCCCAGTAGGCGGTGTAGACCTTTTTGTAGGTGGCGTCCTTGGCCGCCTGCTCCTCGTAGAGGGCCTGGGCCTCCCCCAGGGCCTTTTTCATGATCTCCAGGGGCCACCGCCTCAACCTGACCCCAGCCTTCAGGAGGCGCTTCAGGGCCTGGGGGTTTTGCGCATCGTACTTGGCCATCATGGTGAGGTTCACCTCGGCCGCCGCCACCTCAAAGGCCTCCTGGAACTCCCTGGGAAGCCTCTGCCACTCCTTCAGATTCACCAGGAAGGAGACCTGGGCCGAGGGCTCCCAGAAGGAGGGGTAGTAGTAGTATTTGGCCACCTTGTAGAAGCCCAGCTTCTCGTCGTCGTAGGGGCCGCTGAACTCGGCGGCGTCAATGGTCCCCCGCTCCAGGGCCGGGTAGATGTCCCCCGCCGCCAGGGTCTGGGGCACCACCCCAAGCCGGCCCATGACCAGGCCCCCAAGGCCGGGGATCCGCATCCTAAGGCCCCTCAGGTCGGAGGGGGCCGTGATCTCCTTGCGGAACCAGCCCCCCATCTGGGCCCCGGTGTTGCCCCCGGGAAACTGGATCAGGCCGAAGTCGGCGTAGACCCCCCTAAGGAGCTCCAGGCCCCCGCCGTACCGCATCCAGGCGTTGTGCTGGCGGTAGGTCATGCCGAAGGGCACGCCCCCGTCAAAGGCTAGGGCGGGGTTCTTGCCGATGTAAAAGGGCCCGTAGGTGTGCCCCGCCTCCACGGTGCCCGCCTGGACGGCGTCCAGCACCTGGCCCCCGGGAACGATCTCCCCCGCCTGGTAGGGGCGGATCTGGAACCGCCCCCCCGTGAGCTCAAAGACCCTCCGGGCCAGGTCCTCGGCCCCGCCATAGAGGGTGTCCAGGCTCTTGGGGTAGCTGGAGACCAGGCGCCAGCGCACCTGGGGCGCAGCCTGGGCGCGGGCCGTGAAGAGAAGGCTTCCCGCCAGGCCCACGCCTACCTTCTGGAGAAAGCTCCGCCTCCGCATAGACCCTCCTTGGGAAGACCATTATACCCTTGTTGCCTTCGGCCTACCGCGCCTGGCAACCTCCCCAGAAACCTTTTGCCGGGGCCCCCATGCTGGCTTGGGCCAGCATGGGGTGAGAATATACCCTCAGGCTCCGGCCAGAAGGCGCTCCACCAGGGCGAGGAGGGCCTGGCCTTCAAAGGGCTTGCCCAAGAAGGCCTGGGCCCCAGCGGCCATGGCCTCGCCCTGGCTTTTGGCGGAGACGCTGGCCGAGAGGGCCAGGACCGGGGTGCTCCCTTGGGCCCGCACCTGGCGGATGACCTCGAGCCCCGAAACCCTCGGCATGATCAGGTCGCAGACCACAAGGTCATAGGCTTGCCCCAGCTTTTCCAGGGCCGCCTCGCCCGAAGGCGCCCAGTCCACCTGGTGCCCGGCCCGTTCCAGCATCCGCCGGACCATGTGGGCCACCAGGGGCTCGTCCTCAACCAGGAGAATCCTGGCCATATAGGGGTAGGATAACCCGGAAGAGGCTTCCCTGGCCCTCCTCGCTCTCCACCTCTATCCGCCCCCCGTGGGCCTCCACGATGTGCTTGGAGATGTAGAGGCCAAGCCCGGTGCCGGAAACCCCTCGGGCCCTGGCGTTCTCCGCCCGGCCGTAGCGCTGGAAGAGCCTGGGAAGGTCCTCCTCCGGGATACCGGGCCCGGTGTCGGCCACCTCCAAGACCAGGGCTTCCTCCGTGGCGTAGGCCCTCAGGCTCACCCGGCCCCCGGGAGGCGTGAACTTGAAGGCGTTGGAGAGGAGGTTGCCCACCACCTGCACCATCCGGTCGGGGTCGGCCTCGAGGAGGGGAAGCTCCCCCACGTCCACCCAAAACTCCACCCCGGAAAGCCGGGCCACCCCGCTGAAGCTCTTGGCCAGCTCCAGAAGGAGAGGCCTAAGGTTCACCGGGCGCTTGGCCACCTCAAAGCGGCCCGCCTCGAGGCGGCTCGTGTCCAGCAGGTTGTCCACCATGGTCTTGAGGCGGAAGGCGCTTTCCAGGATAAGCTCCACGGATTCCTTGGCGGAAGGGGGAAGCGCCTCCTCCCTTAGGAGCTCCGCCAGGCCCATGATGACCGCCAGGGGGGTCCTGAGCTCATGGCTCACGGCGGCGATGAACTCCCCTTTCACCCTCTCCGCCTCCAGGTGGGGCCTCAGGTCCCGCAAGGTGACCACCACCCCGCCCACCCGGGGCTCGTGGAGGAGGTTCCGGCCCCAGGCGCTCACGGGGATAGGGGTGCCGTCGGCGTGAAGCACCCTGAACTCCGCCACCCGCACCACCCCGGGCTGGGCCAGAAGCTCCTGGAAGAGGGCCTCTGCCCTAGGCCGGTCCTCGGGGTGGACGAACTCCAGGGCCCGGATAGGGGCCCTCTTGTACCCCTCGGGATCGTAGCCCAGGATGTGGCGCACGTTTTGGGAGACGAAGCGGACCAGGCCCTCCCGGTCCAAAACGTAGACCACGTCCTGGGAGTGCTCAAGGAGGGCCTTGAGCTTGGCCTCCTCGGCCTCCAGAAGGGCCAGAAAGCGGGCCTTTTCCAGGATGAGGGCGAGGAGGGTACCCACCTGGCCCAGCCGGGCGAGAAGCCTCTCGGAAAAACGCCTCTCCCTGCGGTAGCCCAAGAGCAGGGCCCCCCGGAAGCTCCCCGCCCGGAAGGGGACCACCAGGGCGCCCTTCAGGCCCAGGGCCCCGGCGAGGGCGCAGTCCTCCGGCTTCAGGGCCTCCACCCCCAAGGGGGCCTCCTGGTCTAGGGCCCGCTCCAGCAGGTTGGGCCGGGGGAGGTCTTGGGGCAGGGCGCAGGTGGCGAAGAGGACCTCCGTCCGCCCGCCCTCCTCGGAAAGGAGGAGCCCCTCGTCGGCGGCGAAGGAGGCCTTGAGGCGCTCCACGATGGCCCGGCCCAGGGCCTTCAGGTCCCGCTCCTTGAGGGCCTCCTGGGCCAAGTCCACCAGGGCCTGGGTGAAGGCGGCCTGCTCCCTGAGGGCCCTCTCCATCCGGGTCCTCTCGGTGATGTCGTGGAGGACCAGGATCCTGGCCTCGCCCACCTTTCGGCCCCGGACGCTGTAGGCGTTCCCCCCCAGGGCGAGCTCCAGGCGGCCCCCCTCAAGGGCCGGGGCCAGCGCGGCGGGCAGGTCCTCCAGGGCCACCTTGGGCCCCAACGAGAGGACCTCCCGGGCCTTTCCGTTGGCGAAACCCCGCTCGCCGAAGAGGACCACCACGCCGTCCGGAAGCTCCTCCAGAATCTGGGAAAGCCGCTCCCGTTCGGCGGCCAGGGCCAGGGAGAGGGCCTTTTTCTCCCGGAAAAGCTCGGCGTTGCGGTAGGCCACCCCCGCCGCCTGGGCCAGAAGCTCCACGTAGCGGAGGTCCTCATCCCGCACCGGGCCGCCAGCGGGACCGTGGTCCATGGCCAGGACCCCCAGGACCCGGTCCTCGGCGAGAATGGGGACGAAGGCCACGCTGGGCCCCATGTCCTGGGCCACCTCGGGGGGCAGGGCCTCCTTGGGGAGGAGAAGGCTCACCTTCTCCCGGGCCGCCCGGGCCAGGGGATCGGGGGAGGAGGCGAGGCTTAGGCGAAGGCGGCTTCGCCCCTCCGTCCAGTAGACCCTCCCCTCCTTCACCGTCAGGTACCCCTCCAAGACCTCGCCCCGCACCAGGGCCACGGTGACCCGGTAAAAGCCGAAACGCTCCGCAAGGGCCCGGGCCAGGGTCTCCAGGACGGCCTCAGGCTCCAGAAGCCGCGCCACCTCCCGGGCCAGGGCCGCCACCTGGGAAAGGGCCTCGGCGTGCCGGGAAAGACGGCTTAGGGCCTGGTTGCGCTCGGCCATGAGCTCGCCGTTTTTTAGGGCCAAGGCGGTGAGCTGGGCCAGGAGGGGGAGAAGGGGGACGAGCCTTCCCGGAACACCTTCCAGGCTCAGCACCCCCTTGGCGGCGAAGCGGGGGCAGGAGGGGCAAAGGGTGGCCCGGGTGGCCCGGGTGGCCCGGGGCCTCGCCACGCACCGCCCCTCGGGATCGGACCAGCAGAAGCCCTCCTCCTCCCCCACCACGGGGAGGAGCCACTCCTCCCTGACCTTAAGGGGTCCCTCGCTGAAGAAGGCCTCCTGGACCGGCCCCGCCTGGTAGAGGGGCAGGGCGATGGCGGAGACCGTGTAGTGCCGACCCCGACCCGAGGCCGCCTCCCCCACCAGCTCCCGGGTCTTCGGCTGGAAGAGGAAGAGGGCCGCCCGCTCCACCCCCTCGTCCGTGGCCACCTCCAGGAGGTTCCTGAGGATCTGGGTGGGCTCGAGGTCCTTGAGGAGGGCCCGCTGAAACCGGGCCAGGACCTCCATCTGCCCTACAGGCCGCATCCTGCCCCAATGGTAGCATGGGAGCCAGGGTTGCCAGGGATGGCGGAAAATCTTAGACTTGGTCAAAGGGAGAGGTCCCTGGCCCCAGGAGGAGGTGCGGGATGCCCATAGACTTCAGCCTCACGGAGGAGCAGAAGCAGCTCCAGGCCCTGGCCCGGCGCTTCGCCAAAGAGGTCATCATGCCCGTGGCTCGGGAGTACGATGAAAAGGAGGAGGTCCCCTGGCCCATTATAGAGAAGCTCCATGAAGTCGGCCTCCTGAACGCCATTATTCCCGAAGAGCACGGGGGCATGGGCCTCAAGATGCTGGACGAGGTCATCGTGGGCGAGGAGCTGGCCTACGCCTGCATGGGCATCTACACCATCCCCATGGCCAGCAACCTGGGCATCACCCCCGTCCTCCTGGCGGGCAGTGAGGAGCAGAAGGCGCGCTTTCTTAGGCCCCTCACGGAGAAGCCCGCCCTGGCCGCCTTCGCCCTCTCTGAGCCCGGCAACGGCTCCGACGCCGCCGCCCTCAAGACCAGGGCCGTGCGCCAGGGGGACCACTACGTGCTGAACGGCACCAAGATGTGGATCTCCAATGGCGGCGAGGCCGAGTGGGTGGTGGTCTTCGCCACCCTAAACCCCGAGCTCCGCCACAAGGGCGTGGTGGCGCTGGTGGTGGAAAAGGGCACCCCCGGCTTCCAGGCGGTCAAGATCCGCGGCAAGATGGGCCAGCGGGCCTCGGGTACCTACGAACTCGTCTTTGAGGACGTGAAGGTGCCCGTGGAAAACCGCCTGGGCGAGGAGGGAGAGGGCTTCAAGATCGCCATGCAGACCCTCAACAAGACCCGCATCCCCGTGGCGGCGGGGAGCGTGGGGGTGGCGCGGCGCGCCCTGGACGAGGCCAAAAAGTACGCCAAGGAGCGGGAGGCCTTTGGCAGGCCCATCGCCGAGTTCCAGGCCATCCAGTTCAAGCTGGCCGACATGCTGATGGGCATAGAGACCGCCCGGGCCTACACCTACTACGCCGCCTGGCTGGCGGACCAGGGCCTGCCCCACGCCCACGCCAGCGCTATCGCCAAGGCCTACGCCTCAGAGGTGGCCTTTGAGGCCGCCAACCAGGCCATCCAGATCCACGGGGGCTACGGCTATGTGCGGGAGTTCCCCGTGGAGAAGCTCCTCCGCGACGTGAAGCTCAACCAGATCTACGAGGGCACCAACGAGATCCAGAGGCTCATCATCGCCAGGCACGTGCTTTCGGAGTAGAGGGGGTAGGGAATGAAGTTCGTAGCGGTGATCCGACAGGTTCCAGACGGGGAAAGCCGGCTTAGGATCCAGGAGGGCAGGGTGGACCTCTCCGGGGCCACCCTGATCCTGGACCAGATGGACGAGTACGCGGTGGAGGAGGCCCTCCGCCTCAAGGAGAGGCACGGCGGGGAGGCCATCGTGGTGGGGTTCGGCCCCGAGCGCGCCGAGGAGGCCATCCGCACCGCCTTGGCTATGGGCATGGACCGGGGGGTCCACGTGGTCTTTGAGGGCTTCGCCGACCCGGTGGCGGTGGCCGAGGCCCTAGTCCCGGTGCTGCAGGAGGAGGCCCCCACCCTGGTCCTCACCGGGGGACAGCAGGCGGACTGGGATAGCCAAGCCCTAGGGGCAGCCCTGGCCGAGGGCCTGGGGGTGCCCGTGGTGGCCTGGACCACGGCCATAGAGCTGGAAGGAGATACGGCCAGGGCCAAGCACGACCTGGACGAGGGAGCCGAGTGGGTGCGGGTGAGGCTTCCCGCCCTCTTCACCACCCAGCAGGGCCTCAACGAGCCCCGCTACCCCACCCTGCCCGGCATCATGAAGGCCAAGAAAAAGGAGATCCGCAAGGTCCAGGCCGAGGTTAGGCCCAAGGTGGTCCTCCTCTCCGAGGAGATCCAGGAGAAGGCGCGTCTGGGCCGGATTCTGGACGGCAAGGACCCGGTGGCGGCGGCGGAGGAGCTGGTCCGGCTTCTTCACGAAGAGGCCAAGGTCATCTAGGAGGGCGAGATGGTTCTGGTAGTCCTGGACCACGACGGCAACAAACTGCGCAAGGGAACCCTCGAGGCCCTGACCCGGGCCCGGAGGCTGGCCGAGGGCCTAGGGGAGAAGGTGGCCGGGGTGCTCCTGGCCGAGGAAGGGGCGCCTTTAGAGGAGGCCAGGAAATACGTGGACATCCTCTACACCGCCACCCTGGGCCCCTACACCGCCGAGCGGTGGGCGGCCGGCGTGCTGGCGGCGGCCAAGGAGGGGGCCAAGGCGGTGGTGGCCCCCTCCAGCCGGCAGAGCCGCACCTACCTGGGCCGGGTGGCCTATGCCCTGAAGGCTGGGCTTCTGGAGGACACCCTGGACTCCTCCCTGGAGGGGGGCGAGGTCCACGCCACCCGCTACGCCTACCTGAACCGGGTCACGCAAAGGGTGAAGGCCCCCCTCCCCGTGGTCCTCACGGTGAAGCCCAACACCACGCCCCTGGCCGAGCCCCTGGGGACCTCGGCGGAGGTGGTGCCCCTCTCGGTGCCCCAGGTGCCCACCGTGGAGGTGCTGGAGAGGGTAGCGGAGGAGAAGAAGGGGGTCTCCCTCACCGAGGCCAACGTGGTGGTCACGGGCGGCCGGGGCATGGGCGGCCCCGAGGCCTTCAAGCTGGTGGAGGAGCTGGCCGCCCTCCTGGGCGGGGCCGTGGGGGCCACCCGGGCCGTGGTGGACGCCGGCTGGCGGCCCTACGGCGAGCAGGTGGGCCAGACGGGGAAGACGGTCCAGCCCGCCCTCTACATCGCCCTGGGGGTCTCCGGAGCGGTGCAGCACCTGGCGGGGATGAACAAGAGCAAGTACATCGTGGCCGTCAACAAGGACCCCGAGGCCCCCATCTTCAAGCACGCCGACTACGGCATCGTGGGGGACGTGCACCAGGTCCTCCCCGCCCTCGTTGAGGCGGTGAAGAAGCTCAAAGACTAAGGGGTGGTATTAGGCCTGGCCTTCCCCGGAGGAAGGCGGGGCCTCTTCTTTGGCCCCTTTCCTGGGGGTCCTAAGGAAGCGCAGGAGGAGGTAGGCCAAGAGGAGGACGAGGAGCAGGCCCACCACGTAGGGCCAGGCCGCTCCGCCCGAGACCTCTGGCGCCTCCGGCAGGCTGATGGGGGGCGCCGGGGTCTTGGAAACCTCCTCCTCCACCTTGCCGAGCCTCTCGGAAAGGGCCTTCAGGGTCTCCCCCTGGGCCTGGACCTGGGCCTCGAGGGCGCTCACCCGGGAGGCCAAGCCCCGGTAGGCCTGGTAGGCCCCATACCCCGCCCAGGCCAGGAGCAGGACCAGCACCAAAGCCAGAATCCAACCCCACGCGCGCCGCATGGTTACCTCCTTTCCGGGCCGGGGCCAGGCCCTCTCCGAAAGCCCTCCCTAGTGTATCATGGCCCCTAAGATGGCCGATAACGCCAGGCTTCTCTTGGACGAGCTTCTGGCCGAACTGGAGGAAAGGCGGCGGAAGGTGCTCATGGGGGGCGGCCCGGAGCGCCAGAAGAAGCAGCACGAGCAGGGCAAGCTGACCGCCCGGGAGCGAATAGACCACCTCCTGGACGAGGGAAGCTTCGTGGAGCTTATGCCCTTCGCCGAGCACCTGGAGACCGGGCTTATGGAGGGCCTCGAGGCCCCCGCCGACGGCGTGGTCACCGGCTACGGCACCATCGGCGGCCGGTTGGTCTTCGTCTTCAGCCAGGACTTCACCGTCCTCGGGGGCTCCCTGGGCAAGATGCACGGCCGCAAGATCGCCAGCCTCATGGACCTGGCGGCCAAGGTGGGGGCCCCGGTCATCGGCCTCAACGACTCCGCCGGGGCCCGGATCCAGGAGGGGGTGGACAGCCTCTCCGGCTACGGGGAAGTCTTCTACCGCAACGCCATCTACTCCGGGGTCATCCCCCAGATCTCCGCCATCCTGGGCCCCTGCGCCGGCGGCGCCGTCTACAGCCCCGCCATGACCGACTTCGTCCTCATGAGCCGCCGGGCCTACATGTTCATCACCGGCCCCGAGGTCATCAAGAGCGTCACCAAGGAGGAGGTGAGCTTTGAGGCCCTGGGTGGGGCCGACGTCCACATGGAAAAAAGCGGCGTGGCCCACCTGGAGGGCGAGGACGACCGGGAGGTCCTGGACCTCATCAAAAAGCTCCTCAGCTACCTGCCCCAAAGTAGCCGGGAGAGGCCCCCCGTCCTGGAGCCCCAGGACGACCCCCACCGCCCGGTGCCCGAGGTCCTGGACATCGTCCACCCCGACGCCAAGAGGCCCTACAACATGCACGCCCTTATCCGGGCCATCCTGGACGGGGGCGAGTTCCTGGAGATTCAGCCCCGCTTCGCCCGCAACATCATCGTGGGCCTGGGGCGGCTCGGGGGCTACCCCGTGGGGGTCATCGCCAACAACCCCCGCTTCATGGCCGGGGCCCTGGACATCAACGCCTCGGACAAGGCGGCCCGCTTTATCCGCACCATGGACGCCTTCGGCATCCCCCTCCTCACCTTCGTGGACGTGACCGGCTTCCTGCCCGGCGTGGCCCAGGAGCACGGGGGCATCATCCGCCACGGGGCCAAGATGCTCTTCGCCTACGCCGAGGCCACGGTGCCCAAGATCACCCTCATCGTGCGCAAGGCCTACGGGGGGGCCTACCTGGCCATGAACTCCAAGGACATGGGGGCCGACGTGGTCCTGGCCTGGCCCACGGCGGCGGTGGCCGTCATGGGGGCGGAAGGAGCGGCCAACATCGTCTTCCGCCGGGAGATCCAGACCTCGCCAAACCCCGAGGAGACCCGCAGGAAGAAGATTGAGGAGTACCGCAGGGCCTTTGACAACCCCTGGGTGGCCGCGGGCCGGGGTTACATTGACGACGTGATTGACCCCGCCGAGACCCGCCGCCTCCTCTACCGCCACCTAAGGATGCTCTGGGAGAAGAAGGAAGAGCGCCCCTGGAAGCGGCACGACAACATCCCCCTGTAGCGGACGCCCGGACCTACGACCAAAGTCCTAGGACTTTGGTTTGTTTTTTCTGGGAAAGCCGGGATACAGTAACGTCATAAGGAGGTGGAGCAATATGAAGTTATCCCCATACGGTAATACCCTTTTATGCTAATGCCTTCGTCCTAGGCCACCAGTGGAAGAGGGTGTGCCGCCTGAGGGTCTCGGGGTCCTGGGCAAGGACGCGGCACCGCTCGGCC
>OGCB01000159.1_pt1 | contig 20125 bp, 29 predicted proteins | sample 1570031 | NCBI WGS metagenome assembly OGCB01 (sample SAMN05518655, study PRJEB24509) | hot springs metagenome | isolation source: Octopus Spring Streamers, Yellowstone National Park, Wyoming, USA | place: USA:Octopus Spring Streamers, Yellowstone National Park, Wyoming, USA | collected 2011-10-11 | reverse complement strand
GAAGGCTTAGATGCTCAAGATGTGGATTTGAAGAGGATAGGGATGTCATCGGAAAGCTAAACATAAGAAAGAGAGCATTGAAAAAGCTAAGGATAAATCCTCCTGGGGGATCTCTGACCACCCCGTCTGCCCCTCAGATGACAGATGTAAACCCGAATAGATGGGGGGAACCTATGATCCGCCTGAAAGGAATGATGATCAAGATGACGACCTGAAGGCGGGAGAGGAGGTCAGCCGGTTCCATATATATAATATCAACTGCCACATCTCCAACACCCTCTACATGCGTTATATGTAGGAGATATAGTGGAAAGGCAACATTTTTCATGGTAAATGCAACTGAATAGCCCGGCTGGGTTGATATGTTAAAAAGCATTCCAACAGCACCGATTCCGAGGAAATCTGTGGAGTTTTTAAACATGTATCCCTCTGTTTGTTTCGAGGAGGTGTCGGCTAGATATAGTTTCGCCTCGACACCGTTTATCACTAGGCATATCGTATGCCACGATGAAGCCATCGCCGTTGTGCTGCTTAGCACGTTAGACACTCTCTCACCTAGATTAATGATCACGATAGACGCTATTGCTACCATCATTACTGAGGCGACCACAATATATATGGAAGCCCTAAAATAGATCCTATACATGGATTATCCCTAAGAGCTATTCCACATCATAGCTTTTAACGTGAAACCCACAGGGCTTCTAACCTTCTCCCCGCCCTGAAGGGTAAGGCTTTCAGTTGTAAGAGCATAGCTCTTAGATCGAATTGTCCCTTATTGACCCTCATATGTGCTCGTAGGCATAGATTAATATTTTGATGTTAGAAACACAACCTTAAAAGCTATTTAATCTTTAACCCCAGAGCTTTTTGTCTAGCAAGATCCTGCGCAAGGATGGGATAATCATTAAACCTATGCTCTTCTATCAATAACGGATTTATATCCTTGAATTACACTTTAGATATGGTATGATGAAGGGGTTATGAACTGAAATGTGTGAGGAGAAAGGCTTCGGATCTGATCATTTGACGAGTCTTTATATATATGGATTTTAGTGGTTTCTATATATTTTTGTAGATATATATGGATGGTATATCCATATGGGCAAGGGCTTCAGGGTTTTGAAGGGATCTCTAGACGATCTAGATCTTGAGAGCTATATAACAGTCTATGTGATTGCTTCTACAAAGACCTCCACGATCCCTGGCATCTCGGTTGCAGGGGCCACCCCCCAGCTAACCCTATATACTCCCGCACTCGATGTCGAATACCTAGCATGTGGGAGGCCTAGAACATTGGATGTGATCCCAGTAACCCCGGATGGCCTCCCAACCCCGGCTCTCCTCACAAGGACCTGCCTCAATCTCATTGGTGGAAGAGCTCTCGTAGTCGACTCAGGATCCTATGTTGAGCCCATGATAACCCATATAGATCTCTCTAGCAGGGTTGTGGGAGGCTCTATAGATGTTGAGTATGCTCTCCCGCGCGGCACCTCTAGAAAGCTGTTTAGCGAGGCTAGGGTTTTGGGCAGGGTTCTTGGGAAGAGCTATAGATTGCTTGTTATAGGGGAGAGCATGCCTGGAGGTACAACAACTGCTATGTCGATCCTAGAGGCCCTCGGCCATAGAGCTGCTGTGAGTAGCTCCTCTAAAGACAATCCTTTGGGGCTCAAGAGAAGAGTTGTTTCAAAGGCCCTTAAAAGGGTTTCAAGGAATATGGATCTATTCGATCTTAACGATGGCGTTGGCGATCCCATGCACATATCGATAGCAGGAATAGCTGTTGGAGCCCTTGAGAAGGGTTCCAATGTGGTGCTCGCTGGAGGCACCCAGATGGCATCTGTGGTAGCTCTCGCAAAGAGGATCCATGGATTCCTGGGGGGTCTTCATGTTGTAACAACTAGATGGGTTATAGAGGATCACACAGCGGATCTCCATGGGATGCTCGAGGAGATAGCTCCCGAGGTATCCCTAGCATATATAGATCTGAGCTTCGCCGGATCCCCATATCCTGGTCTTAGGAAATATGATGAGGGATACATTAAAGAGGGTGTAGGTGCTGGGGGAACATGCCTGCTAGCCCTTCTAAAAGGGTATAGCCTTAGCGAGATTCTATCCTCTATATACAGGGAATATGGGGTGTTAACAGGTGATATTAAGACCTAAGCTAATAGACGATGAAACCCTATTTATCGAGCTTCCAGCCCCCATGAGATCTCTCGGAACAACTGTCTATGGAGGGGGGCTAGGGTGGGCAGACTCTGCTATATTTAGGAAGGTGGATAAATGCTTCTCCAACCCCTCCCCCCAGGAGTATGCCAGATCCCTTGCAACAAGGCTTGGAAGGAGATCTGTTGTTTTCTTAACAGCTGCAGATATAAGGGAATATATATACGTCGCTCTAGAAAGGAAAGGCGTTAGGGTTGAGACGGTAGCTACTGTAGGGCTTACACACCCAGCATGTATTGGGTTAGAGCCTAGGGATTTAAAAGGGGTAGGTACTATTAACATCTTTCTAGCTACCAATTTAGGCCTTGATGATACAGGGATCACGGATCTATTTAGATCTGTGTCAGAGGCTAAGGCAGGGATAATCTCGATCTTGGGGCTATCGTGTAAAGGCCTGCCAGCCGTGGGAACAGTCTCGGATGCAACCGTAGTTGTAGCTCCACCCGGCCTCAACACATATGCCGGCTTGGGAACCACGGTTGGGTTTCTAGCAGCGTCAGCAGTATTAGAGATCATCAGGAGGCATATGTCTAGAAGGGGTTCTAGGGATTATATAAGGTATATGGAGATAGACCGCTACTCTGAATACTGTGGGATCGATGTAAAAGAGATCCTTGTAAAGAGACTCTCGCTCCTCATAAACCAGCTTAGAAGACTCGCAATTATACCATGGATAGGTGAGAGGTATTTCGAAGAGATCGCGAGAACACTTGAGAAGCTTGGCGAGAAGAGGTGCTATGAAGAGACAGGGAAATAGGATATCAATCCTAGTGATGGCTGGAGGGCTCGGCAGGAGATTTGGAGGGGCTGTCAAGATATTTACGGAGGTATGCGGTAAGAGACTTATAGAAAGGGTTTTAGATGCCGCATCCAGGCTGAGCGAGATATATATAGCTGTGTCTCCTCATACAAAGGCTTATTCCGAGGATCTATGTAGGATATATAGATGCATTGAGACAAGTGGTAAGGGATATCCATGGGATCTTTCTGAAGCTCTTTCAAAGCTTGAGAAGCCAGTGCTTGTTCTACCAGCGGATCTCCCCTTCATAACTTCAGATGCTATAGAATCTTTCCTCTCAAAGGCATTTGAGGCTGGGAAGCCCGTGGTTACTCTTAGAGTATGTAAGGAAGGATCGTGTGAGCCTATAGGTATATCACTCATAGCTGGTGATGGAAGCTCCTGGGCTAATATAGATTATCAATATTCCGAGGTATTTATGGATATAGATACTGTAGAGGATCTTATAAGGGCTGAGGAGATATGCGGATCCACGGCGGCTCGGTGAGGGCTAGGCTAGATTTCAGTGTAAACACAAACCCGCTGGGCCCGCCTGAGGAGCTCTACAGAGTGTTGAGGGATATATGTGCTCTAGAGGATGTTTTGAAGAGATATCCCGACTACAGCTATAGAGATCTGAGGAGAAGCCTCTCCCAGTTCTATGGAGTCGATGAGGACTCGCTGCTACCCCTTAACGGCTCTTCAGAGGGCTTCACACTAGCACTTCTAGCCTTCAAGCCCAAGAGGGTCTTATCTATAGAGCCAACATTTGGAGATCACATGCTGGCCTGTAGATCCCTTGGCATCGAGAGCACATATATACAATATAGAGAGCTAGGAGATAGCTTCACGGTAGGCGAAGAAGATCTCGAGAGGTTGGAGAGACTCTGCAGAGATCCATATACAATTATATATATGAGTAACCCCAATAACCCAACAGGTGCTTATATAGATCTCGAGAAGCTCTACAGACTTTTAGATAGGTGTAGAGGCTATGCAATAATAGATGAGGCATATGCAGAGCTCTGCGATATATGCCCCTTAAAACCAATAGAGCCCCCAGGGAATGTCTTGATCCTAAGATCTCTCACGAAATGGCTCTCAGTCCCAGGCTTGAGACTGGGGTTTCTATATACCTCTTCAAAAAGGGTTCTAAGGATTTTCGATGATATAAGACCTCCCTGGAACGTCAATTCCCTGGCCGAGTGCTCTGTTTCAAAGCTCTTGACTATATATACAGCTAAGATGAGAGAGTTCATAGAGAGATCTAGAGTATATATAGCTGGGGAAAGGGGCTTCCTCTCGGAAGGGCTTAGAGGAGCAGGGGTTCCGAGGGTCTATAGGAGTGTTGCTAACTATATACTAACATGGTTTGGCGATAAAGCTGGGAAAACACTAGCTGGGCTGGCTAAGAGGGGGATTTCCCTGAGGGATTGCAGCTCCTTCACAGGCTTGGGAGAAGGATATCTGAGGATCTCTATAAGAGGTAGGAGGGATAATGAGGAGCTTATAGCATCTATAAGAGATCTTTTGAAGAGCTAGGTAAAACGAGTATACCTATTAATACTTCTATTTAATTCGATTAAAATTAATACTTGGGTATATATGTAGTAGATGGGTATAATCTTAATAGCCTCATTGGATATAGAATATAGGGAGGAGTTTTTGTCGTACAAGTCTCTCGGATTCTACAGGATTGAGGATATAGATCTATCCTCTAAAAAGGTTCTCCTAAGGCTCGACCTTAACTCCCCAATAGATCCTAAGACAAAGAGAATATCTGATGATAGCAGGATAAGGGCCCATGCAGAGAGTGTGAAGAAGTTGATAGAGATGGGAGCCGGTGTTGCCATTATAGCCCACCAGGGTAGGCCTGGGGATAGTGATTTCACAACGCTTATGGAGCATTGCGAGAGGCTCTCTAAATACTCTGGCTATAGCATTGAATATGTAGACGATATCATAGGCCCATATGCTATAAAGAGGATCTCTTCCCTAGGGTCTGGCGAGGCGATCATGCTTGAGAACATCAGATTCCTCTCCGAGGAGATGATCGAGGCGCCTCCAGAGGTTCAGGCCGGTAGGATCTATGTTAGGAAGCTGTCGAAGCACTTCGATATATATGTTAACGATGCATTTGGAGCATCCCATAGATCTCAGCCCAGCATAGTGGGATTCCCAGTAGTTATGAGGGGTGTTGCCGGGCCTATAATGGGGAGGGAGCTTTTAGAGCTCTCAAACACCTTCTCGGAAGAGAATAGGCCGAGGATCTTTGTGCTGGGAGGCGCTAAGGTTCAGGATACCGTGAAGATCATAAGGAACATCGTTTCTAGGAGAGCAGCTGACGCCATACTCCTCACCGGCGTTATATCTCTAGTTTATCACATGGCCTTGGGAAGAGATCTGGGGGATGAGAACAGAGCTTTTCTAAGCTCGAAAGGCTATACCCAGCTTCTGGAAGATGTGAGGGAGACCCTGAAGGGGGGAGTGCCAATAGTGCTCCCAAGGGACTATAGGATTCTCAGGGGGGAAGCTGTGGAGAATCTCGAGGTAGACGATCTCAGGGTGGGTGGTAGGGCTCTTGATATAGGTGAGGAGACCATAGAGGAGTATAGTAGGATTATGAGGGGGGCTAGGGTGATAGTTATGAGGGGTCCTGCGGGGTATATAGAGGATGAAAGGTTTAGAGCTGGTACAGAGGCACTGCTTAGAGAGGCCCTATCCTCAGGGGCTAGGGTTATAATTGGTGGGGGTCATCTAGGCTCTATGGTTCCTGAGGATTATGATAGATCCAGAGTTCTCGTCTCGACAGGAGGCGGTGCGTTGCTAACATATCTCTCTAGAGAGCTTCTTCCAGCGGTTGAGGCCCTTAAAATCTCTGCTAAGAGGTGGTGGAGATGGGTGTGAGGGTAGCTATAAATGGCTTTGGAACCATTGGTAAGAGGGTTGCTGATGCTGTTACGAAGCAGGGTGATATGATCCTCGTTGGTATATATAAGAATAGGCCCAACTACGAGGCCTATGTAGCATATAGAAAGGGCTATCCGATATATACAAGCGCTGAAAGGGTTGGCGAGTTTGAGAAAAGGGGTATACCTGTTAGGGGGACTCTCGAGGATCTCTTGGGCAAAGTTGATGTTGCTATAGATACAACTCCCTCTAAGGTTGGGGAGAGCTATAGGCCTATCTATGAGAAGCACGGTGTTAGGATGATCTTCCAGGGTGGTGAGAAGGCATCTATTGCTGAGATTAGCTTCAACGCCCTTGTGAACTATGATAAGGCTATCGGCGCAAGATCTGTGAGAGTTGTGAGTTGCAACACTACGGGCCTTGTAAGGATCATAAAGGCTATCTCTAACCACTATAGGGTTGAGAAGGTGAGGGCATATATTGTGAGGAGAGCAGCAGATCCTAAGGAGATCAGTAGGGGGCCTATAAACGCGATAGTTCTAGACCCACCCAAGATACCCAGCCACCACGCTGACGATGTGAAGAGCGTGCTCGGAGACATAGATATAGTTACAATGGCTGTTGCAGCCCCCACAACCCTTATGCATGTCCACATGATAAACATGAGACTCTCTGAAAACACGACTAGGCAGAGAATCCTAGATATATTAGGGGAAACCCCTAGAATCGCAACCGTAAGCTCGGATCAGAGTGGGATAACCTCTACAGCAGAGATTATAGAGATTGCAAGAGATATGGGGAGACCTAGAGGCGATGTATATGAGAATGTGGTGTGGGAGGAGAGCATAGATGTAAGGGGTAACGAGGTAAACCTAATACAGGCGATACACCAGGAGGCAATCGTAGTTCCAGAGAACATAGATGCGATAAGAGCTATAACAGGTATGGAAAAGGATTGGAGGAGAAGCATCACAAAAACAGACTCAACCCTCGGAATAGTCAGGACATTTGCGAAAGCATAGTGTCCAAAGAGTTGTATCTGTTTTTATAATGAGAAACAATTATCAACCAGCGATCCGTTTTTAATGTACGATAAAGCCTACTCCTAACTCCAAACTCTCTCAATAATCACCCGGATCACTGAAGGTCTCGAAGCTCTCATCATATGGATATAGCCTTTCTCCGACTCCTCCCACGCACGATCCGGATCCTCTATAAGTGAGTAGTAGCCCCCAGACTCTTCACATTTTCACCTAGTGGGAGCCTGATATCAAACATAGCTCCTAGGAAGAGGGATTTTTAGCGGCCTCACCATCTGGGAATAGATCTTTCACCGCTTTTGCACTAGCTAGCCACCCACCGTTATCGAAGATCACTACTAGAACGGGGTTATTTATAGGCTACAAGACATCTGGCATCCCGAATACGAAAGATCCATCGCCTACTATGGCTGTAACATCCTTGCCAGTAGCAATCCTATGTCCTACCGCGGCTCCTAAAACCCATCCAAGGTAGTCCATGGAGGGATCCCCAAAGCATGATCCATATTCATTGAGATCAGCATATCTAGGATTAAATGGATACTCATCTAGGATCGCCAAGCCATATTTAGATGCAAGTCTACCTATCTCATAGAATAGGTAAGAGGGATTCACAGGGGTCTTGGTTTCATTGGGCTTTGATTTCAAGCCCTCTTCCCTTGGCTTCATCGCATCGGGCGGGGCTTTCATCGCTCCGCCATATCATCCACATCCACCCGCTCAGGGTGACCCCGACACACAGCTCAACCTTCATAGAGATCTCAGATTCATTGCTGTGGGGGAATCCCCGCATACTGGTTTATGGATTGCATGTGAGCCCCGCTTGGGTCTCTATTCCCACCCGCATCCGAGGCTCTACGAGAAAATAGCCTATAATCCTTATAAACTTTTATGAAACTCAAAACGGTTTCTTTAGGCCTCTCATCTGAGATCCTCTCAATATATTTCTTTATTCTCATCCCCCCTGCTTACCCTTGAGAGCCCGGATCTCTTCCTTCTAGCTTTTTGACTTAACATGGGGTAGAATATTGTCAAGCGCGTCTGATATTGTGGATTGTATACATAGATCACACCGGAAGTTATTAATGGTATATATGCCTAGATAGGGTCTACATCAATCCATATAACCATTGCATCAGATCTGGGCTTTTGTATCCTTGGAATCCAGGGTACATCATTTTCTATAACTATCATAGATCTGCTTTCTCTATATGATACCTATCGATAGCCATAGGGCATTTCGAAGGATGGTTAAGAGTCTCACCTACAAAATTTTAACGGGTATTCCCACGCTATCTGCGAATCGCTTTAACGATTCGAACTATTCTCTCCTTCTAAGATGCTTTACCGCGGAAATTAGATCCTAGCTAACTAGAGGTTACAAGCTCTGTAGCACTTAGGAATCTATGATAGTTATATGCTATCATCAGATCTCTAGGCTATATCTTTTCAGGGATATAGAATATATAGCCTGCAGATGCATATCTCACAAAATATTCAAAATATTAACGAATAGAAGCAGCATCTATAGATAGAGAGCCACATATTTACCGTATTTTACAATATATAGGGGAGATTTCTGTGGGCCCAACCGTCGGGGGTTTTCTAATAGGGTTTGGTGCTTGTCTCTTGATATTCTCACTAGGAGGTCTCTATGGATCTTATACAGTGTACTATGGGGCTATGAGTTGGGTGGATGAGGTTGTTATGATATATAATATAAGCCATAGTGATCCCTATGTGAAGAGTCTTAATGTTATGAGGAATATATCGGCGATCCTTAACCCTATAAACAGTATCCTCAGAATATTACCCGGTGTTGGCCAGGGTGTCGAGGACGCACTTAAACAGCTATCCTATATATCCTCCACGGTATCAAGCTATATGGAGAGCATTCAGGCTGCTAGTGAGAGGGCTATCAGAGTAATAGCCTTGCTTGAGATCCTGGTCTGGATATTCATGGTATTATCATTAGTAGCGGTTGCGATGATTGCCGTGGGCTTTACAGTAGTTAGAAAAGGTGCTAGGGGCCCAGCTGTGTAGTAGTTATTAATGTGTGTGGAGAATTGGTTATGGTGTAGACAGTGGCCTCAATAACGCCTGCAAGGGAGAGGGATGAAGTTGTTGTGGTTGGGAGGGAGAGGCCGTATAGATATGCACTCGATATAATTGTTAGAATGAACCAGGGGAGTGATAATATAACGATTGTTGGGAGAGATAAGAATATTTCAAAGGCTATAACTGTATATAATATCCTCAGGGATAGGCTTGGAGATGCTTTAGAGCTTAGAGAGGTTAGCATAGGCTCGATGTACAGTAAGAGGAATAGGAGGATCTCATATATAGAGATAAAGATCTCGAGAAAGATCTAGAGGATCCTATATGGGCTCTCAGAAAGACCCAGATCCCTGGAAGATCGAATTAAGAAATATTACGGGCTCTCTGAGAAATCTCCTCATAGTCTATATCGTAGGGCTCTTCATACTATTTATATATATATCCCTCCTCGGGATAGGGTTGAGGATCCTGCTGGAACAGAGCATCCAAGGTAGAGAAGTTATAATGGCTATATACGGTGTTACGCTAACAACTCTATGGCTCTATGGCTGGTGGACGGCTATCAAATATCTTAGAAAGAACTTTATATCGAGAGCTGGCTAGACCATGCAAGTGACTTGACATATTAGGAAGAAGGGCTATTGCTCTCCCTGTGACAATCTTCTTATCACCTCTCCAACGATCTCGGCTTTATGCTTTCTAATCTCTTCCGTTAATTTCCTCAAGTTCTCAGAACCTCTTCTATACTCCTCAACCCAGATCCTCGCAAACTCACCGCTTCTAACCCTTTCCGCGGCTTTCTTCATGTTCTCCTTAACCCTCTCATCTATTACTGTCGGGCCTACTGTTAGGCCCCCAAATTTAGCCGTGTCTGAGACGCTTTCTAGCATCCCTGTGAAGCCCCTCTCATATATTAGATCCATTATGAGTTTAGCCTCGTTTATAACCTCGAAGTAGGCTACCTCGGGCTGGTATCCAAGCTCTACCAACACATCGAAACCTTTTTTAAGCAGCTCTAGAAGGCCTCCCACGAGGACTGTCTGCTCCCCTATAAGATCCGTTTCCGTCTCCTCAGCGAATGTCGTCTCTATAACCCCTGCCCTAGTAGCCCCAATGCCCTTCGCTATTGCCAAAGCATATTCAAGGGCTCTCCCACTGTAGTTGTTCTCAACAGCTATTAGTGCTGGAACCCCTCTTCCCCTTAGAAACTCCTCCCTAACCTTCCTCCCAGGGGCTTTTGGAGCCACCATTATAACATCTACATCTCTCGGAGGCCTGATCAAGCCGAATCTTATGTTGAATCCATGGGCGAAATCCACCACCATCCCCCTCCTAAGGTTTGGCTCAACCTCGTTTCTCCACACCTCGGGCTGTGCCATGTCGGGTATCAGCATCATGATAATATCTGCCCTTCTAACTGCTTCCGTAACGCTATATACTTTAAATCCTTCTCTAGAGGCTTCCTCCCAGGACTTACCCTTTCTAAGACCTATTATCACGTCGAGCCCGCTGTCCCTTAGATTCAATGCCTGTGCCCTCCCCTGGCTTCCATATCCTATAACAGCTATCACCTTCCCCGCCAGGGTGTCTAGAGATGCATTCTGATCTCTATAGATTTTGGCCATCAAATCACCTCAACCCTTTCTACATCTAGCGAGACTAATATTTTTTTCCTAACCCATTCTATCTCGTTCTCCTCACCCCTAACCCTTATAAGAACCTCAGCATCTCCGTTGGAGCCGAATTTGGAGGATATCTCGATAACCTGTATCCTGCCTCTTCTAACAATATTTATGATCCTTGCGAGGGAGTCTAGACCCATGGAGGCTTTCACCGTTAAGATCCTCTCCATATGAGATCTACCTCTAGCCCTTCTGGCGGGATCGCATTTGCAAGCCACTCCCCCGGCTTTACCCATGGTAGTACTATGTCTTTCTCATTATCCAGGGTTACATCTATGATCACGGGCTCGTCGTTCCTCACATATCTCCTCACGATAGACTCGATCTCATCGTATGTAGATGGCTTATAGCCATCTATCCCATATGCCTCTCCAATCTTTATGAAATCCGGTATGCTGCTGAACTCAGTCGCTATAACTCTCCTCGAGTACATATAGATCTGCCATTGCTTTACCAGCATGAGGGCTCTATTATCGAATATAACCACTATAACTGGGAGATCATAGTCCCTTATAAGGGATAGGTTATTCATAGTCATCTGGAAAGATCCGTCCCCATCTATAACTGCTACGGGCCTGTTCCTAGCAGCGATCTTAGCACCTATGGCAGCAGGCAACCCAAAGCCCATGGTCCCTAGACCAGCGCTTGTTATAAACGTACCAGGCACATAGACATCCCAGTGGAGCTCGCACCACATCTGGTGGCTCCCAACCCCCGTGGTTACAATGGAGCTTGGGGGAAGGGCTCTTCTAAGGATTTTAAGCACCTTCCACGGTGCGAAGGGCTTCATCTCATCCGCCTTCCTAGCTATGTGGTCCTCGTATTTCCTCCTAATATCCCTCAGCCATGCTAGAAAGCTTCTCCTACCATCCACAGGTTTCTGCGACTCTAGCTGGAGAACCTCTGGGAGTAGCCTCAACATCTCTTTAAGGGCCTTCTTAGCATCTGATACAATGCCTATCTCAGCCCTCACATTTTTACCTATCTCGCTGGGATCTATATCGATGTGGACTATAGCTTTGGCATTCATCTCCTTAAACCTTCCAACAGTTCTATCGCTGAACCTTGTTCCAACAGCTAGCACAGCATCGGCATTGGCTAGAGCAGCGTCAGCCTCTAGCCTTCCATGCATCCCCGCAGGCCCCATATAGAGAGGATGATCGTTGGGCACGCAGTTCTTCCCAGGAAATGTAGAGACTATCGGCATCCAGAGGATCTCGGCGAGCGATATAGCCTCATCCCAAGCACCGCTCCAGCAAACACCTCCCCCTATAAGCATAGCGGGTCTCTCAGCCCTCACCAAGATCTTGAGGGCCCTTAATATATCCTCCCTACTGGGATCCGGGTTAGATGCTCTGGGCTTGATCTTGAGCTTCGGGTTGGGGTTATCAACCGCCATGCCGAGCTGAACATCTCTAGGGATGTCTATGAGCACAGGACCCGGCCTTCCCTCGGTAGAGGCTACATAGCCCGTCACAAATGCACTCACAACATCTTCAGGAGATCTCACCTGTATGTTGAGCTTCGTGATCGGGAATGTAACACCAACTATATCGGTCTCCTGGAACCCATCCCTCCCAAGAATAGATGTTGCAACCTGCCCGCTTATAGCGACTACAGGGGAGCTATCCATATATGCATTTGCAAGCCCGGTAACGAGGTTAGTTGCCCCAGGCCCGCTGGTAACTAGCACAACACCTGGCTTCTTAGTGATCCTCGCATATGCATCCGCAGCATGTATAGCCCCCTGCTCGTGCTTAAATAGGAAGTGCTTTATATCCTCTGCATCGTAGAGGGCATCGTAGAGGGGCATTATACTCCCGCCAGGTATTCCAAATACATGCCTAACCCTGAGTCTCCGCATAGCATTTACAAGGGCATCTACAGCCCTTATCTTGACCTGATTTCCAAGAGCATCACCCAAAGTTCCATCACAACCACCGAAAACCCATCACCTATCGAGCCTTATAAGCCTTTCCATCTGAAAGATCTATTTTAACATATATATATTAAAGATCGACGTTGGTTAGGAGCTAAAGAGTATAGATAATAGAGCATTCAGATATAGGGATATATCTTCCTAAGATAATATGGGATATAGTCACATGCTACAGTCGCTTATATATAAATGAAGCACCTGTAGATACTATAGATAAATACGAAAACAGATTAACACTCTACGGCGGTCTATGTGGGGTTAGATAGATCCAGGCTGCTCGCGCACATATCCTCACTCATAATGACTCTAGTTGTCATGGGATCTGCTATGGCAATGTGGAGCGATAGCCTAAAGATAAAATCTGTCATTAATACTGGGACGTCGATGTTGAATTTGGATCAACATCGACAAACGATCCCGAGGGCTCAAACGATCCCGGCTATGACAAAGACGTCGCCACATGCTACGCTAACGAAGCAGATATTGAGAGCGAGGATAATGGGAATCCAACTGGCGACGACGATCTAGATCTAAACATAACGATTGTGAATGCATATCCAAGCTATAACTGCACAGTAACCTTCGAGGTGAGGAACATAGGCACAATACCGGTTAGAGGACCACATGTAACTACTGATGGCAACTTCAATAGCTGGAATGGCACATGTGTGATGTGTATAGGCAACTTTACAGAGATAACGATAAACCCCGGAGAAAGTGCTTGGTTCGAAATAAGCTGCCATGTACTACAAGATGCAGGGGAGAATCAAATATATAGAGGTCAGATCTATCTGATGTTCCACCAGTGGAACGAGGAGCCTACAACCACGACGACACCTCCCATCATGCAACCACAGATCAGGAAGTTCTTCACAAACGCACAGGCGGCCAGCTACCACATAATGGGGAGAGCTTCTATGTAAACATAAGCAGTATGGGTCCACCAGGTAACAAAAGGTTCGACGGAGCTAACCCACAACACGTGGTCAATATAGTAGACTTCCAAAACGGTGGAAATGTCATTAATAGACTCAATATATACGGATTATCTCCCAGATGATTGGATAGCATCGCTAAATGGCAATAGCATAGCTATATGCAAATATACCTCGCTACCAAGCGGCTTCCCATACAACCCGGGATGGCCAAGTCTCTCATGCACAGGAGGAACATAGCTGGCCACTGTCGCTAGCTACAGAGGAGGTAACTATACCAACACCTATTCCTATGGAGGCGGCACAATAATGGTTAAAATCACAACGGTAGATAGTTTTCCAGGGATAAACCAGGTGATCATGATAAACATTACAGGGATAACAATTAATCCGGGCGAACACATAGTTATCCTGATCAAAACAGAATTTGCCGGAGAAGATCAGCCATACAGCCCAAGCTATTTCAACAGCGGCACAGGACCCCTGGGAAGTTACAAGCTATTCACAAATACAGCGAGAGCAGAGTGGGATAACAACTCTCTCACTGTGAGCGAAAGCTATAGAGGCTATGCTAAATAATTATAATAATATATTATTTTTAAAACTTTTTCTTTAAAGCCAGAAATAGATATTATAAGCATTCAAATCAGGCATTATCCAGCTTTGTCTTTCAAAAGCTCTGAAGGTCTGTCCAAAATTACACACACTAATCGGGGTTAGCATTACTATAATATTTATTAAATTTATGTATAGGTTTTGAGCTAAGCTGGGCAGGGGGCTTGAGCTGCAAGAGATTAAAGAGATCTTTGCTAAAGATCTCATGAAACATGTGTAAGAGCTCCTCTTGAGAAATAGATGAGGAAGTAGTATAGAAACTGGATTGTTTATGCTCAGGCTGAGAAAGAAAACTAAGACTAGATCTAGATAGATTTGATAGTTATGGTTCTCACTGATAAAATCTATATAGTAATTATATAATGTATTGAAGCGGCTTAGAGCTATTTATTCTGCATAATAAACTACCTCAAAACACTGAAGCTCCTTCTAAGCATTGGCTTAGATGACATCATAACCGTTCTAGCAATAGCATATCCACCACCAGACCCGATAGCCCACACAGCCGCTTGTCCCTCGATGATCATTGATTGTCGCTGGTATTCTTTTGTTTTGGACTGCTTTGCTTCTTGATTCACAGGGTTTTTAGCTCTGTGGCATCGGGGGGACCCCCACCTCCCCCAAAGAGATCTTGGGATCTCTATGGGCTCACTGGTGGCTTTTAAGCCCAGCGGCATGGGGCTCCCATCTACCTTTGGATCTCCGAAGCCCTTCTGGGCATAGCCCTCATGCTGGGCTTCGAAGGCTTTTAAATACAGGTTAATCAATGCTGCTACCTCCCTATGCCATTTCTCGCCTCCTTTGCTGCAGACACCTATTCTATCCTCTCCATATTCTATTACAGCCCTGTGTATTAGGCAGATCTTAGATGTGTTTCTAGGATCCACCATCAATATCGGTACACCATATTCCCTAGCCTTATCTATTATAGTGTTTAACTCACCCTTCAATGCACTCTGATATATCCTATGCCCTAATTGCTTATTCCTATACCTAGCGATCATGATCCTTATATCTTCTCCCGTGATTCTCTCAACAACTATCACTCCTCTCTTTCTCATAGCGTCTCTGACTATCATGTTTGCTGTCTTCATTTTCATCCTATAGCCCCTCTTCTCCCCCTCTCTAAGCTTCCCATAGCCTTCCCAGCTTCTTTGACATCAGATCCATTTCTCCTCTAATACTCTCCTTCCTATGGCTATAGCCCAGTGTTGTCTCTGCAAGATCTGTTTCTAGGATTATTGAGAATGCCTCGTATAGAGTTGCTACGGAGTTCTCATTAACATCAACAGGCTTAATATTCCCAGGCCTGTAGATCTCGATCTCTTTTTCTAGGGATAGGTGGAATACCACCCTCCTACTCCTCCTATCAAGCTTAATCTTTGCATGGGACGTCGGCATAAAACCCCTTGCCAAAAGCTCGTAGAACTCCTTAGAAGGCTCTAGATCTATGTGCACCCAACCCCATGGGTGTTGATAGCAACGCTTGTGAAGAAAACATTCTCAAAACCTTTGATCCTGATCTTAGTAGGGTTTACTGATTTCTATACATGGTCATCAACTAGCTATAGGCTAACACCGTTGTCCTAGGCACTAGTATGCCTCTCATCATCTCAAGTTCTACCTGGTGCCGAGCTATCTCCTAAGATCTCTTCCAGAGATATCTCACGATCCTCCTACCCCTAAGATCCCTTTTCCCTAGACCTAGATACTTAACCAACTCATCGAAGATCTCTCCAGCATATTGTCTAGCCCTGTCCCTCCTTAGAGAGGAAACCCTTTCAACAGCATCCTGGTATAAGCCATGTATGTAGTGGGATGGGATATCTGGATAGATTTTCCTTAGCTCGTGGTATTTCTCATTCCTCAGAACTCGATGATTCTCGATGATATTCCTAGATGCGTTGGGTAATACGTTTTCAAGGATCTTGGCGTATATGTTCACGATCTCTTCTAATGCCATGAACTCCCTCCTAGATAGCTTCTTTGAGGGTAGAATAGCAGTCCTATTGACAAAGATCCTATCACAGGCTTGACAACCTATACCCCATCGCTCTTTTCTTTCTCCTAGCCATTATTCCTAGACCTCGTTTGCTCTTACACTTCCACTTCAATAACTAATTAATAGTAAGCATATATAAAAACTGCTGTATTGAAAAAGGATGAAGCTCAGATGAGGGCCCCATGGCGTAGGGGATGATCTGCTATAGAGTTGAAAGATAACGGTTAGCGGCTAGCAAAGCCACATACTCTGAGGCGTAGTTTCTCTATTAGCTCTCTGGGTTTTATAGCTAGTAGCGTATGCTCATCCCCACCGCCGCAGAAAACTTCACCGCTCTCTGAGGCAAGAGAGGCGTCGACAATCGTTTCAACCCCATCTATAATTGGAGGGACGCCCCCGACTTTATATCCTGTGATCCTCTCGACCTCCTCTGGAGTAGCCATTATGGCAAAGCTAAGGCCTAGATTCTTCCTGAGAGCTTCGAAGTCGACTCTGTGTATACCTCTTAGAAAGAGGGCTAGTGGTCCTCGATCTGTTATCGCTATAATTGTCTTCGCTATCTTATCCCTCCCTACTCCTAAGGATCTCGCTGCATCCTCCACCGTTCTGGCCCTTTCAACTGCAACGAATCTATAGCCTATGCCCAAGTCTTTGAGCCTTGACTCCAGCTTCTCCTTCAGGCTCGTTAGAACCGCCCCTAGCTTTTAGTATTAGGTAGCCTGCTATAGACGATACCACCATGAGGCCTAGTGCATAGATATATACGAAGCTCCATGAGAGCTCGGGCATGTTGAGGGGATATGATCTGTCAAAGCTCATTCCATAAATTGATGCTATGAGTGTTGGTATCATCAGCACCAGGATTATTGCTGTGAGCCTCTTCACAACCTCATTCAACTTCACTCCTACGAGGGTAGCATGAGTCTCTCTAATGCTTATAAGCATCTCCCTATATATCTCTAGTGTTTCGAGCCCTATGGAGAGCTCGTCTATGAGTTCTAATAGCCTCCCCAGGTTCTTGATATATCTAGCCATATTCTGATCGCTGTGAATTTCCCTCAGCATCTGGATATAGTTTCTAAGCCCCCTTCTAAAGTCTATAAGTATTCTTCTAAGCCTATATGTCTCCCTAACAACAGCTAGTAACCCTCCCGCTCAATCATATCTTCAACAATATCTACCGAAGATCCTATTGCTTCTAAAGCAGCCCTATATTCATTGTATGTATATAGTATATATTCAAGGACTGCTTGGAATGCCTCTCCAACATCTCCAGGCTTCCTAGTCTGTAACATTTTTACGTAACTACTCGTTATTTTTAATCACTTTTAATCCTTTTAGGGCTATTAAATAAGCTGAGGCTGTATGCCTAGTCAAGATTTATAAGCTTTTCCGTTATCATTAAATCGGAGGGTGCCACTATGAAGTCGATGAGCAGTCGTGAGGTGGAGGAAGGCACCCAATGAAACTCCCCATGTCATGGCTGGGAGTCCATACTCCCTAACCTAGGCATGGGGAGGGAAAAAGAGTGATGAGGCCGAGTGATTAACAGTCACGATGAAGGCCGAACTCTTCCTAACTATATTTTCAATAGATCTAAGGCTGCTGTCCTCTACATATAGATATACCTTACCCTCTCTAGGATCTACTATAGAGATCGCCCTAACCAGGGTTAGTCCTAACACCTTTTCACTATATCCCTGGGGGATGGATGCTATACATACAAGGATCTCGTCTTCGAATTCGCAGTACCCATCACCAGGGTATTCCTTATACTCCTTAACAAGCCTGGATATAGCTTGGTGCGGTATCTCCGCTAACCTATCCCTCTGAATGACCACGATCTCCCCGCCCAACTTGATCCCCTAATAATTATAGTGGAGGAATAATAGAGGTTTAAAGCCGAGGCTTATAGGGAATGAGATATATAGCTTCTTAGATGACAAGCTTGAAGATATATATGATGATCATAATCCTCTTCGGCCTCGTAAGCATGCTTGCAGACATGACCTACGAGGGGGCTAGATCTATTATACCCCAGTATCTAGGATACTTAGGAGCTGATCTAGCCTTTGTAGGTTTCCTAGGCGGTGTCGGGGAGCTCATGAGCTATCTCCTCAGATTCTTCTCCGGCATGATCTCCTCCAAATACGGCTTTCTATGGGGCCTAACAATCTCAGGCTACACCCTAACAGGGGTCTCAATAGCCTTCCTCTCAATAGTGAACAGCTGGGTCCACGCTTCAGTATTAACAGTTATGGAGAGGATGGCGAAGGGTCTCAGAACACCACCAAGGGACGCTCTCCTGAGCATGGTTGCGCAGGAGGGTAGAAGTGGAAGGGCATTCGGGATCCACGGTGCTCTGGACCAGGTGGGGGCCATTATAGGCCCTTCAATAGCTGCCTACATACTCTATGTCCACGGCTTCTCCCCCGTGCTCTTCCTAACTCTCTCTATATTCTCTTTCATCTCGGTTATCATATTGCTATACACAAGATCTATATATCCCAGGGATGTTGAAGTATCTCCTAAAAGGATCTCATTCGGGATCCTTAGGGGACCCTTAACTAGATATGTGATCTCTGTCTCAACCCCAGCGATCGGGCTAGTATCTCTCTTTATAGCTATATACTGGGTCGGGAGGGAGGATCCTGTTCTAGGGTCTATATACTTCATAGCGATCCAGGCTATACAGATAGCTGGCTCTATATTGCTTGGAGAGCTATATGATAGAATTGGAATAAGGGCGATCTATATATACTACCTTCTTGCACCGATGATAGCTCTGGGATTTATAGTGAACCAGATCTTCTTTCTATTGATAGGCATCGTCTTAGCTATAGAGGAGAGCATACAGAGGGCAATAGTAGGGGATCTAGCCAGGGGTAGAGAGGCTATGGCATATGGGTATTACCACCTAGTCTATGGATTAGCAGCAGCTATTGGGGGATATATAGTGGGCTACCTAGCACAGAATGACATGATGATACATTTACTAATATTATCACTCATATCTTCAGCAATAGGTGCTCTAAGCATTTCGACTATCAGTGGTAAAGAATCTAACTAGCAAGTTACGACCCTCTCAAGGGCGGATGAATCTACTTACCCTCGAGAATCATAATCACTACATACCCTTTACAACTGAAAGCCCCGCCCTTCAGGGCGAGGATGGTTTTAATAGCTTCCAGGTATTTGTTTTTGGAAAGGCTCTATGGCTTCTGGCGGTGAGGGGTTGCTAACCATCTCGATCGGCATGGTGGTTAGTCCCGAGCCAGAGGCTGTAGAGCTCTTCAGAAGATACAACACAGCCCTAAACTATGCAATAAACAAGATTCTGAGGCTGGATCTGAGGAGCATTGGGAGGATTCACAACGCTCTATATAGAGAGCTGATGGAATGGTTTGGACTCCCATCCAGAGTTGCTGTTGACTGCTATAGGGATGCACCTGCAAAATGCCAATGCCTGGAGAAACAATCCTAGGAAAGGGAGGAGGAGGCCTAGGGTTAAAAAGCTATCAATGCTCCTACACCCAGGATCGGGATATAGGGTTAAAGAAGGCTATGTGGAGATCATAGGAGGGGTTAAACTCAAGATCATCGGCTGGGATGGGAGGTATGATGACTATGAGAATGGAGAGGCTAGTCTATAGAGGTGGAGAGATGATGCTGTAGATATCCAAGAAGGTGCCTAAGCCAGAGCCTTATCAGCCTAGGGATGTTATAGCCGTAGATATCAATGAGAGGAAGATAGTATATGGAGATGATAAGATAAACAAGGAGAGGGACACCGAGATCGATGAAGCCCATAGACGGAAACTCCTGGCGGAGAGCCTCCAGAAAAAGTATTCCTCTCCAAGGTATCCTGCATGGAGGAGGAGAAAAGCTATACTAAATAGAATAAGATCATATCACAGAAAGGCTAGGAATATATTGG
>OGCB01000153.1_pt1 | contig 20394 bp, 17 predicted proteins | sample 1570031 | NCBI WGS metagenome assembly OGCB01 (sample SAMN05518655, study PRJEB24509) | hot springs metagenome | isolation source: Octopus Spring Streamers, Yellowstone National Park, Wyoming, USA | place: USA:Octopus Spring Streamers, Yellowstone National Park, Wyoming, USA | collected 2011-10-11 | reverse complement strand
GAGAAGAGGATAGAGTATGTTGAGAAGAGGATAGAGACCCTTGAGAGGAGGGTAGAGGGCCTAGAAGCTGATGTGAAGCAGATAAGGGCAAGCATGGATAGCCTAAGAGACATGATCATAGCAAGGCTAGTAGAGACACTAGCCAGAAAGAGCTAGAGGCCGTAGCTCCCTTTTGCTGCATCCTGTGAGCTACCCCAAGAAGAGGGGTAACGTCTAAGACCCCAGCGGTGAAACAGTCCTTTAGGGCGGAGTATGTTTAACTTTCTAGGTAGATATCTATGGCGTGATGAGGTGTATGGTTTTGAGGGTTTGGGAGCTAATGCCTCGGCTGGACGTCCCATTAGCGTGCCCCGATATCCCTAGGGGGGAGACGCCGAAGCGTACCCCCAACCCGATGATCTTGGGGATAGAAGCATTAAACCCCCATCAGAGGGCAACACCTGAGACCCCGGCATAGAAAACCCCTGGAGAGGGGAGGGGTCATTTATTATAAGAGACTCTAGGGGAGTTAGTATCTCTATAGAATCTCTTTGCATATATTGGAGGGGTTAAAAGCCCTAGTAAATCTTTATATCTGCTCTGAAGAACCGGCTTCCAGCTGGATAAAGGATCTAGAGTCTCTATTGTTCTGCCTCATATATTTGGATCGAGAATGTTATCGATAGATCTCCTGAGCCCTCGGCTATCCATGTTATTTCTAGCGATACTCTGTACTCTCCCTTCTCTATTGTTAGTGGTGTGTCATATCCAGGTATCAGCATGAGGATCCTTGCGCACTGGGTGTTCGAATAGAGACATGGCATGTTTATCGCATAGCTTTTTCCCTGGCCCTCAAGTCTGAGGGTGCCCGAGAATGCTATTGAGATGTTCTGTCTCGATCCATCTGGGATCGCCTCAGCCCTAACAATGATCTTGGTTGAGTTTCTCACAAATAGCCTTGCAACATCGCTATAGCCTATCTCCCCGCTAGCACCATTTATTGTGCCGAGATCTACTTTGATTCTACTTGGAATCATCTCTACATTGCTTGGAATCGAAACCTTCCCCACAATATCTATAACGCCTACAAGCCTATTCAATCCATATGCTACCCCACCTATCAAAATAACTGCCACGGCCACAAACATGACCAGCTTTAGCATTTTATTATCTCCAAGCCTTCTCCACAGCATCTCTGCTAACCAAGGATGAATAGGCTGAGCAGTATATTAAAATATCCTTTGAACGTCACATGGCGAGAGGAATAAATAGGTGTTCAGAATCTCTATAGATTTCTTCTGATGTAGAGACATATAAATACAACAGTTATATAGCACCTCAAATCTAGATCCAAAAATTAGTAAAGTTATAGCGTTTCGCTGCTGAAACCTTTATTAAGCACTATATTAGTAAAAACAGGAGGGTTTCGCCAAAAAGCACGTGGATTGATCCCTTAAGCTCCTTCTATCTGCTGAGAAACATTGGAGGTTAGAATGCTATTTTGGTAGTAGGATTCTTATTCTTGATATTATCTCTGCTATAAGGGCTGCTAACACGGATCCTGTCAGTAGAAGGGTTACTTTGGCTGCAAAGTCTATCCTTTTATCCAGATCATCTATCCTCTTGCTAAGCTCTTTATAAGCGCCCCTCATCTCCGAAACCATGTTGGATAGCTCCTGGATCCTGCCCTCAAGCACTTTAATATAGCTTTCAAGGGCTTTGATATCGTCTTTAGTAGCTACTTCCCTCAGGACGGCGTTTATAATAGCCAGCCTTATATCAGGTTCCATGACAATGAGCTCTGCAAGCCTCTTCCTAGCCCTCAGATCCCTCTCAAAAAGATCGACAATCTGATCAGCAGTCAACGAGGACAATTAAAACACCTAATAGAAATAATCCTCAACACAATAAATATCATATTTCTTGCCCTAATATTATTTTCAATTCCATAGCAGATCATTTTTCCACGCTGGAGTCCTGGGTGTTCTTGGGTTATCTGAGGAGTTGATGATATGGTTGGCCTATGATGGAAAGCGATGGGAAGCCCTGTTTGAGGTCTATGAAGTCAAGGGGGTTCGGGTTTCATTGGGCTTGATATTTTTGATCCAGCCCTCTTCCCTTGGCTTCATCGCCCTCAGGATCCCATTTCATTGGGATCCATATAGCTGGGCTCCTCCCGCTCGGGGTGACCCCTACCCACAGCTCCACCATCATTGTTTCCTCAGGCTCATTGCTGTGGGGATACCCCCGCATCCTGCCTTATGGATTGTATGTGAGCCCCTCTTAGGTCTCTATCCCCACCAGTATTGCGGGGCTCCACATAGAAATATAACCACAACCCTTATAAACTTTTATGAAACCCAAAATAGTTTCTTGAGGCTTCCGCTAAAGGTCTCTAGATCTTCAGCAGTATTATCTCGGGCACGTCGTCCTTTATATATACAACCACCTTGCCCCCCTCTAGCGCCCCGAGAACCTCTAGATCCTTCCTGAGATTTGCCAGCCTAGTGATCTTATTATTTATCTCCTCAAGAACCCTCTCCAAAACCTCCAGCTCCCTCACGGGAGACGGGTTCACAAGAACCTTAACCCCCCTGAGATCAACCTGGTAGGATCCCTCCTCACCCGAGACCTGGGTACCCGGAGATAGCTTGGCTATCACCTCAAGAATCCTCCTCTGCCTCTCAGCCCTAGCCCTCATATCCTCAACAACCCTTATAAGCTCACCAAAAACCTTTCTATAGTTGGCTATCTGGCTATCAACATAGCCCAGAAGATCCTTGAAACTCCCGAACTCCCTCATCATAATAACCACCCCAAGAATCTATTAATAGAGATATATAAATAAAGTGTTGAAAAATATTTTTATTTCATATCTATCCAGCAATTACCTCACTGTAGAACGTGTTCCCTGCAGCTGTTACAACCTTGATAGTATATCTAACCCCGCTGATAAAGTTTGCCCCGCTACAAGTTGCTGATGAGCCTGGTATGTTTTTTATTTCCCCAGGGTTAATGACTTCCGTTCCTGAGAAGCATGTGTAGTTAGCTACATAAATAGCTATCACAGTCGAGGGAGAAGATCCAGTGTTTCTAATGCTAATGCTCAGCTGCCAGTTACCTCCAGCAGGTTTTGTGAGTGTTGCGTTTGGAAGTATCACTAGGCTCTCGGCCCCACCTACCGTTGTTCCGAAGAGCCCTGTCATCCATGCTACTACTGCTATTGCTATTACGAGGGTTATTGCTATTAATATTACGGCTGCGACCAGAGGCTCTAGTCCTTTCACTATTCTCTTCCCTCTATAGCCGGCTGGTTTCACCATATTACCTCACCCCCTTCTTTTTTCCCCAGCTTATAAATAATAGCTCTAGCTTTATTAATGTTTTTCTGTGGAGCTTTTATTCTAATATCTAGCTATATATATTACTTATTTAGTTTATTTCTCCTGACAATGTTATATTATTTATATAGCTATGCTTTTTCTATTTCTTGATCAGTTTTTCTCTATCTATATCTTCAGTTTTACCGCCTGTACTTAATAAATATTGTTATTAGCTCTATGAATTTGATGTGTGTCTCTAGATCTAGGGGTGGGGATCGGTTTTTCTCTAGATGGTTAATATTAAAGTATCTAATAAATTAATTTCTCTTTGTTGTAGTTTAGCTTTTTCATTATCCATGGTTTTATTGGGGTGCTCTTATGTATTTCTCGCCTTTGCATATTGGTTTTCCTGGATCCTCTACTTTTTTGGCGAAGTATGTGCATACTCTGAGCTCTGGTTCGTAGAGTAGGCATGTTATACACGATATACCCTGGGTCTCCGGGATCTCTGTCTCTGCCCCCTTTTCTTCTTGGGTGGGGGGTGTTGCTTGGGCTGGTATCTTCTCTTCTCTCTTCTCTATCCTCGGCTCTGCTATTCCTATTCTCTCTGCTTTCCTCTCTGCTTTTTCCGCTATTTTTCTGAAGATCCCCTCTATGGTTGTCATGGCAGCATGCCCTCCTCCTGGGGGTTCATAGCTGATCTCTATCTCTAGCACTGTTGTATCCAGCTTCTTATATGCTGTGAACACTGCTCTCAGCTTGTTGGGTTCCAGGGAGCTATAGATCACCTTGTTATCTTCTCTACTAACCACCATAGTGATCGTGTCTAGATATGTTGCTAAGAAACTCCTATAGGTTATGGTGAAGTGGTATATACCAAGATCCCTAAAATATCTCAAGTTAATTATCCCCGGAACCCCCTCCAAAAGGTCTGTAGGCTCTCTAAGCGCCTCTAAAAGAGCCTCCGGATCACGTGTAGAGATCATAGCAATCCTTATAACCGGCATATATAGCACCCCGCAGACCTATGCTCTATGTAGAGTATATACACCCAATAGATATTTAGCTTGGGAGCATTATATTAAACAAGTAATCCCTGGAAATAGACAGCGGTCCCCATAAGATAGGCCTTCATATCAGAGACACAAGGATTGGGCTTGCTATATATCTATCATTAAACCTTGTCCAGATAACGATGTAGAGATATCTCGAGCTAGGATCGGATATAGATATATTTAGAACAAGAACGTCATTAAGCCTCATAACACCAATGCTATATATAGTGATAGAGCCAGAGTACCCCATATCCCCTATGGAAACCCATGAGCCAGCGAACTTGGTATAGAGCACCTGTGATCCAAACCCAGCGGAACCCGATGCCTGCATAAAAGATAGGTTCCCGAGAGAAGCATATAGAGGGGAGAGATTATAAGAGAAACCCTGTGAATCAATAGTCTTTAGGGTCCACCACATAGGGGATGTATCAGACCCATTATATAGAGTAACACCAATATTATAGTCACCAGCTAAGATACCAGCCCTCACGACCCCAACATAGACAATACGTGTAGAGGACCTATTCTCCATAGAGATCAGGGAGGCCTGGAACTCAGACAGACAGAGATCAGCAAAAGAGCTAAAAGCACTCTCATAATATCTCTGGGAAACCCAGGAATTGGCTAAAAGAAAACCGGACAAGCCTATTAAAAGAACCAGAACAACGAGGATCACAGAGCTAAGCAGTTCAGACTGTGCCTTTAATAGCATCTCTATCACCTAACAAGGGTAGCTCCTACAATAGCTATATACTCAATACCGATCCTTATGTTAACGTTACCCTTACTATCATATATGCCAAATCTAATTTCAAGATCATATAAACCTGCTGGAGCATCTCTCATAGGGATCAGAACATAGCCTTCATAAATAACCATTTTATCTCTAAAAGGTGGGGTCCACCCATCAGCTGTGGAATATCCACTATATTTTATCGCATTGTTACTTGAATAGATAAGAGATATATTAACTCCCCCGATAAATTTGTTAGTTTTGTAGAAACCTACTATCTTATAATATATAGCTATAGCATATACGCTAGCGCCTAGATTCACCGCATTTCTTAATAGGACCCTTATACAACCTTCACTCATTCTTACAGGATTTGGGTCTCCTTGTGAGCTAAAAACGCTTATAAGATCTCTGTCATACCCGCTGTTACTCCGATCCCAAATCTTCAAATATCCATTTTGGTTACAGTTGAGATTTCCAATAGAGTAGTTACCTAGATCGTTTGGTCCTAGGCTTAGATCTTGTGCAAATCTAGCGTTGCTTTCGTTAAACAAAGTCGATGGGGACATAGCTGCTAATAAACCATATAGCCTGTCTTTAATTGGGAATATGTTTCCTCTTGCTGTCATTATATAGCATATGATAGATGCTCCATAGCTGCTTATATTGGCTATTGTGTCTCCTTGTTTCATAGTTATGTTTGTCTTCAATATGGATGTCCTGTTTCCACATCCATATCCATTATCTATTACTGCTAAGACTATTGTGAGTGGCACTGATCCTGTGTTTCTTATATAGGGTGTTTCCCCTATAAGGGCTATGTCTATTGATTCTGATGATCTTTGCTTTTGGTATTCACTAAAACTATTAAATGCATTTATTGTCTCTCTGTTTGATATGTTTAGGTATATTAGTAGGGGTATTATTGTTACGATCGCTATTGAGATCCCTACTATGAACGCGAGTATGCCTGCCACTGCTTTTCTAATGCTTTCTCTTTTTATTTTCATTTTCATTATTCTCTAATTATTATATTTATCCATACTTATATATTTTTTGTTTTTTATCTCTATATAGCTTCCTCTCTAGCTTTTCTCTCTATATATCTCGTCATGTATCTTGCTACGAAGATTATAGCTAATACCATTCCAGATGCTATGAATACCAATGTGTATCTCTGGAAGAGGCTGAGTATTGTTGGTTGTAGTCTATATGTAGTGCTATCACTACCTGGGGTTAGGGTGCTCTCAAGCTTATTATATCCCTGGGCGTTGATTTCTACGGTGTATATGCTATAGGGTAGCCTCATGGGTATGGATCCGCTGTTATCGGATATCCCTGTAATCTCTATCGATGGGTTCTCGGCGCTTCTCAATATCGCTATGGCTCCTTGGACTGGCTGACTAATATCGTTGATGATCTTCAGCTCGATCTCATGGATTTTCCTTAATAACCTGATCTCGACCCTCCCTCCACCAATATCTATGTTAGCTGTAGTCTCTACAGTAGCATAGATCTGCTGGGCCTGTTGAGAAGGTTCAACAACTATCCTGGCTCTCCCAAATGGTATTGATGCATTGATGACGTTTGATGTGGTATTAATATCAACGCTATATACTAGCCTATCCTCCACATATATCGATACCTTGAGGGGTGCTATAGGTCTTATGCTCAGAGGGTCTATAAGGGCTATCGATACTGGCTGGTGTGTTCTATTAAGCCTAATAATGATCTCCTGCCTATCGATCCTAAGAATGGCTTGATAAGGGTTATACATACTCATATTCACGGGCTCAACAGAGACTAGGTAGTCCCCGATGAGTATGCTTGGTATTAGGACAGAGCCGTCGCTGAATGTGGATCCCCTGAATACCTGGTAACCAGATTCGATCCTCGAGATCAATACCATGGCATTAGATATAGGAGATCCGAAGTCATCCATCACAATAAGCCTTACAGGTATCTCCCTAGGTCTTAGGGGAATAGATATATTTAGTAGAGAACCAGCCTCCCTGAGACCTATGATAGATTCTGATGGATAGAAGAAGGGTGATTCAACAAAGATTCTATAGATACCTAAGGGCATCTTCAGAACCTCCCCAAGCCTTATAAAGCCTAGATCACCCCTTAATAGAGGCCCCTCCCCAAATACCCTGATCCTCATACCCTCCATAGGTATAAACATGCTAGAACCACCTATTACAGTGATAGAGACGTTAAGAGCAGCTAGATCAGCTATTAACACGAGATCTATATTCCCTGAGTAAGACACATTGAAATACCCCCTAGCAAGTACAATACCTCTCCAAGTGAGGAAAGCACTATGAACACCGCCTGGGAGAAGCATCTCAACATGGTTATCCCCCAACACTATCTCGGTCCTATTATCTATAATGAGCGTCACTCCCGGAGGAGCCCTCTGAAGAGAGGCTGTATATGGGCTCTCTGGGTTTTGGTAGTATATAGATATATTCACTCTATATAGTGTAGGGCTCTTAAGATCTAGGATGCTGTGAGGAACAGAGATCCTTGTTCTATAGCTTATAAACCCTCCCAAGATGACTGCATCATATTCTCCCGGGGGTAGGTATATGGTTGAAGATCCGTTGTAGATCCCCGACCTAGCAACAAGATCACCGCCCTCATATATCTCCACATACCCCTCAGAGACAGGCTCCACATATCTCGAGATAACATCCTCAATATCTATTAAAGCCCTAACCCTAACCATGTCCAGCGGGCATCTATCCGCAACGATCTCCGCAAGCCCCCATAATATGTAGATGCTATTGACCGTAACTATATAGCCAGCACCATCAGGGGATAGTGAAGCGCCTACACCGGGTTCCAGGGGGATCCCTAGGTAATCGCCGCTCCTGGTACACGGCATAGAGGCTGGGGGCGATAGCCTCTGAATATATAGAGACCCATTCCCTCCAACCGCTACTAAAGCGCTATTCCTATAGAAAGCTATGTGGATCTTCTCAGCTATATTAGTACCCCAGTAAGCCACGTGATAGCCCCTCACAATATCGTAGAGGAAGTAGTAAACTTTACCATTAGATAGTGCAACTGTGACCCCATACCCATTGTTGTCATAGCCTATCCAGCCCCTCTCAAAATTCTCTGGAAGGATATACCACCTATACTCAGCCCCACCAGTTCTGAGAATGTTTAGAGATTGGTCATAGTATATGAATATAGATGCTGGAGACTCTTCAATACAGCACCCGATAACGACTCCTATATAGCTCCATGCCACACCGCTAACGCTCGGTTTGATCAGTTTCACGACTACGGGGTTTATGAAGATCGGTATCGGCTTCCCAATCCTTATCTCCTCAGGCGCCTTACTAAGATCAACTATTGAGGCCAGGGTAACGTTGAGGGGAGGGATTAGGGGTACTAGTTCCCCTTGCCCCCCCTTCATAGTGATCGGTATTTCACTGACCCCCTCATACTCCATAGTGCTTGTGCCTCCTCTATATGTTATTGATATCACCACTCTCTCCCCCAGATATCTTATCCCGAGGATCAGGGTCTCGCTTAAATAATCAGGATGGGTTATCTTTATGTTGTAGGTATTGTTATAGGGATCGAGGATCGGGAGATCTAGACTAGCTAGCCCATCCCCACCCGTTAATGCTTGAAACATGATCTGCCTCGACGGTTCCGGCCTGATCAGGTTAGCCGATATAGTGGCATTCACTATTGGGTAGCCACTTTCATTAAGAACCCTGAAGCGGATGCCTACGCTGGGAGGGGCATAGATCATAAGAATTAGTGAGGGATCGACACTCACAGAACCCCTAGAAACGATCTCGGCAGGGGATATATCGAGAACCCTTCCCCCTGTATAGTTATAGAGGGCTGTGCTCCTCTTAGGCCCTATCTCAGCCCACCCGCCCCTCGTGGCTCTATACATATATAGATATCCACCACTATCTAAGACAGCTAGGTAAGGATCTCCTGTCCCACCAACACCTATAGTGACGCTCTTTATTGAGTATCTAGAGGCCTGTATATATGATACCTTTCTATCTGGTATTCTGTAGACCAGCACCTCACCCTTCTCATCTCCAACCGCTATGTAGCTCCCATAGTCTCCATCAGAGGATATGGCTGTTGGTTTTCCACCTATCGTATATATACTTCTCTCGAAGATCTTTAAAGATCTATCTATGTGGATCGCCTCAAACAGATAGCCACCCGAGGGACTCTGACCAGCGACACCCACAACACCAGTTCCAGAGACAGTGGACGCTATAACCGCAGAGATCGAGAGGTTAGCGTATGATGTCCTATAAATGCTAGAAGGCTCCAAACCCCCCTCCCTATAGTCTGTCTGAGCTTGCTGAGCATACACCCCATAGCTCTGAGCAACGCTAGATGCAGATGATATTAGCAACACTAGCACAAAGATCCTGAGGTGGAGATAGTAGCCCATGTGCTAGATCCCAAATAGATTTATATTAGGCTTATTAATATTTAACAGATCTAGCCAGAGCCATATATTTATTAACCCCACTATATTAATCCTTTTAGAGGTACATGAGGATCCTTAGCTTACCAAAGCTCAAGGCTTCCTTGAAAAGGGATAGGGAGGTCTCGAGATCGCAGGCTATCCCCGAGATCTCGGGCTATGCCAAATATATAAAGCCCCCTATAATGCCTCTTAGAGAGAAGCCCAAGGGAGAGGTTATTGAGAGGTACTCGATATATGATCCATGGGCTATTGTTCACATAATCCTTTCAGAGGATACAGGCGAGTATATATACTACGTTGATGAGGTCTCCCTCACAGGGGATGAGCTGAGGATCTATAAGAGGGTTGTTGATTTCCTCCTGTGGGAAGCGGGGGAGCTGAAGGAGGGCGAGGATTCAAGGGAGTTTATAGCGAGGGAGGCTAGGAGGGCTGTGGATCTATTTAGGATAAGGATGGGTAGAACCCCTACTGTTAGCTGGAGCAAGATCCTCTACTACATAGAGAGGGAGATAGCCGGCTTCGGTGCTATAAATACGCTGATGATGGATCCTAATCTTGAGGATGTATCTTGCAACGGTGTTGGGATCCCTATTTATGTTTATCATAGGAAGTATGAGTCTATGCCCACTAACATTATCTTTAACTCCTCTGAGGATCTCGATGCCTTCGTGATCAAGCTAGCCCATATGGCTGGGAAGCATATCTCGGTCGCATTCCCCATCCTAGATGCATCACTCCCGGGTGGGCACAGGCTTGCAGCTACCTTCATGAGGGAAGTTAGCCAGAGGGGGTCTACCTTTACTATTAGGAAGTTCAGGGAGGATCCCATAACTATTGTAGATATGATCGGTTTTGGCACTGTGTCACCCTTGCTGGCTGCCTACCTATGGATTGCTATAGAGCATAAGAGGACAATGCTGATAATGGGGGTAACTGGTAGTGGGAAGACAACGCTGCTGAACTCAATCCTAAACCTCGTTAAGCCGAGCTACAAGATAGTGACTATAGAGGATACCCCGGAGATAAGGCTCCCGACAAAGAACTGGGTTCAGCTTGTTGCCAGGCCGAGCTACGCGGCTGAGGAATCAAGAGCTGGGGAGATAACCCTCTACGACCTCGTGAGGGTCTCGCTGAGGTATAGGCCAGACATAATAGTGGTTGGGGAGGTGAGGGGTGCAGAGGCATACGTGCTATTCCAGAGCATAGCGACTGGGCATGGAGGCGCGACAACGATACACGCAGAGAATATAGACGCTGCTATAAAGAGGCTCACAAGCCCACCGATGAATATTCCAGAATCATATATACCCCTGATAAACATAGCCCTCATGGTAGAGAGGGTATCTATAAAGGATAGCGAGGGCAGGACTAGGGCTGCCAGGAGGGTTACAAGGATATGGGAGGTTAGCAGGGAGGGGGTTCCCATAACTATTGGGAGGTGGAGCCCTTCAAGAGACGCGATCGAGCTATCTATTGAGTATAGCGAGATCCTCAAGATGCTAGCCTCATCCGCGGAATTAGATGTAAAAGATATATATGGGGAGATCGAGAGGAGGGCTAGGATTATGGAGTGGCTATACTATAAGGGGATCAGAAATTATAGAGACATAGCATCGGCCATCTATAAATACTACAGGGATCCATCCTCGATCCTTGAAAGGGCTGAGGCAGATTTAAAGGTTATTAGGGAGGGGTCGGGTACCTCCAATGGCTAGACCATCTGAGAAGGCGGAGCGATCTCCTCAAGCTAGATCTGCTGGGCAGACCCTAAAGTATAGAATTGTATATGACCTGGACTTCCTATTCCTCCTACTTTTTGACGGCATAGCCAGAAGGGTTGTGAGGGCCTTCGAGCTTGATGAGGCTATAGCTTCAGCTATGATCAGAACCCATCCTCTGGTGTATGGGGCGAGGTCTATAGGCTATACAGTGATAGCGATCCTAATGGGCGTCACGCTAATAGGTATTGGAACTGCCTTTAGGGCTAGCTTGGCTGCTTTTGCATCGTTCCTGCTGGCTGGGATCCTGCTACCATTAGTGGTGTTCACAACATTCATAGCATATCCTGTTGTTAAGAGGAGCAATAGGAAATCCCTCGTAGAGTCTGAGATGCCATTTCTAGCATCTTACATCTCTATTATGGCTAGGGGAGGTGTTTCCATGGCCAGAGCTATGGAGGCCTTCAGGAGATCCCCCCTGTTCCCGGGGCTGAGGATGGAGGCTCAGGAGTTCTTCAGGAGGATAGGGCTTTTTGGGAGAGATCCCCTCACAGCCTTAGAGGAGATAGCCTCCTACCACCCCTCACAGGTCTTCAAGGACTTCGTCTTAGGCTACGTTGTTACGCTCAGGAGTGGGGGCGATGTGGTTCACTACCTCGAGACGAAGGTAGAGGACTTCTTCAGAAGGCAGGGAGAGGCTATAAGGCAGATGATCCAGAAGCTAGGGATATATATAGAGATATATATGATCGTGGCGATCGTGGGTGGGATATCCCTCTTCGTCTTATTTACGTCAGCGGGTGGGATACAGGCTGGGGGCCTTGCAGGTGGCTATGACCCAATCATCCTGATGCTCTTCAACTTCCTCGGCCTACCACTCTTCTCAGCAGTGATTATCTACGTAGCGCATGGTGCACAGCCTAGATGGGGTATTGAGGGTAGAGATATAGCATATACGGCACTCTTCTCAGCCCTCATAGCCCCCCTCAGCTACCTAACAACTATCATAGTGACAGGAGGCTACCTTGTGTTCAGCGGGATCTTCACTAGACAGAGCGTCCTAGGCCAGGTAACAGGGATCTCTGCGGCTCTCCTAACAATCTCGATCCCAGCGTGGATGGCATATAGGAGAGCCACTAAAGGGGTGAGAGCCCTTGAGAAGCAGACTGCCTCGTATATAGAGGATGTGAGCGAGCTCAGAAAGACAGGACTCTCCCCAGAGAAGTCGCTTATAGAGGCATCGAAAAGGGATCATGGCCCCCTAAACCCGATTGTCAGGAGGCTAGCAGTAGCTCTAGAGATGGGATTCGACATCGAAGAGGCTGTTAGGAGGAGCATCCACGGCCTAAGGAGCTGGCTTCTAAAGGTTATGTTCCGCTTCACCATAGACTCGATCAAGGTTGGTGGCGGTAGCCCGGAGGTATTCTACCTCCTCGCGAGATACTCGGCATCAATATCAGAGGCGTATGAGAGGCTAAAGTCAGGTCTAAGAATATATATTATAATGCCTTATATAGGGGCTATACTCTTTATGGTTACAAGCATAGTCTACCTATCACTAGTAATAGCACAGCCAATACCAGCTATAGGGGGTAGAACAGATGTATCATCTATCCACAGGCTTAATCTAATAGCAAGCACGGCATCAATAGTGAACTCATGGATAATGGGCCTAGTAGCAGGGAAAATCTCGGGCCTATCCATGGGCGAGGGGTTTAAACACGCATCGATGATAACGATCCTAGCAACAATAATAGCCTGGATCTTCTCATTAGCAACAATACCCCCATAACTCCATAACTGTTTCTCAGCAGATGGTGGTTCATAGTCTTTCATGTTTGATGATTTCAAGGCTCTCTACCACCGGGTCTCGGGAGCTCGGGAGCACCAATAGACATATAAACAAAACCAATATAAAAGCATCCCTACTACAGTGAAAAAGGGTACAGCCCAACCCAACAGCAGATCAGCCTTACCTAATATGACCCCCTCCTCGTCCTTCAGGGCGGGTTTCCACTGCTGGACTCTTGGTGTCATCTCTGTAAGGAGGCTATAGATTCTAACTTATTGGTTATTAGCTGGGATTGACCCCAAGTCCCAGGAGGATCTATAGGCCTTATCATAAACATAAATACCTCTCCTAGAAGGCTCGCAGTAGTTAAGCGGCAGGAGAGGAGCCCGCTCGGGGATCTGGGGGTAGATGGGTTGCAGTGGTCGCAGCATAGATCGCTGTGGGAGGATTATATAGGCTGTGCAAGATATATTGGAGGTCGCATGAATATTAGAAGGCTCCCCGCCAGATTCCTCTCCACAGCTCTTGGGAGACGTAGGGATGTTAAGAGGCTGGCTGCTAGATACCTATTCTAATCGATAAAGGCGGGAGGGTGGGGTTCTCCAGGGATAGGAATTGGGGTTCAAGTCCTAGAATCGATATTACGAGGCTAATCACCATCGAGAGCTCTCAGACCTCGCATACGAGGATCTCTTCATATATGTATGCTCAATAGATAGGAGGAGCGGGGAGCCCAGGTATACATGCAGGGGAGAAGCTATCACGATCTCGATAGATTCGAGAGAGCTTAGGATATACCCAGTAGAGAGATGAGCGAAGAGGAGATCGAGGAGATGGTCAGTAGGGTGAGCCAGCTAGTACATGAAAGAATAAGGGGAAGATAGATATATCATTTATATGGGCCCAAATTAATTTTTTTATTTATATTAGGTAATGGTAGGATCTGCGGTTGTCGATATTGAGGTTTTCGGTTTTAGGGGTCGGGTTAAGGGTTCGGGTTTCACTGGACTTGATCAAGTCCTTTCCCCTTGGTTTCAAAGCCCTCAGGATCCCCTTTTAATCGAGATCCATATCACTGGGCTCCACTCACTCAGGGTGATCCCGACACATTGCTGTGGGGGAACCCCGCATTCTGTGTTTCTCTCCTCTCTATGAGCCCCTCTTGGGTCTCGACTAATATCGCAGGATCCACCGAAACTGCTGGCAAGCCTTAAACAACGTGAAACCTGAAGCAGCTTATGAATGCATAGCCATAGTCTCTACGACCCTAAGGGCTGTGGGTAGAGCACATTTTCCAAGGTGTTTGGGTAGATATAGCCCTCATCGCAGTTGTATCGACGAAATCAAGAAGATCATGTGATCTAAGATCAAAAGCGGATCTAAGGAGAGAAAGATCCCAAGGGATCATCCAATAAGATCCAAGAACAATCTAGATTAAAAGATTTTGAGGCTAATAAGCATTGCGCCCATCAAAACCAAGGATCGAAAGCTAGATCTTTGCTTAAATACCCCATAACATAAATAACAGTAGACAAAACAGATCTACTATAGAACTGATCAAGATCAAAAATAGACACATGGATCGGAGGATCTACTATAAAATTGAAAGAACAAAATTAATATTAATAATTAGAGCAAGGTTGATCTGCTATAGAATTGAAAGTTAGCTTAGAACTCTCTACCGCTGCTGACCATCTAATCTTAGTTTTCCTCTCTGTCCTACCCACAATCTCGATTCTCCCGATCCCCAAGGCTATTTTTAGGCCTATATATTCTAGGAATTCCCTGCATCCAGCTGTGATGCTGCCTCCTAACCCTACCCTGCACAGATCTTTATCAACTATTGCAACGCCCTTTATAACAGCTATGTCGGGGCTCGGGTTTGAGGTTTTTATAGCGGATCTTATTAGGATCCTCTCAACACCAAGCTCTATCCCTAGATCCCTCGCTATCCTCCTAGCCTCTGGGGTCATGATCCTCATGTGGAGGAGCTTCTCATCATCACCCTGGATATATGGTCTGCATGTCTTTCTTATCATTGAGTGGATACTATATAGATTTTCTATAACACCTGAAACCTTATCCCCAGGGGATCCTGGTTTGTGGGATAATATAGATAGATCCTCGTCTCCTAGTTGAATAGCTATATGAAGATCTAGAAGCCCTCCAGAGGCCCTAGAAACCTCGCTGGGATCTCCGAAGAGCCTTCTAAAGATCCCAAGGGGTATCGAGTCTAGAGCCTTTATAACAAGGCTATGAGGGCTTCTAAGAGGCATAGCCCTTGTCGAGGATGCTGCAACGCCTCCCAACACCTTGAATATATATAGAGGATCGCTTCTAAGGGCGGAGAGATCCCTTACAACCTGATCCTTAACCCTCTTCAAAAGCTCACCAGGATCTCTCGATACACCTTTAAAAACAGATTCAAGAGCATGTAGAGAAGCAACTGCGAGGCCTCTGAAGCTAGTCCCACTGCTAGAATCTATCGAGACTCCCTCCGAGGCTTTTTCAAAGGGTACGCCCGATGCTATTAGCCTGAGGGCCTCACCGGCCCCCGAGACCCTCACTCCTAGTAGGTGTTTCAATACCCTCATAACCCTCCTCGAATGACCAACGCTCCTACCCCCTATGACTCCTATGAAGAACTGCTTATACGCCTCCGGATCCCTCTTGATCTCCTCGTAGATCTTTATAACCCTCGATAGGCTCATATATATAGATGCCAGATCCTCATCCACATACCTAGCCCACATACCTTGATCCAGTAGGATGCCCATTCAATATACTCTCAAGGTAATATAGCTTGGGAGGTGAAAAGCTGTTTAGACTATATAGCTAAACTTTATATATCCCCTTAAATATAATGCTTGGTGGTTCTATTTGTCGAGAACCGCATCCCCAGGGTTCTGGTCATAGACAGGGTTTCTGAGAAGCTGTTAGAGGGTCTCAGAGAGAGGGGCTTCGAGGTAACATATACCCCGGGAATAGATCCTGTGGAGCTTCTTGAGAAGGTCAATGGATATGATATCCTGGTTGTTAGGAGTAGACATAGAATCGATTCAAGGGTTGTTGAGAAGGCTGAGAGGCTAAGGCTTGTCGTTAGAGTTGGAACCGGTTTAGATAATATAGACATTGAAGCCCTAGCTAGAAGGGGGATCGAGGTTATAAACACACCCGAGGCTCCTGTGATATCTGTGGCTGAGCTTGTAATAGGTCTTATGATAATGTGCTCAAGAGATCTATATAATGTTGTTGAAAAGGTGAAGAAGGGATCCTGGGAGAGGCCCCTAGGCAGGGAGCTATATGGCAAGACGCTATGCATAGTAGGGCTGGGGAGGATAGGATCTAGAGTTGCGGAGCTTGGGAGAGCCCTTGGTATGAGGGCGGTTGCACACGATATACTAGATCTCTCTGAGAGGGCTGAGAGGCTTGGGATAGAGTTTAGAATGGATCTGCATAGCATGCTGCCCGAATGCGACTACATATCCCTCCACATACCCCTCAACGAGGGTACTAAGGGTATGTTCTCTAGGAGGGAGTTCTCAATGCTAAAGCCAGGCTGTATATTTATAAACACCTCTCGAGGCGGCGTTATAGATCCAGGGGCGCTATTAGAAGCCCTGGAAGCGGGGAGGATTTGGTGCGCAGCCCTAGATGTCTTCGAGAAGGAGCCTCCGGAAAGGGGGAGCGTGGAGGAGGCCCTTATAAACCACCCAAGAGTCATACCAACCCCGCACATAGGGTTCCAAACAGCTGAGGCACAGGAGAGGGGGGCTATATTAGCTCTTAACAAGATATTGGAGAGGTTTGCCCGCAATGCCTAGGCTCTTCACACCAGGGCCTGTGGAACCCTATAGAGAGGCCCTCGAGGGGCTTTTAAAGCCTGTGCTGAGCCATCGATCCCCCGGCTTTAAAGAGGTTATCTTGGGTGTTGCTGAGAAGCTATCAATGGTTTCAAGGCATAAAGGTGGCGTCGCGATTTTCGCCGGAAGTGGAACCCTGGCAACTGAGGCAATGATCTATGGCCTAGTATCGTCTGGGGAGGGGGTTCTAGTGATAAGCTATGGCGTCTTCGGCGAGAGACTTGCTGAGAGCTCATTTAGAAGGGGTGCTAAGGTGCATATACACAGGGTTGATCCAGGATCGCCTCTTGATCTAGGCTATATAGAGGATCTCGTGAGGAGAAACAAGATCTCATGGATAATCACAACCCATGTCGAGACAAGCTATGGCCATAGGGTTTCAGAGCTCAGAGAGCTATCAAAGCTAGCCAACTCGTTAGGATCCCCTCTTCTCCTCGACGCGGTATCATCATTCGCTGGAGAGGAGCTAGACATCTCAGGCTGGGGATTAGGGGCTGTAGCCTCCTGCTCCCAGAAAGCTTTGGGAGCACCCCCAGGGGTTTCCTTCGTGCTCGTAAGTGACTATCTAGTTGAAAGGGCTAAGAGGGTCTCGAGATATGCTCCTCCCCCAAGGTATATGGATCTAACCTTATATATGGAGGAAATCGAAAAGGGGTCTACACCATTCACACCAGCGATAAACCTCCTACACTCGCTAGAGGGAGCTCTAGACAGGATCCTAAGAATAGGGGTTGAGAAGAACATAGAAATGCATAGGGAGAGAGCAGAAGTAATATATAAATCCATAGACACACCCTTACTAACCCCTCTGATAAGAGATAAAAGCCATAGGGCTAACACAGTTGCAGTCTTCAAAATAACGGATGCCTCGATCAGGGCTAGCGAGATAGTAGAAAAGCTGGCAGGGCAGGGAATGATAATAGCGAGGGGGATAGGTGAGAACGGTGAGAGACTCATAAGGATAGGTACGATGGGCAACATATCGACAAAAGATCTTGAGGAGCTAGCGGAAAAGATAAAAGAGATATTGAGAGATATAGCCAGAGGGAAAGATCCAACACCTTCGGTTCTATAGTAGATCAGCTCTGCTTTAATTATAACTTTATGTTTAGGGTGTGTTTAAGCTAAGATCTGGTTTTCGATCCTTTGAAGCTAATGGCTGCAATGCTTATATAGCTTAAAACCTTTTGATCTAGATCGTCTTGGGATCTTCCTGAATGATCCCATAGATGTGGCGGGGCAGTAAAAGCCCTGCCCAATGCGATGGAGCCAAGAGAAGAAGGCGTAAAATCAAGCCCAATGAAATCCGGGCCCTGACATCCCCCATCATTATGGATAAAAATAAAACTCCTATTGCGTATTGATATTTGGAATAGGATCTGGGGGTGGATAGTTTGAGCGGTGTTGAGGCCCAGAAGAGGGCTCAGAATGAGGCTAAGATTAAGGAGGCCCTCATGCTCCTCATGGGTATTGTGAACGATTCCCAGGTTCCCAGAAATATTAGGAGGGCAGCTATACAGGCTATAAAGATTCTCCAGGAGGCGAGTTTAACTCCTGGCGTTAGGGCTGCTAATGCTGTCAGCATTCTGGATGAGGTTAGCCAGGACCCCAACATGCCTACCCATGCTAGGAATCTCCTATGGCAGATCGCAACTAGGCTCGAGACTGTTAAGGACTAGCCATTCCATGTCAACGGGTGATCAGCTATAGAATTGAGAAACAGCTATGGCTTCAGGGTTAGGGGTATCTATGCAACAGCTATAGCGAAGATCCTCATGGATAGGGGGCTAAGGCCTAGTGATATATCTGAGAAGCTCTCTAGGAGATTAGGTGCTGAGGGCGAGGGCTATGTAGATGTTACTGTGAAGAATAGCGATGACGATAAAACCCTTTTAATCATAGTCGGTGTGCCAGGAGCTGTTGAGGAGGCCTTCAACGCCTTGTTAAGCGTTTTGAAGAGATCTCTCTATAGGGGTCCACTACCTCTGTATATGGTCTTCAGAACCTCTGCAGTCTCTCAAGAGGCTAGCGGGTGCTATGTTGAGACGCCGATAGGTGTTAATGGGTTTCTAAGGGATAGAACGTGTTATAAGGGTGAGGAGATGGTTGCAACGATCATAGGCTATAGAGATGATGGCGTCCCAATAGTGGATAGAGGTACATATGTTGTTGGAAGGCACATGATCCTTTTGGACAAGCCTGTGCAGAAGATCTCAGAGCATATAAGGGATCCAGATGTTATATTGGAGCTTAAAGGCGTCTCGGACATGATTCTGAGGCAAGGTCTTGGGGTGTCTTGGAGGAGCTCGGCTGCGAGGGCATCTATAACAGAGCTTCTGGGAGAGGTTGAGGAGCTTAGAAAGACACTTCTATCAATATCTGAGAAGGCAAGGTCCAGTCCCAGGCTGGAGCCTCTATATACTGGTGAGGGTATAGCCTTTATACAGCTCTCTCCAGATGATATGGAGGAGCTCGATAGAATAAGATCTTCTGTGGCGCCCACAGCGCCTATGCACCATATATTGAAGGCCTATTCGGAGAACCCCTGGATCGTGGATCTCCTCGATGGGATCGTGGCTAGTGGAGCAGATCCTGTTGCCATTAGAAACGGCTTTAGGAGATATGTATTGGATAATCTATATAGAGGTGCGGAGGTCTCCATACTACATGGAAAGCCCTTTGAAAAACCCCTGGTGCTTGGGAGGGGGAGGCTGAGGATCTATCTGGAGGATGGTGGGAAAATATATATGGGGATTGTGAGAAGCATAGCTGGATCAGGCGTATACGATGGCCTAGGAATCCCGAAGGAGAGGGATGACAAAGCATTCACGGTAGTTGGGGAGGATACATGGCTAGTGATCCACGGATATTATAGCCATGATGCAAGGTTGAAAGGAATATATGTTAACATAAATACCAAGCCAGTAATAGTATACGACACAACGCTAAAGATCTGCTATCTAGATCTTGAAATAGATGCTGCAATCACAGAACAGGAGTTCAGAGTAGTGGATGAGAAGAAATTCGAAAACATATGTGGAAAACCATTAGAGCCATGTAAAAGAGCCAGAGAAACCCTCGAAAGGGTCGAAGAGAAGCACTCGGAACTCTGGAGAGTGATGAGCAACATGGGTAAAGAGATACTAGCGAGGGTGGAGGATGAGAAGGATCCAGCCCAAGAGAATTTCAAAAACCTCATAGATATTATAAGGAATATCTCCCCACAATAGAGCAAGTATAATGAATTAAGAAGAGTCAAACCTCATACACAAGTATACTTTTAACCCTCTCTAGCTATTATTTCTTGATGATTCATGGCTGAGCATATGGCCTCTATAGGTTTGGATGTCATAGCATCTATCCTTGCGGAGTATGCTAAGAAGATCGTTGATAAGGCTGTTAGGGGTGAGAGGCTGAGCGACTGGGAAGTAGGCTTCCTACTTAT
>OGCB01000152.1_pt1 | contig 20403 bp, 14 predicted proteins | sample 1570031 | NCBI WGS metagenome assembly OGCB01 (sample SAMN05518655, study PRJEB24509) | hot springs metagenome | isolation source: Octopus Spring Streamers, Yellowstone National Park, Wyoming, USA | place: USA:Octopus Spring Streamers, Yellowstone National Park, Wyoming, USA | collected 2011-10-11 | reverse complement strand
CAGTTCCGCGCTACGATGACCCTAACGAGAAGGTTTGGGTTATTCGTGCAGGTGGCTATGGCGATTTGTTCTACCTGCTCCCAGTGATGAAGGCTATCGCTTCGAAAATTAGAGATCCTGAACGAAACCTCGTTCTCCAGACCGCAATGGACCCGTTTCCATCTGAAGTTCCAATGCGGTTCGTGCACTTTCCATCAACGCTGGACGAAATTCCTCGTGATTTCGCTGTGCTGAACATGGAAGACATTCCGGGCGAGATGGAGAATGAAGGTGCAGGAAGTTCGACCGCTCGTTACGCCAGACGGGCTGGTTTGAATGAGAATGACCTTGACTTCACTGGCTTATTTCCGAAATGGATGGAAGAGAAAGGCGTTGAGAAATGGCGTGAGTGGTTCGGCAACAGGCGACCGAGGATTGTCATCGCTCTGACCGCATCAGCAGCGACACGATCTGTTCCGACAGCGCTTCAGATTGCTCTTACGCTTCAGAACCGTGCTGCCATTTACTTTGCGAGCCCATCTAACGTGCCTCTACCCTTTCCATGTGGGAATATGCCGAGGCCAGAAGACTGGATGGCACTTGTTGCTGCTGCTGATGGCGTCATCGGTGCTGACACTGCTCCGACACATCTCTCAATCATGCTGAACAAGCCGACACTTGCAGTCTTCGGAGCAATCCCATCGCACTTGAGGATTCCCGAACGGTTCAGGAACGCTGACTGGCTTACAGTTCTGGACATCGAAATTGGCAAGCCGTGTCCGTGCAAATTGAACCGCCCGTTCTGCCCAGTGACGCAGCAGCCACTCTGTTTCGCTCTGGCCGCGATGACCGAGAAGATTGTGCAGAAAATGATGGAATGGCTGACTACACTGCTATGAAATAGGTGACACTACAATGCAAAGATGGGCGTGCCTGTTTGTGTTCGGAGCTGTCAGCAACAGTAGGCTGGAAGAACTAAGATCAACTATTGAAGACTGTAATGTCGTTTGGATGTTCGCAGATTACAAACACGCCTTAGAGGCATTCAGACCGATAAAGGATGCTCTTAAGGGCAAGACTCTTGTCCTCTATAGGGAAATGGTCACGCTTGAACTCGTGCAGGAACGGATTGCAGAGCTGAAAGCGTTTATCGAAGAAATTGGCTCTGCCGCTGATAGGATTGTCATTCACTACCCGCGACACAGGATCGTCTGGGACGCGGAACTTGAACGCTTTGATACGATAAGAGCCGGGCTTGTAGTGCCTTATGTTTTCGTGATGAACTTTACTACAAAGCGCCAACTTAGATTTGTGCACTATCAAGCGTTCGACAAATACTGGAAAGGCTCGGATATCGTCGATAAGCTCAAGCACCTACCGCATGTGATTGTCGGATTCGGACCGGGAGCAATTGGAATGAGGTTCATCGAAGTCATGCGGTTGCAGGCAGCATCAGAGTTGATTGTCCACCCTACTCGCGTAGATTCTTTCTCTCGCTTCGTTCTTCACGGCATCCTGCTTCAGTGCGTTCCGGTTCTCATGCTAACTGATGCCGAACTGCCGTTCATCTACGCAAATGCGACAAGCACCGATAAGCTCGCTGCATTCAAGGAACTTTCGAAGTATTTCCCTGTCTGCCCGGACGAAGATTCATTCATCGCAACGGTTGAGCACTTGTTCGCACATCCAGAGGAAATTTATGAGTATCGTGCGAAAGTTTGCGAATTTCTACTACACAACCGAGACCTTTGGTGTCCGGAGATAATCTACGAAACTTTCTCAGAACACGATCTACTCCTGCCAGCGGATTTGTATCCAGCAGCTCTAATGACGAATGTCGGAATGGACGCATTTCCGTCTGGAAAGTGGTCAAAGAATCCAACATCGAAACTCTTCTACTGCCCATAGGACGGTGAGATGGATGCTGACTAGCCGAGATCGTGTTTCCGATCAAATCGTGATTTATCAGCCGTTCATCTATCGCCGTCATTCTGGCTATGGTTGGATGAGCGAATGCTTGAAGCTGGCGTTCCCGAATGCTCGGGTTGTAACTGACTGCTCAATAATCAGAGGTTTCGATGGCATTGTGATTGCACTTAGAGGCATAACTTCCGAGAACGCTTTCTACGGGCCGCCATTCTACTATCCGAAAGAGATCGCAGCGTTGTCGACGGTCAAAGGAAAGGTTATCCTCTACACTTCTTGGGAGTTTGACACTCTGCCTGCTTCGGTGTCGAACCTCATTCCACGAGTGGATATCCTCATCGTTATCTCCAAGTTCATGACAGAACTCTTCCCTGATTCTGACTGCCGCGTTATTAGACCTCCAGTCAAAGACCTGCCATACAAGGCAAAGTCTGGCAGAACTTATCGCATTGGCGGTTTGATCCATCCTGCGCGCCGAAGGAATTTGCAGGCATGGGTAGAACTTCGTTCGATTCTGCCGAGAAAATACAGGATAGTTTGCGTTTGCGCTCCAGAAATTAAGTTCGACAAGGAAGCCAAATCGATTCTCGAGAAAGCTGCAGATGAATTGCTGTTCGACCTCGATGATAGCCAACTTGCCGAGTTTTACCACTCGCTTGATTGGTTCGTCTCATTTTCAGCAGGAGAAGGCTATGGCTTGCCTGTCCGCGAAGCATTGCGTTGTGGCACACCAGTGCTTATTCCAATCCACACTGGCTACGAAGAACTTGCAGGTCTACCCGGCGTTGTGCCGATCCCGACGGTCCGGAAAGCCGGCGTAAATCATGAGTGTTGGCATGGCTTCGTTCATCTGCCGGATGTCAAAAAGGCCGCTACAATCATAAGGGAAACTGAGCCACCTCAAGTTCCAGAGCGTCTGCCATTGCAAACTGTCGACAATTATGTCAAGCAATGGCAAGAACTTGTGAAGCCTTTAGTCAAACGCAGTGAAAGCAAGCGCCTTGAAACCATCGGAGATGACCGAATTGTCTGGCTTGTAACAAACACTCATCCGTGCGGCGTCCGTGAGGCAGCAACTATCTGGGCGGAAAGGACAAACTCAATTGTCGTTCCGATGATGCACGCGTTCAGGTTAGGTAAGCCGAAGTTAGTCATCATCCCGTATCATATCGGTTACTGGGAATTCTACAGGTGGCACTTGCCGTCGATTGTTAAACGACTGAAATGCCCTATTGTCATCTGGGCACATCGGGAGTTTCAATACGAAGATGAAGCCGTGTTCATGACAAGCCTTGCGGATGCGATTTGGGTCACAACCGAACGGTTGTTCAATCGCATGAACGCTGACGGGATTTTACCCAATCCGATCGGTGACCCGCCAACAACAAATCCCGAACCTAACCTTATCGGTTCATTCGGCTTCTACAAGCACGAAGCAGGGACGCTTCTTAATGAACTTGCATTGCGGCTTCCAGAGTTTCGGTTTGAAGGCTATTGGACTCCATCGCCGTTCTTTAAAGACCCAGTTCCGATTGAACTGCTCCAAAGAGCAATAGACGAAGCGCCCTCGAATTGCCAGCATTTCGTCGGACCGTTTAAGCGAGGAGAGTTGCACGAGAGGTTGTCTCGTTGTTCAGCGTTCATCATTTGGAATCCGCAACACGCAGCTGACGGAGAAATGTCTGCAAGGATCGCACTGTTGCTAAGAACGGGCAGACCGATCTTGGCTAACGACAATTCTCCGCTCACACAACCGTTCAAGAAATTCATCCCTCTGGTCGCAAGATTCGATGCAGAGTATCTGACCTCTTTGCTTCTCGGTCCGCTTGACCCATTCGTGCCAGTAAATGTCCCATCGCTCGAAGAAGAAGTCTCCACCTTCTGGAAGCTCGTCGAACCGCTGCTGTAACATCACTGGTTCTGCTTGTAGGCGATCGCGCTCACAACCATTGAATACTCCCGCCCAATTTCGTGCTGGACACGCATCACAACGAAGTCATACCTGTGAAAGTTCATCGGGTTGGGATTTGCAAACTTGATGATGTCTCCGGGTTTGATGCCGATGAAGAGCGGTGTTACAAACTCGATTTGGAACGGCGAGACGAACAGCCTCTGGCTCATCCAGTTTCCAAGAATCTGAAGCCAGTCAGCAGGGACTGGCTTGTCGAACAAGACGAACGCAGGAACTGCAATGGGCATGTATCGGTCAGAAGTCGGAACCATGAACGCTTCAAGGTCTGCCCAAATGCCGATGACATCAGCGTTAGTGTAGGCGTCGACAGCGTAGAGAATCAAAATGTTTCGCCTATCGTAGTCGCTGACATTGAGTTTTAACCTGCTGACATAGAAGTCGGAGTATTGCAGAAGAACATCATCGGACGGCCACAGTGCGATCCAGATGCTTCCAACAGGTTCCCACTTCGGTAACGCAATCACTGTGCCGTAAATCGTCCAGTCGATTCTCCACCCGTTCAATTGCGCGATCTTGTTGAAGAAATCGAGCGCAGTTTCACCAAGCTGCGGACGCCAAGCAAAGGTTGTCCTTCTCTCGCCGTAGAACTCTGGAAGCAACGGGACATCAGCTGCCATCGGATGCTTGTAGAACTCCATAGAGAATCGAGACAAGAAGTCCCGCGCTGCGTCGGATGAACGCCAGTAATCGTAAGAGACTGGCATATCGATCGTCATTCGCTTCAATAGAGCCTGATTGTCTTCAAGAGAAACCGAGACTCTTACGGCGTTTTGCTCAACACTGACTGAGTAGCCAATGCGAGCACCAATATACAAAGTTCCTTGCATCGGAATGTTCAATCGATACCGTGAAAGCGGGTAAGCGATCCACTGGTAATTGCTCCAATCCGTCAGCTTGAACGGATTAAGCTCAAGTTGTGCGGAAGCGGTAATTGCGTCTGATGTCAATTCAGCGGTGTAACTGACATGCTGGATTGGCGCGTAATAGGAGAACGGAGTTGGCGGGAAGTATCGAGTAGTTCCGACGACGAGCTTGGAAATCAAAGGAAGTTGCGTCTCAATCCATGAAATGCTGAGGTTTATATTGCCTCGCCAGTCAGTGGAAGCCTGTAGATTCGCGTTGTAATAACGGCAGTGTTCCTCAATCCAAGTCGCACCGGGAATTGGTAGTGAAGTTCCCGCGATGGTGAACAAACGATAAGTTGGAACATTCACTAACAACCTCATCCAACACTCCGACAAATCCCAAACAGTTCCTGAGGGTGTTTGAATTGGGAAGGCGTCTATCCAGATTGAACCAGCGTTCACGCTGCCGACAACAGGATCTCCAAGCCAAGAGAAAAAGACGGGATTTTCCGACAAACCTGTGATGAAGAGGCAATACTCAGTTCCGGAAGCTATTTGTGCAGTTCCTGCAACTGGGCGATAATATCGCGTATATTTGTGCACACGACGCCCAAACGAAATCGTGAACCTCAAGGGCGTGTAATTCAGAGCTGTTCTGTGCGTGTGACCGTAAGCAGTGAAGGTGTTCGTCCAAATTTCGGTGCCGTGATGCATCAAGTTAACATCAAGTTTGTCCGTCCAGTTGTAAATGTAGAGCACCAACGACCTATCTTGCGATAGGATGTAGCCGAACTCGTGCTGCGGTCGAAGAAGAAGTTCAATCGTGATCGAGGTGAAATAGTTCATTCCACTCAAAGTCTGCGTCGGATGAACCACAAGTGTTTTGTAGCCATAGGGCAAGATGCAGAAATAATCCGTCACTGCGTAGTTCGGAGTAGAAACAACCGAGCCTTCAGCATCGAAAATGGCATAAGTTCCTCCAACTATCGGGCAGATCCAAGTTCTATAGTCCGGAACCCAGACATCTTCAGCCCACCGAACAAATGAGCCTCGAAAGTAATCCAGTGGCAGCTCAGTCCAATAATTCATTGAACCAAACGGGAAAAGAGTCACAGAAGTGCTTACTGGCGGTTTGACGCCCTGAACCAGCCACGGAAAACGCGTTTCAATTGGCACTGCAAATCACCGTGCATATGCTAAAGTCAATCTTCTGTCCAATCAGGTCTACCCTGTAAGGAGCTTCCAATACCATTTGGGAACTGGCTCGAACGTCCAGTCCTCGACGCCAGAGGGCGTTAGCACGAATGAATAGACGCCGCGAATTGAGTAGACATAGACGACGATTCTGCCATCATCGTAAGGGATGCCATCAACGCCGATAATCGGCTCTCCCATCCACAGCGGGCATTTCCCACCATCCTGCGTGAAGTATGGCACAGTTTTACCGAACGCATCATACCTTGCGTGTCTCGGCAATAGCAACACGCTTGTGTTGCCGAGCGTTACGATTTGCTTCACAAAGATCGCCTCCCTGTCAAGGTAGGTTGCAGTTCCATAGAGCGCTAAGACTTCAAGTGGATCAGGAATTCGAACCATTCTGCCAGCAGGAAGCTCTTCAACCCAGCCTCTATTAGGGATCAGCAGGCGAGCACGATTGTTGTTAAACCCATAATTGAACCAAAGATTGTAAGTCTGACCTGCCCAATTGTAGTCGTCATAGAGCGGTGGACGCCACAAAATCGTCCCGAACCGCCAGTCTTCGTTGAAGACTCCGTAGATGCTGAGAGCCTGGCTAAAGTGCCTGTAAGGGTTTGTGCCACGATAATTCCAGACATACAGTTGAAGATAGGCAGGGTCTATCGGCCAGTAACTTGCGTAAACTATCGTCGCTTTGAGTTTTCCAGACAGGAAATGATCTCCATCTTCGCCGTTTCTGGAAATGTAGCGCTCAAACCATTCAGGCAATGCAAGCCCTTCCTGCTTAGCCCACTTGTAAACGCTTCCAAGCCCGACAATCTTTGCGCCACCACTGATAAACGGTGCTGGAGCAGGGTAAGCTTTGTCTGGAACTTGAATAGTCGTCCACAAGTTACTTCCAACTGCGTGAAACGGCGGACCAAAAGCCTGAAATTCGTGATCGGTTATAGTCTCAGGGAAAGTTTCATCTGGATAACCAGTCACGAGAGCATCAAAGAACGCAGAGATCGACCTGATTATGCTCTCAACATGCGGGAACCAACGGACGAACCTGTAGGTTGTGTTCGGCTGGGCTATTAGCGGATTTAGAGGGTTGATGTTGACACGCAGATAAGTCGGCATAAATTCGCCGGGCAATGACGCATCGCACATAGTCCGACCAATCACGATAGGAATGGCTGAGCCCTGACCGATACTGAAACTTGCGAAATTGTCTGGACACCAAAAGTCAATTGACGGATGCATCCAGTTGTATTCGTTGATTGATCGAGGATCGGCGAGAGTAGGAATTGCCCAATCCTTTGGATACATTCCTCCGAAACCAGAACCGGGATCTCGTCCTGTCCGGTGTTCGAAGAAGGTCAAAGGATTTGTGACTACGCAATCGACAAATTCTCGGTTGACGATTGTCTTGATTCGCAGATGGACATCGCTAATGATGTTTGAATGAACATCTCGTTCATTCTTGAACCTGCGTTGGACAAAGCGTTGCAAGTAGGGCATTATGTTGTATGGGTCATTTCCTTCAGCGTTGTAAATAGGCGTTGGAATTTTCCACGAACCAACGAAGACCGGTCGGTATGTAAATGGCAGTAGCACATCGATGTCGATGTAAAAGTCTCCAGCCGGAGAATTCCCTACGCGATTAATGGTGGAACCGATCATTATCACTGGCGGGTTAGGCGAGTTTGGATGAGTCAAGACAAAGATGTCTTCATAGAAGAACCGTTGCGGCTTTTCAAGGTCGATTACGCGATTGCTTGGCAAGTCAGTGTAGACGCCGATCGGGTCTACAATCCTGAGCGGAACAGTCGAACTATCGTAGTTCAGGTCCCATAGGTACGGAACAAAAGTTCCCAAAGGTCATCTTGCATTGACAACCAAACTGGGCTGAATTCGATCGGAACTGGCGCTAACCATCGCAGACCACCACTAAGCGGGACTACATAGAGTGGGTTGCAACCATTGAAGGTAACAGCACCAGTTCGGTACTTGAAATAGACCGCATCGAAGGCATAGCCATAAACGCTTCTGTATCGAAACCGCACTTCCCATCCATCTACCGTTTCCGAAGTAACATTGCCTCCGAATGGTCTGAAAGACCGCATGTTGCACGCCGTGAAAGTCGCAACTTCCGAGTCCCGTGACTCTTCTGGCGTGACCACGAGAGCATCGGAGTAATCGGTGATGAGAAGGAACCTGTCTTGATTTGCGAGGTAGTGAACCCAATCGATCAAAACTGTCAGCAAGTTGCTGTAGGATTGAGGATGGAATTCTACGCGTTTTGGAAAAGCGAGAATGGCTTGGTGCAAAAAAACCGATCCGCTTGGAACATTAGTCGCAATCCAGACTTGAAATAGAATCTGGCTGCCAGAATATTCGACCAGATAAGCTGGCGGAAGCACTGCACCATAGTTGACCTCGAACACATAAGAACCTCTTCGCTCATAGAAATAACCCACTACAAACGCTGGGACATCGAACCATTCGACTGCATCGAACGGCGCAGGATTGAACATCACCCTCATCGCTGATGGATCTCCGGGCTGTGGGTATTTGTGTCGCTCCGCAGTCGCGCTGACACTAACTGAACCGACCCTGCAGAAACCAGCAGCTAAGACCTTGCCTCCGGGCCTGATGACAGGATCGAAATACTGGTAGCGTTCATCGTCAAATAGATAAAAAGGTTTCTCAACCCGCGTCCAAGCCCATAACCAAAGCGTGCCAGACCAGACAGTGTTGCGGTGAACCGATTGAATGCCCTCAACATGACCGTTAAGAACAACAAAGAATGAGCCAGTAAACTTCGGTGAAGTCGGAAGGTGCACAAGTTCTTTATCGATGTAATTCTTCGCAGTCATCAGTTCGTCGAAGCTTCTATCTGGAAAGTCTTCCATCGTCGCCCACGCAACAAGCGCTTCAGTGCCAACCCAGACATATGGGTCATAACGAACAATAAGCGGGTCGCGAACAAGATATGACGGGACTTCAGGATTAGACCATTGAAGCCACAAATAACTTGCCTCGCTTCTTGGAACACGTGCAAGACCAACCTGCTGGATGCGGAAATAGTGCATTGAGTAGGGCACTCCAGCCCAACCAAACATCGAACCAAACGCGATGTTACCAACGAAAATCGTCCCGTGATAGAAAGTTCCGAGGAACAACTGAAGTGGCGGTCCAGAATATTGAAACCACTGATACTTGTGGTCGAATGTTTCGTAGTCGAAAGTGACGATGTAATCGGAGAAGAAAGGGACTATCGCGACAAAGTTACAACCTACTGGCGCATTGACGCCGCCGATCCAAGTTCCGAGATGGAAGTAGTTCCAATTCAGCTGCGCAGCTACAAACGCAGTGCCTCCAATTGGGTGACCCGATGGAACTACCATTCCAGACCACCAACCTTCTCATATCGCATCCGTAGTTCAGAAGATCGTCCTGTATGTAAACCCAGCAAGAGTTCGTTGCGCTTGCTGGAGCGCTTGCTGAATCCCGACTGAAACATCCTGAGCAGTGACATGAATGGTGAAGTTGAGCGTTGACACACCACCGAGCGCTCCAGTTCGCATGAATGCCCAAAGCGCCGGTCCTTCGGTAATCAGGAATTGGGAAAGTCGCTCTGGGATCGCATAAAGCGACAGGCTGACAAGTTCCATGCGAATGTTTCGAAGTTTCTGCTCGATGTCATCGAGCGATTTTGCGACTTGCAACTGCGCCTGAAGCAGCTCAAGCCAAACCTTAGTTCCAAACGGAACGAAGGACATTAGTTCTCCCAATTGCTGCAGCCTGACAAAGTAGAATTGACGCAGCCAGTTAAGAAGGTCGAGAAATTGAGTCCTCGCCTGATCCATAGACATCGAAACGAATGATGGTAGGTAACCTCGTTCAATCCATGAACCGATTGTGTCTGCGAGGTCACGGAAGTAATTGGCTAAATCCTCTGGTTCAGGGAAAAGGACGCGCCAGACATTCATAATCTCCCGCTCCGTTCTCAACCTCGCAACAAACGCATCCCAACCTCTCCGGAAGCTCAACAGAAGGCGCTGCGTGAACAGTTGTCTAAGCCTGTCAAGCCCAGTTGCAAGCATTACAGGCATCATCCTGACTCGGCTTACCAGATCCGACAGATATTCCGTTCCAAGCTCACTGAAAATGTCTCGCAACTCTTTGAAAGCAGCACCTATGCCTGCAATGGCGACTCTGAGGTCAAGGCTGAGCCTCAACGCTTGTGAGAATGATTCGTAACTTCGCTGCAAGTATGTCGCAGCTTGCTGCGTCAGTCGCCCGGTTCGGGCGACGATCTGCATCGCCGCAGTCAGGTATCGTGCGTATCGTTGCATCGCAATCCCTGCAACCTGACTTCGAGCGACAATAGCGCTATAAGCGTCTCCGAGTTCTTCGAACTGATCAACAAGCGACGAGGTAAGCGATTGCAGGCTCTCGAAAGTCGCAGGCATGATCAATGGTCTTCGCCTAAGCTGTTGCCATGCCCAATCCCAAGCTCGTTGTTGAGCGATAATCGGATGAACTCCAAGCCTTACCATCATCAGATAGCGCAGTTGCGCTTCCTGCATAACGGTCTGGTGGTATCTGCTTTCAGCTTCGAGTGCACGGTCGACTGCAAACCTAAGCGAGTCGTAGCTGTCTATGACGGACTCAATTGCGTCCTCCATCGCTTCGAATCGCAATTTCGCAATTTCTTCTCTCATCTACCTTATCCTGCCAAGTTGTTCAAGCACTTCTCGTCCAAGCTTCGCAAGTTCCGTTCGGACTTCCGCAAGCGCTTCTGGAGTCGCAGCCATGAAGTTCTCAGAGGTCAGTAATTGCTGCAGTCGTTGGATGTGGACGCGAATGTTCTTTGCATCTTCGCTGACAAGTTCAAAGGCATCAGCCAGCTTTTCCAGCGCCTCTTTGGGTCTAAGGGCAGGGCGTTCGAGGATGTTGAGGACATTTATGAACGCTGCAGACAGGTTGTTTGCGGCATCGATTGCTTCTTTTGTCAAATCTCCGGTCAAATCAGACATGAAATCGCTCCATGCTTTCTGTGCTTCTGCTAATGCCCTGAACGGAGCAGTTAGAGCTTCGAACTGCGCACGCGCAAGTGCAAGAAGCCGCTCTCTTACTTCCCTCGGATCGAGCAGCTCAACTGCTCGGCGATGAAGTTCTGTAAGCCTTTCGTTCAGGTCATCAAGTTGCTCTCTAATTGGGTCAAACACGCTCGCCCTTAACTGATCGGCGTTCATGACAGACGCAAGTTCCTGCATCGCCTGTAGGAATTTCTCACGATTCTCTGTCGGAGCCTTGAGGACAGCATCAAGGATGTTCCCAAATCTTTGACCAACATTGATCGCGCTGTTGAGCCATTCAATAAGCGAGCGAAATGCAACACGCTGCTCTGGAGGCAATGATTGCAATTGGTTTCTGATCTGTCTGAAGTTGCTCAGAATCGTATTCACACTTGGACCAATTCTGAACAACTGCGCTTCGAGTTCAGGTGTAACACGCACCCATGGTCTGTCCGGTCTGTATACAGTTTCCCACGCTGACAAACTAAGATTGCGAAGTTCCCTCGCAGCATCAGCGATTTCCGCTGCAGGAACCCTCATTGTTTCGCTCAGAGCGAGGATTGACTGTAGCCTGTTGCTGACCTTGTTAAACTGTTCAAGGTTGATGTAAAGGTCTTCAAGCGCTGACCTATAGAAAACTGCAAGTTCGCCGATCTGATCCCACTCGCGCCCAATTCCGGGCGGAGCGAACATCGGTCCTTCTGCATGCGCAGCTCCGAGTATGAATTGCAGTTCCGACAGTTTCCCAGCAATTCGATTACGAAGACCTGTCAACTGAGTCGTCTGACTTGCGATAGTGTCATGTATTGAGGCGAACGCTACAGATAATGCGCCTGTCGCACTTTCGATTGAAGCCTTCATCTCGCGCATGGCAAGTTCCTGTTCGGCACTCCATGCGTCCCATTGCCTTTTCCAGTAGTCAACGAGGCGCCGCCATGAAGACTTAATTTCGCCAAAGAGATTGCGACGAAGTAATCCCTTGATTGGAGCGATCAGAATCATGTCGATGATACCATAGAGCGTCCGAGGGATCATCCCGAAAATGAATCTGCGGAAGAAACTCAGAATTCCCTTCACTTTGAGTATCTGTCGCTCGCTTAAGCCAAGCACTCTTCCAATGTCTTCAACTGGGATTGCATCAGTTAAAAGGGCAAGAAGCGCTCCAGAAAGCCACATCCTGAACCCGATCGACAATATGCTCCCGAAGCGCTGCCACGCTCCAGCTATTCGAATTCGCCGGAAGATGTCTACTCCGATCGTCAATTGTGGAAGTTTCGCTAATTGCGCTGTTAGTGGCGCAAATGCTTGTTGCAAGTCTGACCCAAGTTTCCTAAGCCGCCTCCGGATAGTTTCAAGGGCTCGCGTGACAGCACCCGGCACATACATGAATGGGACACCAAAGACAGCGTGAAGTCCACTCAGAATCGAAAGCAGTGCAGCGCGAAGCCATGGAGCTAGGAATTGACTGATTCGCATTAGTGTAGGTCGCCTTTGCAACGATGCCACAATCGCTCGAGCTTGTGCGCCAAACCACTTAATCAAGTTCACAAAGCCGCCCATGACATTGGACAGAAATTGTCCTATTCTCGACAATAAGCGACCAAGCCAAGTCGGTTCGGTAAGTTGCTTTGCCGATTCAATGGCTTCATCCAACCGTTTACCGAGCGCTGCTTGTTCCGCCAAAGCTTGCACAAAACCAGCAGTAAGCATTTGAACTATCCTTGATGCTTGTTCTTCGGTCAAACCGAGGGCAATGAGGTTGTCATACAGTCCCGAAATACCCTGCTTTCCGAAGAACGCCATTAAACCTCTATGCACTCCAAACACTGACTGCGCGATGCTTCTGAATTGCTTGATCAAGACATCACTATTAGGCAGTTGAGATAGCTGGGCTTCGACGGTTTTAACAAACGCAGCGGAATCTCGCAGCAATCCGCCAATGAGATCTGGCATGTCCATGCCGATATTGAGAAGTGCTTCACGAAGCTCTGCCATCCCACCACTCCGGAATTTTCGAATTGCTTTGAACAGGTCAAGGAGAGCCTGTCTGGGCCTACCACGAATTTGTTTGAGTTGTGCAAGTGCTCCCTGAATTTCGTTTGCAGCAGCAATACCAAGCATCATACCGAGTTGTTGTTGAAGTCGCGGAATTTGAGCCATTTCTTCCGGCGTCGCAATGCCGAGGAATCGTCTGGCTCGCAATTTTGCAAGCTGATCCGAAATTCGCTTGATGACGGAACGCATGTCACGCCTACCCGGAATGGCCTGAACTGCGGAAGCAAGACCAAGACCGAACCTGAGTGATGCAGAAATCAGATCGGAAACATCTGCGAAATAAATCGAAACTTCGTCGGTCAGTCTCTCAAAGAACCGTCTAAATCTTTCCACTGGTGTGGGAAGCCTTCTCGTAGCTAAGCCAACGATCGCGCCAAGATTAAACTGCATCGCCTCTAAAAGTGCATCTGCTGGAAGAGACATCGTTCCCATAAGCAACGCACGAAGCATCGGAGGAAGATTGGATGACCTCATGACACTCTTAACCTTGCGCTGGTATTCTGCAATGAAAGGAAGAGCCTCGATGTCCGCAGCTTTAACCGCTTCTTGCACTGCTTGGTAGGTCTGATTAGCCAGTTGAAAGAATTGCTGGAGCGTCAAGTCAGGTGCGATTCGACGGAAGTTCGTAAGTATCTCTGCAGCGCGACCGGAAATCCGCGCTGCATGCATCAGTTCCGGTCTTCGCATAAAGAACGAGTAAATCTGCTGCTTTACTACATCCTCCATTTGAGCGCTAATTTCATCAAACTTTTTCAGGAACAAAGACGCAGCGCGAGCTCTATCCTGCAAAGTCAATTGGAAGCCGAGCATCTGCAACTCAGAAGCAGTCAGAATCTCGTCTTGGACAGCAATTCCTTTTGAAATTGCTGACTTTACATCAGCCCAGAACTTTTCGAAATCGCCCTTGAACTGCGTCTGGCTGATAACCTTGAACAGGCGAGGCTTTAATACCGTTCTGAGAGACGCAATTGCTTGCGGCGAAAGCTGAACCTGCGCAACAGCATTTATAAGCGCGTCAATAAGAGCTTCAGGAATGTTTCGGAATGCCTCGACTAAATACTGGAAAGCACGATCCTGCAGGTAGGTTAACAGGTGATCTCTGAACCGCAGATAGCTTGGTCTCATAGGGCCAAGTCCGAGCCCGAGGAACAAGAACTGTTCAAGCGGGATTCCAAGCCTCGCAACGGCTCGGGCAATTGACCCATAGCGCAGTGACATTTCCTCTGGCAAGACTTGTAACAAGGGTGGAATTCTTCTTGCACGACGCCAGAAGACAAGCGGTTGTGCCATTGCTGACGCCAACTCGGAGAACCTCAACTCTTGGCTAAGCCAAGTCGCCATGCGCTCCAATCCGCCGGGAAGGAAGAACGCTTTCAGACCTTCAACAAAGCCTCGCATCGGAACTCGAAGCGCCGAAAGCGTCAAATTACCGAGGGACGCTTGAAGCCGATCGATCACCATAAGGAAGTGGCTCCCAATTGTCGACAACTCAAGGAATCGACCTGCGAGCCATGCAAGGCTTGAGACAACAAGCGTCACACCACCAAATAGAGCTCCGAACCCAACGACCATCTTGGAAACGGCACGAAGCAACGGTGAGTCGGAAACAATTTGAGCCAGTCCCGAGAAGGTTTCAGCTACAGTAAGTTGAAGCCGAAAGAGAGGTTCAACCATTAGCGTCATGGAATTCTTTATCGTAGCTATCGCTATGCGGAATCGCTGTGCCGGAGTCTGGGCAAGTGCCTGATATTTCTGCTCGGCGTATGTCGCGTCTTCGCCGTGCTTTCGCAACTCTCTCGAATGCTTCCGCAGTATGTCGGTTCCCTGCTGAACAATTGCATAGAACGCTCGCTCCGCACGCTCACCAAGTAGCAATCGAATCGTCAATTCATCCGCGTTCGCAGCAAGAAGATCGATAACATCTGCCAGTTCCTTTGCAGATGGGCGGAGCTCACGCCAATCAATTCCGAGTTTCGCAAGCTCTCTCCTTGCTTGCGCTGTGGGCGCTTCTAACCGAATCAACATCCTCGCTAAGCCCGTTCCTGCGATAGAAGCTCTTATCCCTGCATCGTGCAAGAGCATCAGTGATGCAAAGAGGTCATGAAGTGGGACTCCAAGCTGACCTGCGATCGGACCGACATATTTGATTGCGTGCATGACATCTTCAATGTCCATCAGTGACCTGTCAAGAGCGTATGAAAGTTCTGAAGTGACCATTTGCGCGAACTGTCGGGTGATCGGTATTCCGAGGTTGCGCATGATAGCAAAGGTCATCCTAACAGTTTCAGCAAGGTCAGCGCCTGAAGTTTCTGCGAGGTTCATTGCTTCTGGGATTAGCGCAGCAGCCTGTGAAATCGTCATACCCGCACGTGCAGCCTCGAGGAATGCGGCTGCAATTTCACCAAGTGATTGACCATAGCCGCGAGAGACCAATGCAGATTGTCGAAGGATTTCACTCGCAACTGCAGAAGTCGCAGCAAACTGGTTGGTTGCAACAGCCGCAAGAGCAGCCATCTGTTGTGCGGAAACTAAGGCAGATGCGAGCTGCTGCGCTCCAACCGCCAACATACCGAGCGAGAACAAGCCCATCGCGCCCATTGCGTAAACTTCCGCCGCAGCAGCACGCATCGCTGTGAGCTCGGCAGGAAGTTGCCCGAGCTCACCACGCAACTGCCTTATTGCAAGCGATGTCTGGTAGTTTGCTGTGATCAGGAACGGAATTATCAGTTCGCGCGGCATAGTCCTACCTCCGCGCTCTCGCTTTCTCTAACGCCCATTCTTCTGCTTCGTGTCGAAGCTGCTGTGCGAGAAACCAAACAATCGGATGCCACCTGTCATGGTGCTCCTTATCAAGCACTGCAGCAAGCTCCATGCAAGTGTTGAACATCAGCAAGACCCACTTGAACATCTCATCACTGATCTCCGGGCATCCCAGAACTTCCTTGCTCCAGTAAATCTGCGGAGTTCTGATTAGTGCCCGGAAACAGTTCCAACAACGCATTGACTCCCGCTGCAACCGCTTGCGTCCTGCCAGAAAGCGTCATCAATGTCGTGATGATCACAGTCATCAACGCTGGAGTTGCATTAAAAGCACTGTCGTCAGAGAACAAATCCGTCGGAGTCAGATTGATGACTGGGATGTCTGGAAGTGGTTCTGCGTTGTAAATTGCCTGCACGAAGTTTCCGTCGTCATCTTCTGCAGGAAGCCTGAACGCAGTGATAACGGACGGCAGTGATCTGAGCAGCCGTTCAGAGCTTTCGTAGCCACCGAGGAATAACTCCGCTGCCATCTGCAGGTCAAGCCGTTCAGCAAACCTCGGTATTCTGATCTCGATGAAGAACCTCTCATCATCTCCGAAAGGAATCCTGATAGGCGTGCGACGAACGGAACGGATGGCTACTCTAAGGGCACGAAGCGCTTCTTGGCGATCGAAAGTTTGCTCCATGATCAACATCGCCTCCTTAGTCAGCGTTCAATGCGTCATTAACCAGCAACGGTGAAGTTGTAAGGCGCATACATAGTTCCGGAGATGATCGGCGCAAGACCTCGGAAGTCGATGGTGACTTGTTCCAGTGAAGTCTTGTCACCACTGGCGTTAACTTGGATTCTTTCTGGGCACGCCCTGCGGACAACGAGTTTAGCCTTCTTAGTTCCACGAGAAAGCAAGACGCCAAAGGCAAATTCAGAACCACTCATAATCTGGAAGATCTCGTTGACGACCGGGTTAGGCAGATACATGACCAAGTTTCCAGTCACGCGAACAACGGTAGTCATGACATCGATTGGGCGAATGTCGCCGAATGGAATTAGTTCGTTCGCATCGATCGGGTTGAACTCAAGGTTAACCTCGATAGACTGGACGTACAGATTTGCCCAGTGGTTTGTCCCGAATGCGCCATCAGCAATGTCTGGGACACCTCCAGCAACGACAGTGCCGAAAATCAAGGTCTCTTGGCGCACGAACGGCGGAGTCGTCAATGCAATGACTGATGCAGGAGCGCTCGCCGAGATTGTTGCCAAGCGACCCTGCACCGTAAAGGTAACCTGAGGCAAGTCTCGTCTGGAGAAGGAAAACCGTGCTCCAGTGACGCGACCGTCAACCAGTTGCTTCGTGTAACGGTTACCGATTCCAACAAGGACCGTCACATAAGGCGGTTGCATGTCAGTTCCAAGAGCGATAACTCCGCCGAGCGTTGAAAGCAAGTCTGGGTGCAAGTAGACAGGCAAATCGCCCTGTGCCCATTCGCCGCGCTTGACGCTCCAAACATCGAACCACTGACCGTCGGGAAGCTCCGAATACTGAATGTCCCATTGAGGCTCAATGCTCTCGCCACCAGCCAGCGGCAGCGCAGTCGTGATAGACGCTGGCGTGCCCTTCGCCGGTTGAACTGCAATCCCAGCGAATGAGAAGTTACTGCGAGCATACATGTTGTCTCACCTCATGGCCAGATCATCAGGCGTCCGGTCTCCTGTTCCAGTTGACAGCTGCCAAGAAACCTGCTCGATTCCAGTCGCAGTCGGCTCCTATAAATATTATCACGAACGAATAAAATCAGATAACCTTCCCTCCAAGATAAAGTTCAGCTCCAAACATGACCACTACCGAGGTGCAGTCTGGCGCTCGTTCAGCGATGATAGACTCGACATCGCTGATGAAGGTAACCCTTGCAGACGGAACAATCCGAACCGAGCGACCAGAATCAAGTTCGATCAAGCAAAGTTCGTGGTTTTCTCCGAACAGATGCAAGAGAAGCGCCTTAGCCAGTTCAAACTGGACTGTCTGTGGCGGTTTGCCTTTCCTGTCTACGACGGCGATGATTTGAACTCCAACGACGAGCCTGTCCAATGGAACGGTTAGGTCATCATGACCGACTTCAGGTATCCCGATCCGTGCGTATGGAGCAGATCGTGGCTCTGACCGTGCGTTTAGGTCCGCGATTTCTGGCTCTGTGCCAGTGAACTCTACCAGCGCATTTCTGACCCGCTCTTTGATCACCGACAAAAACTGTTCCAAGTCTGTCATCACAATTTCCCTCCGAGTTTGTATCCTGATGCTGCAAAGGTCGATGCCACTCGAGTCCATTCCTTTTCTGCAAGCGTGATGAATGCCGTCGCAGCGTTGAACATGTCGGGTTCGAGGAGTTTCTGCCTTTCCGCAATCTTCGCGAGAATTCGCTCAATGAAAAGCGATGCTCGCTGCCCTCTGACGCTTCTCTTGCGAATCGGGTGCGGTCTGATGGTGATTTGGTAGGTCAGAACCTTTCGTCGTCGCTCCCTGATTTTCCTAATCTCGGCTGTGTGGTGAAGCCTCATAGTGAAGCGCGGGTAACCTGATGGCATCATCACTGGAATGCGAACCTTTCCGAATTCGACACGCGTTGTTCGCCTTCCTCGTCGATGCACTACCCTTCCCTGCTTTGTGATCGAGAATGGATGATACCGTGTCCCACCAGTCTTGCTGATGGAGATGTGCTGCTCTCCGAGAATGTCTGGTCTCGACCTTGCACCGAAGAGCCATTGAACTTTCGACCACCATTCAGGGTCTGGGTCTTTCAGTGTCAGGAACGGAGAAGTTGTCGGCTCAATCGTGCCGTGGAAACCATACTGAACGACATGCCAATACGGCGCTTTCTGCGTGTCGAAGCCAGTGAAAGCACCTGCAAACCCTTTCTTGCCCATTATCGGCATGAAAACTGCATGACCGGTCATGAGCATCTGCGCCAGTCCCTGACCACCAAGAGACTTGCGACCCATCGGTCTCGCTGGAAACCACCGACTAACTGATGTGGGTTCTACAAAGAAAATGTCGTTTACAGCCTTCTTGAACAGCATCTCCAACCTGCGACTGAGGTATTTGGCAATTATCTGGTGAGCTACTCGTTCGAGTTCTTCGAACCGCAGTGATCGCATTCGCTTTGTGTTCTTATCTCGAATTCGAACGCCTTTCGCCGAGATTTCGACTTCGCCAAACAACCCTTCAAGTTGCGCCCTTACAGCCCGACCGTAGGTCTCATCGTTCGCTAATCCAGCCAGAACTGCCTTTAGGAAAGGTCCAACTGCGCCAACGGTTGAGAAATCAACAACAATGGAGAAACTTTCAGGGTCTGGAAGGCTCAGGGCAACCGGTCGAATCATCTGCAGGAAAGTCGGGATTCTAAATCTCGCACCACGATACATGAACTTTGAACGCTCGGTCTCAATTGCACGCCTGAGTTTACAGGCGTGATCAGCAGCAAGGTGCATTATCCTCTCCGCTGCTCGTTCGATATCGTCAACATCAGCACCTACAAGTGAGAACAAACGCTTGAACGCTTCAATTCTGGGCAACGAAGCTCTCAAATCTTGCGCAAGCGCTTCCGGTGAGATTCGCAGGAGTTCGAGAATTTGATCAAGTTTGCGTTCGGTAAGTTCGGTCACCATCGGACGAAAGAAACCGACTACATGACCGGGCGGAAGCCTACCAATGTCGCCAGCACGGAGATAGAACTGGCGAAGTATCGGAAGCATGGGAGTGGCGATTTTTCGGAAAGTGTTAGCATACATTGTCCTGACTTTGTGAGCGCCTCTGCCTGCATACAAGCCTGACCAGTATTTGTAGAAAATTGGCCACTCGGACTGGATTTTCCTTGAAGTGACTCTTCGTGCGGGTTTCCGAGGCAAGTTCGTTCCTCCTTCAAGTGACTAATCGCAGATACTGTAGGTAGATCTCGTAAAGCCAACCTTCTCCGCTTGGGTCTTCTGGCAAGGTAGTCACCTGAAACTCCTCGCCAGTGTCAGTTCGGACGATTCTGTCGCCGGGCTCGAACCTGAAAGAACCAATCGCTTCTTTGCGGACATAAAGGACATAGTCCGCATCGGACGGCACTAAGTAGAACGGACGAGCCATCGTCCGAACAGACTGAAACCAACCGCGAAATTTCCCTCTCAGAACGCCGTCTCTGTAGACCTCGAACTCGTGCCTGTCAATGATTGCGGGCAAGGAAATCATAGCCGACCACCAACCCTAAGCATTCTGTAGGCTATCCGTTCAAGTTCGCGAGACTTGGCAGCTAAATCCTTTGCGGATTTAAAACTGAACGACACCGCGCCAACTCGGATTGAATCGTAGATGCTGCTTTGCTCGTTCGAAGCAGCCTTCAGGTAAGCGGCAGCGACCAAGTAAGGAAGCGCTTCATAAACTATCGGAGACGCAGCTGCGATAGCGTAATGGATTTCGATCACTCTTGCAGAAATCGCGAAAACCGCCCTATCGCTGCCGTCTGGAATAGTCAACTGTTCGTCTCCAGCGTAGATTTGAGAATTCACGACACGCGCAGTGAGTTCTTCACCGTCTATGACAAGTTTGTTGACCTCGGCAAT
>OGCB01000151.1_pt1 | contig 20426 bp, 27 predicted proteins | sample 1570031 | NCBI WGS metagenome assembly OGCB01 (sample SAMN05518655, study PRJEB24509) | hot springs metagenome | isolation source: Octopus Spring Streamers, Yellowstone National Park, Wyoming, USA | place: USA:Octopus Spring Streamers, Yellowstone National Park, Wyoming, USA | collected 2011-10-11 | reverse complement strand
CTGAATGATTATGTAATACCAACTGCTGTAGAAGTTCCTAATTTCATAACTGATTTCACTGTTACTCCTTCTCCACACAATCCTTTAGGTGTTAAAGGAGTTGGAGAAACAGGTACAATTGCAGCTACAGCAGCTGTGGTTAATGCGGTGGTTGATGCATTATCACATTTAGGAATCGAGCATGTAGACATGCCATTAAGACCTGAGAAAATCTGGAGAATTCTAAAGGAAAAATTAAAGTAAATAATTAAAAAATTATATTTTTTAGTTTATTTTTTATTTGATGAAAAATATTTTAGAAACTGAAGATTATTTACTAAAAAAAGAAGTAATTCTTATTTATAATTTCGATACTTCTGAGATAAGAGAAGATTATTTCACTAATGGGAAATTTTTGGAATTAAAACTTATTATTCCCCAAAGTTTTCCTAATTATTCTAATTTTTATCGTTTAGAAGAAATTGACAAGATCATAACTTAAAATGCAAAAAGAAAACATTCTTGTTGATGCATTTGGAAGAGTTGCTAAAAAATTGAGAATTTCTGTAACAGATAGATGCAACTTTGCTTGTATTTTTTGTATGCCTGCCCAACCAGTTTGGATCCCAAAAGAAGAGATTTTAACTTATGAAGAAATTGAAAGGCTTGTAAGAATATTTGTAAAGCTTGGAATTGAGAAAATAAAGCTAACAGGAGGAGAGCCTCTTGTAAGAAAGGATATAGAAGTATTAATTAAAAAAATTTCAAACATAGAAGGAATAAAATCAATAAGTATGACTACCAACGGTTATTTCTTACCTGAAAAGGCTAAGATTCTTAAAGAAGCTGGCTTAGATAGCTGTACTATAAGTCTTCATAGCTTAGATAAAGAAAAGTTCAATTCAGTAACTGGCAAAGATGTATACGATCGTGTATTGAAAGGTATTCAAGCAGCTATCGATGCTGGTTTTGAAAAAGTAAAAATTAATACAGTAATTATAAGAGGCTACAATGAAAATGAAATATTGGATTTAGTTGAATTTGCTAGAAACAACAAGCTAATTCTTAGATTTATAGAATTCATGCCCTTTGATGGTCTTCATTTTTGGAATTTAGAAAAAGTAGTTACAGGTGAAGAAATACTTAAAGTAATTAAGAAAAAATATGAATTTGAGGAAATTCCCAGAGAACCAGGATCAACTTCACAAAATTATAGATTTAAAGATGGCAAAGGAGAATTTGGAATAATAACATCAATATCTAAACCATTTTGTTCTGATTGTGATAGAATAAGACTAACAGCAGATGGAAAAATTGTTCCTTGTATGTTTAGCAAAGATGAATATGATTTGAAAAATCCTTTAAGAAATGGAGCTTCTGATGAAGAGCTAATGGAATTGATAAAAGCTTATTATTATAGAAAGTTCAGAGGAGTTGAAGTGTTAATTAAATCTCGAAAAATACCATCTCATATAAGACCAATGCATACAATAGGAGGCTAAACTTTTTCAAATAATATTTTCAATAGTTGTTTTGAAATTAAACTTTAGATTTAAATTAAAGTTCAACTGTCTTCTGCATTTTGACTTTTTCTTGCTCTGCTATTTGCAAGGAAAGCTGCATTTCATATTCCATTAACATCTTAACCAACGGATGTTCTAAGTTAATTTTGTAAAGCTTTGCCTTACCTATTTTTCTTGAAACTTTAACGATTCCATATTTCTCTATATCTGCAAAGTATTTATAGAATGTCCTTTTACTCGTGCCTAGTGCTTCTATTACTTCCTTTTTTGTGAAATCAAATAGAGGATTATCCATGAAAAAATCTATTATTCTTAACTTGGATGGTCTCCGAGAGTTTTTATTAAGAGAGACTGATACTCTTTCTTTTTGTAAAGATCCTCGGGCATAATTTTTTATTAAATGAACAAATATTATTTCTTTGCTTTTTGTTGGATTCAAAGAAATAGCTCTTCCTCCTTTATGAAATAAGATATATCTATCTTTGATCAACTCTCCTACACATCTTCATATTCGTTTGCCATTCCTTCTAATTTGTTTACTCATACAATTTATAAGTGTATCAAGTGGTAGATATTTTGCACCCCAGCAATGTCTTCTGATAAGCCGATAAAGAATTACGGCTTTTATTTCTTCATCGCCAATCTCTTGTTTAGACATGGTTTACTTATAATACTTTTAGACGTTTAATTTTATATATTAGTAAAATTGAGCGAAGTTGAGGAAGATTTAAGGAGGAGAGAAATCTTCGATAATTTAAATAAATATTTAGTAGAAATCAAGAAAGTTATAAAGCAAATTGATAAAAATGCAAGAGTGTTCCTTTTTGGTTCTGTGGCAAAAGGAAATTGGACTTATTCAAGCGATATAGACATTTTGATAGTTACAGAAAGGAAAGCCAGTTATGTTCTTTCTCAATTACACGAGAAGGGCTTTTCAGAACCATTTGAATTTCATGTGATAAGTAATAAATGGCTCGAATGGTATGCTTGGTATAATGAAGGAAACCTAATTGAATTATAAATAAACTTCGATGATTTAACGACTTAGCCATCTTCAAATTTTCATAAATCTTTTGATATACTCTAAATTCTAATAATCTTTACTTAAATAAAGAAAACAAAAATAATAATTCGGTTTAATAATAATAAATCATGGAATTACCTAAGCCTGGTGTTTATGATAAGAATGCATTAAATGTTCTTGATTTAATTAAAGGATTTCTAGAATTATCTAGTAACGGAGAAAGCGGTGCTGTTTTATTTTTTGTAGGCATTGCAAGAAGAACGGGTAAAAAAGAAATAAACGTTAAATATATCGAAATGGAAAGTTATGTTGAACATGCCAACAATGCGATTTCAAAAATATGCGAAGAAGTAAAAAGAAAGTATTCGTTAAATGAAGTTTATATTTGGCATTTCATAGGAAAGTTTGAACTAGGAGAACCTCTTGTTATAGTAGCTGTTTCTGCTCCTCATAGAGAAGAAGCATTGAATGGATTAAAGGAAGCTATTGAAAGATATAAAAGGGAGCCTGCATTATTCAAAAAGGAAATATATGAAGATATGAGCAGTTTATGGATCGAAGGAGCTTAAAATATTATTTAGTTAAAATATTTCGTTTCTTATTTTATAATTATGTATGATATAGGCTGGAAGTATGATACTTTAAGGGAAGCTTCAGCCCAGGCAAAAATTCTCTTATCTAAAGAAAGTATTCAAGCTATAAAGGAAGGAAAAGTCCCCAAAGGAGATGTGCTTTCTGTAGCTAGAACTGCTGGAATAATTGCTGCAAAAAGAACTGGAGAAATAATACCTTTGTGCCATAATATTCCTGTTGATCATGTATCAATTGATTTTGAGCTAGGAGAAAATGAAATGATAATAAGATCCAATGTTAAGTCTGTTTGGAAAACAGGCGTAGAAATGGAAGCTTTAACTGCTGTTGCTGTTGCTTCCTTAACTGTATATGATATGCTTAAGCCTATAGATGAAAATATTATAATAAGCGAAATTAAGCTTCTTTACAAGAAAGGAGGAAAGAGCGATTTTAAAGCTGAATTGGAAAGAAAAATAAGAGCTGCAATCGTTGTTATTAGCGATTCTGTATCTGCAGGAACAAGAGAAGATAGGTCTGGAAGAGTAATTGAAGAGGAGTTGAAGAAGTGGAATGTAGAAGTTGTTTCTTATAAAATATTACCAGATGAAATGGATCAGATTGAAAAAGAATTAATTAGATTAGCAGATGATCTCAAAGTAGATCTTATTCTTACAACAGGAGGAACAGGACTTGGACCAAGGGATGTAACTCCAGAAGCAACAAAGAAAGTAATAGAAAAGGAGGTTCCTGGAATAATTGAAGCTGCAAGAATGTATGGTCAAAGAAGGACTCCTTTATCTATGTTATCAAGGGCTATAGCTGGAGTAAGAAAGAATACTTTAATTATAAATATGCCTGGAAGTCCTAGGGCTGCAAGAGAATACATGACTGTTTTATTCCCTGCAATATTCCATGCATATCTAATGTTGGAAGGGGGAGGACATTAATTATTAGCTAGTAATGAAAAGTTTGAAGATAACTTATATTTGAATAGCACTTTTTTACACAAAATGAAACTTTTGCTTAAACAATAAGTATGTTAAAATCTAAATATTTAGAATATTTTAAAAGGTTATCAAGACGAACATAAATTGTACCTTCTGAATTTTAACCGTTTCAATGAGATATTACCTCTTAATTAATGAGCATTCGTTAAGTGGAACCTTAACTTCATAAAATGAAGCGGGTTAAAAATTGAGAAGATAAACATGCTTGTATGCGTAAATATGGAGTTATTGCCGTGTATTTTATGGCCGCCGACGGCCATCGTTAAATTTCAATTTTGTTTTCATGCTACTATTAATTAACTCCTCTAACTCAGAAAATATGTGTAGTGGATGAAATTTCCAATTAATTGTAAATATTCCTTAGAAAAAATATATCTATACCTCTTTTTCCTTAAATTTAGGAATTAAAATTCTTCCTTTATCAGCTTTACTTAACAAAACTTTTCCTATCATAAAATTTAATAAAAGTTTTAATATAAATATTTCCTAGTTAAATACCATTAGAAAAATAAATGAAACAAAAGTTAAACTTTAAAAAGTAAAATTTCAATTAATTTTATTTTTTCAATTAAAAATATATTGATTATAAACTAGAAGTTTTAAGTAGTGAAAAAGATTAAAATATCCTATATTTAAGAGAAGTTTTTCCATATTAGATTAAATTACAAGCTTTTATAGCTTTCCTTCTTCAATCATCTTTTTCCCAGCATCTTTAACTTCTTTTATTAATTCGCCTAAATCTACATAAACATATTTAACTCTACAAGATTTTACTGCCTCCTCTACCTTTCTTTCTCTTTTTTGCTGTCCTCTTCCTGTCTTAATTTCAAAGAAGATAATCTCAGGAATCTCATTACCATCTAAACCTTTAAAAGCTATATAATCTACTGGACTTCCTAGAAATCTAAAATCTTCTGGGTTAATATTGTATTTTTCTGCAAGCAAAGAAGGAGCAAATATCTCGCCAATTTTTCCTATAAGTGCGTTAAATGATTTAATTTTTGAATCCTTTCTTATTCTTGCTTCTTCTTGTGCTATCCATTCTTCAAATTTAGCTTTATACTTTGCTTCGTATATTTTTTTAGTAAAATATATTATTATTATAACAATTACTACATTTAAGAAAAACCATAAAATTATTGTTTCTATGTCCATAAACTTAAATTATTTCCTTAATTAAAAATTTACAAAAAATCAAAAATATTTAAATAGAATAGAATATTTAATGTATGATGACGCTCAAAGAAGAGATATTGAGGCTTATAAAAGAGGATGAGGAGTTTAGATATGCCATCATTGGCTTACTAGGCTTACATAGGTTAGATAAGATTGAAGAAGCAATACTAAGGTTAACTGAAAATGTTGCTAAATTGGCTGAGCTTCAAGCTAAAACTGAAGCTAGACTTGCTAAAGTTGAGGAAAGATTATTTAAAGTTGAGGAAAGGCTAGAAGAACATGATAAAAAATTTGTTGCAATTGAGGAAAGACTGGAAGAGCATGATAAAAAATTCAATGCAATATTAGAAGAATTATTAATTCATAGGAAAAAATTGGAGGATCATGATAAAATGTTTAACTTAATTTTTGAAGAATTAAAAGGTCTTAAATTAGTTACTGATGAGATAAGCGTTACTATAGGTTCGATAACAAGAAGATATGGTAAAGATTTGGAGAAAACAATTCTTAAAATATATAAAGATCAATTAATACAAATGGGAATAAATCCAGATAATGCTAAAAGATTTAGATATATAGATAAGGAAGGTAAATATGGAATAAAAGGAAAAGAGTATGAGTTTGATATAGTCGTAAGCGATGATGCTATTGATGTAATAGAAGTTAAGACACATGCATCTAAGGATGATGTAGAGTGGTTCAATGATAAGGTTGAGCGTGTTAAAAGTGAATTTGGTAAACCTTTAAGAAGGAAGGTTACGGTAGCTGTTCATATTGATGAGGATGCATTGGATAGAGCAAATGAGCTTGGCATCAATGCTATATATGGTCATGTGATTCCTGTCTGATCCCGTTTTGAGTCGAGGTTACATCTCCAAAGGGATTTAAGATAGCGCAAGCCATTTTTATATTAGCTCTTCATATATAAACGTATTACTCTTGCCAATATTATAAAAGGTAATGACACTATTACCATTACAGCAGCTGTGGTTACCGCTGCTTCAGCACCGTAATAAGAATAATAGGAATATATTAAAACAGATGTTGAGCTAACGCCATAAAAAGGATAATGTAGAACATAGTAAGCAACGATAACAATTGAACCAAATTCGCTCATGGCTCTGCTCATTGAAATCAAAGAAGCTAGAATTATTCCTTTATAGGAATTTGGCAATATAACTCGGTATAGTATTCTGATTCTTGAAGAGCCTAAAGATAAAGCAAAATATTCATGATCTCTGGGCATAGATTCAAAAAAAGACTGTAAAGTTCTTATGTATATTGGAGCAGAAACTAGAACAAGGGCAATAGTTAATCCTAGATATGTATTGAAAAAGTTTATGCCTATCGATTGAAGAAATTGACCTGTTGGAGTAATAGGACTATTAAGAATTAGCAATGCCACTCCAATTATAGGATGTGGAATAGATGCAGGTATATCTGTTAGAATATCATGTATTAATAACTTCTTTCTTGCTAAATCATAAGCTAAAGGAGTGAAAAGTAAAAATGAAATAAAAGAAGCTGTTGCTGAAGAAGATAAAGTTAATATTATTGAATTCATGACTTCTTTATTAAATGCCTGTGGTGATTGATAAACAAATAAACCATAAACGATTAGCATTATGATCGGTAATGAAAGAAAAGCAAGGGATATTGAAGAAATGATGCTAACAGGTTCAAAGTTTTTCATGGCAAACTTCCAGCAACTATTACTTTATTCGATTTTATTAAATTCAGAATCTCGTTAGGTACTGCGGTGCTGTTAAACAAAAGCGAAGGAACTAGAGGTTTTAGTCCATATTTGCTCAGCAAAGTATTGTTTTCAATTACAAATTCAACAAATTTAAATGCTGCATTAATATTCACGGCATCTTTAGGAACGGAAATGGAAAGATAAATTGGAGAGCCAAAAATGGGTCCTTTTTCCAAATTAATACTAAACATTGAATAAAATTGGGAATATTTTTGTTCTCCTAAATTTATTTGCGGAGGCAATGAAATGTAATTTAATTTCTTAGCAATTGCTGATGACTTGTAAATGAACAGAAAATGAATTTGTCCATAAACTAAAGGAAAAACAAGCTCAGCTGCATGTATTCCTGTTACATTTCCTTTATTCTTAGTAATTCTATTAACAAAGTAATCAGTTGAATTGGCATATAAATAGCCTGCCATTTTTAAAACTAGCCATCCTCTAAAGCCTGCTGGGTCATCATTTGGATTTGCAATTCCAACTTTTACAACTCCGCTAGTTAAGTTACTAAAGGCTAAAAAATAATCATAATTTGAATTTGTACTTCTTGCTCTTTCAAAAAGATCGATGATTTGCTTTGCGGCAGGATTTAATAAAGTTGCATTAGAATATGCTATAACCATTTCATCTGCTGCAAAAGCTATGGCCCAGCCGCTATAGCGGGATTGTAAATATCTTTGCGTATAAGCTTCCAATGCAACAGAAACAAAAACACTTACAGGAACCCCTCCTGCAATATCCCTTGCCAAAGCTAAAGACCCTCCACCTCTTACAGGAGCAACAGGGATTCCTGTTTGATTATGGAATAGCGAAAGCATTTCACTTATTTTTATTGTATAAGCATCTGCACAAAATACTATTAAAGGCTGTGTTTGTTGCATGTTAAAATAAAAAATTGAAGTACCAATTATAACAATCAAAACAATTGGAACTACGTATCTCAGTTTCATATTTATAACAAATTTTAGTAATATTTATGTATTACGTTAACAATTTTTGTTATATGTATAATAAAAAATTTGGTCTTTTGAGCGAGTTACAAGTTGAAGTTTTAAAATTAAGAGCTCAAGGATTGTCTTATGCTGATATTGCCAAAAAATTAAATCTCAGCAGAGCATATGTAGCTATGTTAGAGCTTAGAGCAAAAAGAAAAATAGAAATTGCAAGAAAGACTTTGGAAATTGTTTCTCAAATTCGAGCTGAAGAATTGGTGAAAATAAGCAAAGGTACACGCTTGGCAGATATTCCTTCAATAGTATTAAAAGAAGCCGATAGAAGAGGAATTCATCTTGAAACAAATATCATTGAGATAATAAGAATGGTTAAATTGGCAAATCCTCCTTGTTTGGAAAATGGAAAAACAATAAGAGATATTGTTTTCAAGGTTTCTCCTGAAGGAAGATTATTTTTAATTTAAATGTTGGAAGCGAATTTTACCAAAAGATTGGGAAATTTCTTGCTTAAAGCAAAATTTGAAGGTGATGATATAATATGCATTACAGGAAGAAACGGTGCAGGTAAAACAACACTTTTGAGATGCCTCGCAGGAATTTATAACATAGATAGCGGATATATAAAATTAAATGGTATAAATATAGAGAGTTTACCTATAGAAAAGAGGAGAATTGTTTTAATTGATAACAATTCATACATACCAAATTTAAGTGTAGATGAGCATATTTTATGGGCTTCAAAAAATTTAGAAAAAGGGAAATTAAAAGAAATTAAATCTTTATTGGGAATAAATTTTTCTGGAAAAGTTGGAAAGCTAAGCCTAGGACAAAGAATTAGAGTAGCTCTTGCAACAGCCTTATTATCGAATCCTAAAGCTATTCTTGTAGATGAAGCCTTTTCACATATTAGCCAAAAAGAAGAATTTATCGGAAATTTCTTGAAGCTTGCTAAGGAATTTAAAATAAAAATAGTTTTCACTACGCAAGATATAAACGATGCAAAATTTGCAAGTTATCATTATTTAATTGAGAATGGTGAAATGAAAAGAATTTAAGAGTTTTTAGCTTAAAACAATAAAGCAATTAATTGCCAAATGAACTTTGCTCAGAAGAATTAAGGTAAAAATGTTAAGAAGTATAGAGTTTCCTTAAGTTAATTCTAATTATAAATGTTTATAACTTATTTATGATCGTATACTTTAGTATGGGATCTTCTATGATGTATTCGCCATTAATTTTTTTAACATAACCATACTTAACCATTTTCTCTAAAAGCTCGCTGAATCTATTATCTGGTATCGAACCTGTTCGTAACTCTACGTATGCTTTTATATCTTTCCATCTTTTTAGTCCTGAGACAATAGCCTTTAGAATTGCTACATATCTAGCCCAAGAATTCTCAATTATTTTTCTAAGTTCTGAAAGTACGATTGCAGAGCCTTCTTCGATAACGCTATTAAGAGTTTCTTTGTGATTAAGCTTTCTTACGGTCCTATAGTAGCCATAAAGCGTTAACCAACCAGGAATACCATCTAATTCATTTATTATTTCTTCGATTTCCAATTCTAGTATATTCATTCCTACCTCAGCGAATCCTCTCTTAAGAAATTCCATGCTTTGTTCATTAGTAAATCTATCTAAAAATATTTCCCTCCTTACCCTACCTCTTAATGGCGAATCCTCAGAATCTAATTTAAGAAAATCGCGAAGCAGACCAACTTCGCTACCTGTAATTACAAAAAATATGTTCTTTAAATTATCGATTGACCAAGATAACAAGAGATCAAATCTTTTGTTAGAGAATCTAAGATATTGTGCTTCATCAAAAGCAACTATAAATATTCTTCCATGTTTATCACACCAATTATTAATTTCATTTAACATAACTGTTAATCGAGGTCTTTTGCCTTTCTTTACTTTTATTTCTAGAGGGCCGGCACTAATTGATTCTATCCTTGAAATTAGCTCAGCTAATTTATCTCCTAACTTCTCAAATAATCCCTTATATTCCTTAAGCTTCCTGAGAAATTCATCAACAAGAATGCTTTCAGCTGAAATTTTAAAACCGCTTTCAAAGTACAGAGCTCTAACATCAATTATTACGAATGGTTCTCCAAGCTCTCTTAGTGCTACGTTGATTAGACTAGTCTTGCCAACACGCCTAACACCGTAAATGACTATCAACCTTTCTTTACTCCTAATAGCATTTGTAATCTCTTCGAGTTCTCTTACCCTATCAAAGAGGTCTTTCTTATTTATCTTTACATCAGGATCGAAAAGCATAACTTACGCCCCGTAAGTCCCTTATATAATATTCCTTATGTTATATTTAAATATTTTTATAACTTACGCCCCCTAAGTAACTTACAGTTATAATAAAAAATCAAATCTTTTGCTGTAAAAAATAATTATTTTTAATTTTTAGAGACTCTAATTATTAATTCTTTTTTAATTCTTCTTTTTTTAGAAAAGAGGATAGAAAGAATTTTGCATATGCTTTGCTTTTGGTTATTTAAGAAACGTCAGCTAAGGAGAAAACTGGCATACTCGAAAATTTTCCAAAATTATTGTTTCATACATAACTTTTATTTGTAGTTAGTATATAAAAATATAGACTTTCTAAAAATAATTTTCTTTTTTAGAGTTTTATGTTTAAACACTAAAACGATTTATTAATTTCTCTTACATAATTATAAGCCTTTTAATATTTTCGATTAATCTTGCTGCATCATTGAAGAACTCTTTAAATGTATTATCGTCCAAGTAATTTTCATAAAAATGGGAATGTAACCGCTCGGCCTTTAAAAGGAGCATTTCAAAGAATTCTTTATATTCCTTCTCAATATTATTGTAAACATAGTTATATAGCTTTCCATGATTCCAATGTATTATTAGAATTCCTTTTTTAGCTGCATGTAGTTTTATTAAAGCTGTTACAGCACCCCAAAGTTTGTTACCTGCTTGTTTAGGATCCTTCTCAACGAGGTTAAAGGCTTCTTGATAATACTTTTCGAATAACTCTTTATATTTTCCAGTTCTTGTACTTGGATCAGTAAAAATGTTCTTTAATTCTTCTATTACTTCATCTTCATCCCAGCCTGTCTCATTAGCTAACTCCTTTAGCCAAGCACTATCGTTATCGCTAAGTTCTTTACTAGTGAGGAGTTTTAGTGCTAGATCATGAATTTCAGGCCATTCTTTAGCTATCATTGCAGACATGCTAAACCGTATTACTCATGACTAAAAATACTATGCAAATATTTAATTTTAATTTTTTTGTTTAGATTATACATAAAACTATATAATTTTAATGAAGGTTTAGCAAAAATCTCCGTTAAAAAATAAATAAAATATCAGCCTAAATAACATTGTGAAAATAAAGGTTCGCTATTTTGCATCGATTAGAGAAAGGCTAAACAAATCTGAAGAAGAGTTTGAAATAGAAAATAATATCACGCTTAAAGATTTTATCCAAAGACTTTCTAAAAATCAAGAAGTTAAAGAAGTTCTTTTCGAAAGCGAAGAATTAAAGAGAAATGTATTGGTTGCTCATAATGCTGTAACTGTTAACAAGGCTGATCTTGATAAAATAATTTTAAAGGATAATGATGTTGTAGCCTTCTTTCCTGTTATTTCTGCAGGTTAATTTAACTTTTTCAAAACTTCTTCCAAATCTTTAGGAGTATCAATATCTATCAAAACACCTTCGTCATTTACCTCTACGAAGTATGCTTTATCTTTATATTTTTCTATTACTTTCTTAGCACCGATATCTCCTTCAAGATTAATTATCTCAGAAATTAAGCTTCTATGAAAAATTACAGGATGTCCTATTACCTTATTGTAAACAGGAGCCACGATTAAACAGGATCTTTCATTAAATTCGCTGATAACTTTTTCAATACTTTCTTCTTTTATTAGCGGCATATCAGCTAAAAATACTGCGAATGCTTCTGAATCTTTCGAAATATTCAACACTCCTTTTTTCAAAGAAGAAGACATGCCCTTTTCATATTCTTCGTTGATCACAACTTTTTCAAATTTTAATTTTAAAGCTTTCATAACTTCTTCATGCTTGTAACCTAAGACCAAAATTATTTCATAGAAAGGGAATTTTCTCACTTTATCTAATACCAATTCAAGCATACTCTTTCCCTTAATATTTATAGTTTGCTTCAGAAAGCCCATCCTTGATGATATTCCTGCTGCAAGAATTATTGCAGAAATTTTCTTCATTTGAATTCTTCAATCTCCAGATCTTCCTTTGTATTTATATTTACGAACACTTTGTCTACATCTTTGATTTTTATTTCACTTTTTTTAATAAATCTAACATTTGGCATTGTCAAAAACAAGGATTTCAAGCTCGTGTATCCTTCTTCAATTAGCTTCTTTGAATAGATTAATGCAATATCTTTATTAACTATCGAATGAGTTGGATCAAAAGAATAATCTTCAAATTTTATTGCACATGCGTTATAGCCCTTTATCGATTCCAACATGTACATTATATAATCTTTCAATATGTAAGGAGAATCAACAGGATGAATGTAAACATATTTTGAATTCATGGAAAGCAAAGATGAATATAAGCCTACCAAAGGCCCTTCCAGCTCATACAAATCTTCTACCAATTTTATTTTTCCTGAAACAAATCTTTTGTATCTTTCATCAATTTTCTTCACAGATATAACTATTTCTTGAGCAATTTCATTTAATCCTTCTATGCTCCATTGAATAATTTCTTTACCTTTTAATAAAGCAAAAGCTTTATTTGTTCCAAATCTTTCACTTTTTCCTCCTGCAAGAATAACTGCTCCAAGCATTTTCTAAATAAAAATCTTCAAAGAATATAAAATGTTTAAAAATATAGCAAAAAATATTTTAATTATGTTAGAATATGAGGAAGCTATAAATTTAATTTTAAACGAAGTTAACGAACTTGAAGAAATTAAATTAAACATTTCTGATTCATTGGGATATGTTACTTCAAGAAAAGTATTTGCTAAAATAGATCTTCCTCCCTTTGATAATTCTGCAGTAGATGGGTATGCTGTTAAAAGTGAAGATGTTGCAAATGCAAGTAAAGATAATCCTGTGAAATTAAAATTGGTTGGAAAAATAGCCGCAGGAGATTATGCAGATTTTGAAATAAAAAATGGTGAGGCTGTAAAAGTAATGACAGGTGCAATGCTTCCCAAAGGTGCAGATGCTGTTTGCATGGTTGAATTCACAAAAGAAGAAAATGGATACGTTGAAATATATTCTAAAGTAAAAAAATGGGAAAATGTTAGATTTAAGGGAGAGGAAATTAAAGAAGGAGAAGTTGCTTTAGAGGAAAAAACCTTTATTACTCCTTCTGTAGTCGGATTATTAGCAAAGTTAGGTTACAATGAAGTATTTGTTTACAGAAAGCCAAAGGTTGCATTAATTGTTACAGGCAAGGAATTAGTTCAGCCAGGAAATGAATTGGAAAAGGGAAAAATTTGGGATGCCAACAGCTTTTCTTTGGAAGCCTCGCTTAAATTAGATGGTTTTGAATGTAAAAATCTTGGCTTGGTGGGAGATGATAAAAATTTATTTGAGAATCTAGTTAAAGAAGCTGTTAAAAATTTCGATGTTATTTTGGTTAGCGGAGGAACTTCTGAAGGAGAAGAAGATTTTGTAAGAGAAGTATTCGATAAAATAGGTGTGAGAAAAGTATTTTGGAAGGTAGCTATAAAGCCAGGTAAGCCAATATTTTTTGGTAAATTGAATAAATCTCTTTTATTTGCTTTGCCAGGAAATCCTGCTTCTGCAATGGTATGCTATTATGAATTTGTAAGACCTGCTCTTTTGAAAATGAGTGGAAGAAAGGATATTTTCTTGCCTAAAGTAAAGGCAAGGTTAATTGAGGAAATTAAAAGGAAACCTGGAAGAAGAGAATTTATAAGAGCTATATCATTTTGGAATGGCAATGAATATGTTGTTAAATCTGCAGGAATGCAGGAGTCTCATGTGCTGAAAAGCTTTGCTGAAGCTAATTGTTTTATTGTTATTGATAAAGAAAAGGAAGTATGCAAAGAAAACGAACTTGTTGAAGTAGAACTTTTGCCTTGGTTCTTAAAATAAAAATGATGGCCCGCGGGCCATCTTAAACTAAATAGTCCTTAATAAAATTCCGCTTCTTTCCTTTACCATTCTTAATAATTTAATATACCAATCTGGAAAGGTAACCTTTTCAGGCAATTTATCTTCTGTTAATGGCTTTATATCAAGCAAAGGAGTTCCATTGAATAAATCGCAATTTTCTATATGTAATTCGTTTTTATTCCTTTTAATTAATCTTACTACGCTTATTCCTATTGAATTTGGTCTCATGGGAGAATCTGTACTGAATACTCCAATTTCTGGAATTTCTTCTTCTTTAATTCCAAGCTTTAATAATCTTCTTGGTTTAACTATTAAACGAAATTCTTTAGCTTTGTGAAGGTAGCTAACAAGAATTATGTGGGAAAATCCCTCTATTCCTTTTAATCCTTCTTCATATTCAGGCAAAATTTTAGCTATTGCATTAACTCCATTAAAACTATTCCTTACTTCTTCATCTGAATATTCATGGGATATGTAACCGATTGGTTTTAATATAATATTTTCTAGTTTTTCCATAATTATATTCAATTTTATTTGAATAAATTATTCTTAAAAAAATTTTAATAAGATTAAAAAAATTAGAAATATTAAGTTTTCTCTCTTAATTTTTAATAGTGTTAATAGGAAAGAGCTTTAATTCGAAAGGATTTATTAATAAAATACCAGCAAATAATGTTGATAGGGATAAAAAGATTAGGAATATTGAGAAAGCGATCAAGCTAATTATTGTTTCCCTCATTGTAACTGTAATGATCGGAGCCTACATTATGGGCTTTAATCTTATAAATGTAACTTTTTTAAACACTCTTATCAACGAACAGACAAGTACGCCCATCGATAACACATTTGCTAATAATGCTTGTTCAACAAACGACTTCATGAAACTTTATTCAGAAGCCATGAAACTTGAGACTGGTAATTATTTGGGAAAGATCATATTTTATTCAATGTCCAATGGAACCAAACCGCCTAATTCTAAAATAGGTTTCTATCTACGTGGCTTTTCTGATGAGAATCAGTATGATGAGATAATCAAAGGAATAAAAATGGAGATCTTTTTCCACGATCCCAAAAAGAATGTTTGCAAAAAGGTTTATGAGGATTTTGTTGTCAGATGGTCAAAAATGGAATATACTATAGATGATCAGGTAGATGTATATTATTTGGTTGTAGTTAAAGTTATTGATAAGAAGGAAAGAATTGTTGATGCCAAAGCTTCTTTAATTTATGTATCTTTTCTTCAAGAAGTGAATGCAAAGCTTGTTTCTGATAAGAAAGTTTATGGAAGGTGGGAAGTAATGAAATTCTGTCTAGTTAACGAAGGACCAACAAGAATAGAATTTGGTTTGGATTATTACGTCTATTACTATAATGGAACAGAATGGACTAGAGCAGAATGGCTTGAACCTGGAATAATTCCACTTATACTGATAGTTTTAGAGCCTGGTCAAGCCGAATGTTTTGAATTGAATTTAAATGGAACAAAACCTGGTAAATATATGCTAGTTAAAGAGATCTATGCACAGGGAGTAAAAGATGGGAAAAGAAAGCTAACTTTAGAATTTGAAGTAGTAGAAAATTTAGATTTAGTAAAAATAGCTTCGTTATCAATTCAAGTCCTATTTATTATTAAAGCGTTTAAAGTATTTTCCAAGACTGGTTATTTTAAAATCGTTAATTATTAAATAATTAAATAAACTATTATCTTTTAAGAAAAAATAGATTTTATGCAAGTTAAAAAATATATTAATTTTGTATAAAAAGTATAAGATATTGCTCTATACAATATTTTTCTTTAGAAACGTTGCCATTTTCAATTATAAAGTTATATACTTCTGGGGGTGAATATTAGTTTAGGGGCAGAAGTGCTATTTGATGAAAGACCTAAAGTTAATAAAAAAGAACTTTTCGATAGAGAAAAAGAAATAGAGGAAATAATATCAAATCTAAATAGACCTTTATTGATTATAACAGGAATTAGAAGGATTGGGAAAACTTCAGTTATGAATGTTGCATTAAACGAAACCAAAATTCCATTTATTATAATTGATTGCAGGAAGCTTAAAGAAAATTATAGCAGAGCTGACCTTTACAGAGTCTTCTCTGAAGCGTTATCTTCAATTTTAGATAAAATTAAGGAAATTCTTAGCAGAATAAGAGGAATTACGATACTTGGTAATTTTGTTGAAATATCTTGGAAAGGAAGAAATTTCGTAAGTTTATCTGATTTTTTTGACCATTTAAACGAAAGAAGATTGGTAATAGCTTTGGATGAAGCTCAAAGATTAAGAGGGCCGTTATCTAAAGAAATAAAAGATGCTATAGCTCATTCTTATGATTACAATAGAAATTTAACTTTTATTTTGACTGGTTCAGAAGTAGGATTGTTATATGATTTTATTGGAATTGAAGATCCTAAGTCTCCTTTATATGGAAGATATTATCATGAGATTAAAATAGAAAGATTTGATAAGGAAACTTCCTTAAATTTTATGAGAAAAGGCTTTGAAGAGTTAAATCTTAAAGTTGATGAAAAAACTTTGAATGATATAGTTGAGATGTTTGATGGTATTCCAGGTTGGCTAGTATTTGCAGGAAATTATTATTATAACAAGAGAAACATAAATGAAATAAAGGAAGCTGCGATTTCTGTAGCATTGCAAGAAATTAAAAATTTTATTGAAGAAAAAAGAAAACAATCAATAATAGTTGCAAGGAGATATGAGAATCTTCTTAAATGTTTATCCAAAGGTTTCAATAGCTGGTCTAAGTTATTAAGATGTTTAGAGGATGCAGAAGGTTCAAGCATTTCTACAAGTGTTTTGGATAATCTTATAAAGAATCTTGAAAAGATGAGCATAATCAAAGATTACAATTTCCTTGATCCTATATATGCAGAAGCGGTTAAAAGATTGTAATTTTTAGATTTCTCTCCTAAGCTTTATGTAGTAATTGAATATCATTAAAGTTAAAAACTTATTAAATTTGTTATTTAGCCATAAATAATTAATTTCAAATTAAATATAGAATATGGTCAAAATTACTATAATCTTGGATGATGATTTATATAAAGAGCTTGTAGAGGAAGCTATTAAAAAGTATGGTAGTACTAGGAAGCTTTCGCTTATAATAAATGAAAAGCTTCGTCAAGCGAAAATTTCTTCTAAGCGGAAAAAGAGAATGACAATAAAGTTGGGAAGAATGCTTAAAGAAGAAGAATTAAACCTAATCTTAGAAGAAATATGGCAAGAAATGGTATAAAAGAATGTGTAATAGATACAAATGCTCTGGTCTACGATACAATAGAGGATTCAGAACATCATGAAACTGCAAGTGCAATTATAAATAGTCTAGATATTTGTATTATACCATCTGTTGTTCTTGAAGAGTTCATATTTACTTTAGCTAAATTAGGATTAGACAATAAAATATGAAAAGGTTCTTGATCTGCTAAAAACCTTTGAATATTTACCAATTGATAAAGAAGATATAATAAATGCTTTAAACATGATAGAAAAAGAAAAAGCCTCATTTAAAAAATTCAATGGTAAACTAATACTTTGTATTGCTGAAAGGCGTAAATCTAAACTTCTAACTTTTGATAAAGAATTACAAAAAGAGCAAAAAAGATATAAAATTCCTTCGCCTTTATTTGAATTTAAAAGAAAATAAAATTACATTATTATAAAATATTAAATTTTTTAAATATTTTATAAAAAGAATATGCCACTAATGTAGCGGCATGAGTTATTTTATTTTCTTTAATTGATTTGATTATATATTTTTCACTAACTATTTTGATTCTTTGAATTTCGGAAGGATCTCTATTGGTCTTAAGTTTCTTTAAATCTTTACATAGAAAAATGTATCCTTTTTGAAGACTTCTTGAAGAAACATAATACCAGCCTAAATATATGCATTTGTTTGCTAAATAACCTGTTTCTTCCAATAATTCTCTTTTAATCGCTTCTTCAGGATTTTCTCCTTCTTTTAAATGTCCAGCAGGAAATTCTAAAGAAAATGTATCTGCTGGATATCTATAGTTTTCTATCATTACAAACTTATTTCCTAAAAGAGGAACTGCTACGCAAAAATCCTGAGCATAAAACCAGTCATAATGAATTTTAGTTGAGTTAGGAAGTTCAATGAGGTCTTTGTAAACCTTTAAATAGTCAGATTCATAAACCTTTAAAGATTCTATTTTTCTCCATTTCTCCATATTCCTTATAAATGAAATTTGCTTCTATAAATATTTATAAATTCAAGTTTAATATACATCGTAACAAACTATATTCGTCTTAGAATTATCAAAGTTTCATCTCTTGATATTCTGGAGGCAATTTTAGACTGCGGCCTTTTCATAGCTTAAGGATATAATCTATAAGCTTAGTTTTGATATATTCCGTCTCATTTCGTTTTTAAATAGGACTGAGTAATGTCTGCTACTATTGAAGAGATAATAATGCTCAGGTCTGAGTATGAGCAAGACTTTTCACTCTATTCGAATTCGTTTCAATAAAAACTTTAAATAAATATATGCATTATGTATTTATGCCAAAAGTAATAACTATTTCAGATGAAGTATATGAAAAGCTTTCTAAATTGAAAAAAGGAAGATCTTTTAGCAAAACAATAGATGAGCTTATTGAATTTTATGAAGCAAATAAGAAAGGCAACAAAGAAATTTTGCGAGAAATGTTTGGCACTATATCAGAGGAAGAAGCCAATGAGTTAGAAAAAGAAATAATTAAATTTAGAAAAAGTTTTAGTTACTTTTGATAAAGATTTTTATGATATAAGTAAGATAGCAGATTTAAAGGTAATAATTCTTTAAATTTTTATAATATCGTTTTTGATAAATTTTTTATACCAATTCTCATATTCAAAAGGCTTAACTAAATGAATTTGAAAAACTCCTGCTTCAAAGTCTTCTAAAATCTTTGCCTTAATCTTAGCTTGTTCAATAACATTATCTGGGACTTTTTCAGAAACGATCATGATATCTATATCGCTCATAGGGTTATAATCTCCTCTAACAACTGAACCGAAAACATAAACTTCTGCATCCTTTAACAATTCTTTCGCTCTTTCTTTAATTATCTTTGCATAAAACATATAGTTATCTAGATATTTCTTTCTTGATTTTGCCTCTTCCAAAATTATTTCATAAAAGCTTTTCATTTGAGATCTTCTCTAAGAAAATTATTAATTTTTCAGCAAATAAGATTAATGCTTCAGCTTCATTTTTATCATATTCTTTTCCTAAACATCTTGAGCTAAGATATGCACTTTCCAATGCTTGAAGCTCAATGCTTCTTTCTCTAATGAACCTTTCTATTTCTTCTTTTTCGTAAGCTTTCCTGAGCTCTTTCATAAGTATAGTTAACAAATGTGTTTTAGGATAATCACCTGCTTTCAAATATAATAAATATTTCAAGAATAGTTGACAAGCTTGTTCAGCATGAAAAACGCTTAAATTATAGAAACCTTCTTCGAAACTTCTTTTAGCAAATAAGAAGAATTCTTTGGCTCTTTTCTTTAAGAATTCACTATGCATCATTACTTTAATACTTTTGTTCTATAATAAGTTATCTTTTAATTCAAGAAAAGAAAGTGAATCGGGTTTGCAATGAAAAATACCACGTAATGAAAATATTGTTATAAAGAAGTGTTAACCGCAAATTTTGAGACTTCTGCTAATTTCTTTTCCAACCTCTTCAATCTCCTTAAATGATATTTCAGCCCAATATTTTTTGAAACTTTAATGGTCTTAATTCTATTTTTTCCTTATCATATACTAAGACTAACATGTCTCTTTTTTAATCCAAGTTCCTCAACTATCGCTTTAGGTAAATGTATTGTATTTCTCTTACCAAACCTAACTATTTTTTCCATACCATATTTTGATATTTTTGGTTAAAATCTTTTTAGAAAAATCTTCATGAGACAAACAAAATAAATGCTATTAAACATTAACTTTTTAATTTTACTTTTCTAATCATGTTTAAATGGTTAACGTATATATCTAGCTATTAACAGACCTTACTAACTTAATAAAATCTGATAAAGGCATACCACAGACTTTATAGAAAGCCTTAGTATAAGGTTCAGAATCAACAGGATAGGCTACATTATCTGGAGAGTAAACCTTTGAATTGAAAACAAAGTAAGGCCAACTAGCATAGATTTTTGAAGGATTAGATGAGCTAAAGCTTAAGTCCAATATATATTCATTTCCTATATCTAATGGCATTATTAAACCTGTGAAGTGCTTAGGATCAACGTTTTCAATTACCTTAGGAG
>OGCB01000150.1_pt1 | contig 20506 bp, 21 predicted proteins | sample 1570031 | NCBI WGS metagenome assembly OGCB01 (sample SAMN05518655, study PRJEB24509) | hot springs metagenome | isolation source: Octopus Spring Streamers, Yellowstone National Park, Wyoming, USA | place: USA:Octopus Spring Streamers, Yellowstone National Park, Wyoming, USA | collected 2011-10-11 | reverse complement strand
AAATAAAGTAATTTTATCAAGAATAAAATCAACTATTTCCCTTGGTGTCCAAACCTGTCCAAGTTGTTTATATCTTTTCAAAGCATTATTTATTTAAAGCGGTAGTCATTCTTATTCCCTCTTCATTTTCCTCGGTATTGTCCGAAATCTCTACAACATAATCCTCCCAATCCTCACCATAACTTCTCAACATTTCAGTTAGCATAAGTTCTAATTTTGCTTTTTTGGCTTCATCAGTAATGTTCGTTTTCGTAAAAACGACTATGCGAGGTAAAATTGGTGTTTTTTCTTTTTCAGTAAAAATCATACCTCCTGCAAGGACAATAATTCCAAGTACCCCATAGCCCCTCTTTTTTATCTCTTGCTTTATTCTTTTAATTGGTTCTGGCATAGCACATAAATTTTAAAGAAAAAAATTGATTTTAAACAAAGTATTTGTAGTATTTTTGTCTTGTGAAACTACTAAATAAAAACCTTTTACTTTGAAGAAAAATGTTTGAAGAAATTCTAAAATATTTACAAGAAAGAGCAAAAATAGAATTACCTCAATATGATTTTTCAGATAATTCTATACTAACTCGTATTTTCCTATATCCAGCAGCATTTGTAATAGAAAACATTTACAATCTTTTAAAAAAAGGAGAAAATTTTACACAAGATACAGAATTTACTAAGTCATTAGCTAAAACTTTCCAAATTCCTTTTACATCGGAAATAATAGAACCCGGTGAAATAACTTTGATATTAGAAGATGTAACAAACATAGAAATACCAAAAGGAACACTGATACAGCAAATAGATAATCCAAATTTAACAGCTGTTGTAGCAGACGATGTTTTTCTAACGGAAGAAGAAGTAGAACAAATGATTGGAAATGACATACCCATTAAAGTAAAATTTAACGGAAATTTAGAACTTAATAAAGATGTTATTTTTGAAATTCCAATAAAAAATTTAACTTCTGCTATTGTAACAAAAATCAGCATAAACTTACCAGCCACCAATCCCGATGATGTTATAAATTCTATTTTATCTCAAAGACCATTTATTTATGGAATGACAACTTATGCTGGAATTTTATCATACCTAAACCAATACAATCCTCAAATAGTTCCTCCTTTAAGTCACGATAATCCGAGTGTTGTGTTTGATTTAAGTAAATCAAGAAAAATAAGAAAATTTGTTTTAGGAAATGTTAATACAGAAAATAAAACTGTTGAATTAACTGATTTTGAATACGAAATTCCAGAAAATCAACCTCTAACAATAGATTTGGTTTTGAATATACCTTACTAAGACAAGATTTCAAATCAAAAAATAAATAATTGAAACAAAAAGTTAAACAAAAAACAGAAGAAGTAATTATTGCTGATTAATACTGCATATAATAGCTCTAAGTACTACAGGAGAAATATATAAAGAAAATATTTTTTATTTTTAGGTGTAATATAATATAATATAATATATTACAATTTTAAAATTTTTAAAAAGCTTTAAAATTTTTGGGGGATTCTTTTTTTAAAAATCCCTTTTAAAAAACAAAACCAAATTTTCCTACCTTAGTTTGATTTTTAAAAAACTAACAGAAACTTTTTTGCTTTGATTTAAAAAATTCAAAAAAGTTCTCAAAGTTTTCAAAACTCTCAAACTTTCCAAAAATTTTTAAAAAACTACCAACTCCCTTGTTAGTTTTTTATATTTTACTTTTTTCTTTTTTAAAAATCAAAAAATATAACCCAAATGTCTGAAGTTTTTAATTTTTAAGACATTTAAAATAAAGAGGTAAAATCAAATAAAACCTTGCTTTTGATGGAAGTTATTGAAACTTATGGTAATTTTACTTTATTTAGGAGTAATAAACCTCTTTTTTCTTACAAAAAAGAAAAGATAGAAAATTTGGATGAGTTTGTGACAATTTATTCGGTTAGTGAAATGAACATACATCTTATTGTAAAAGGATATAATCCAATTAAACCAGAAGATGGTTTTTTACATATGGTTGTTTGGAGAAGTCAAGGAATGTCTAAGTTTCAATTTAAGTTGATTACAGTTGTTGACCCAGGTGAGTTTGAAGTAAAAGCTTATATTACTCCACCAGTTGTATTTACATACCCTTATATTCTTATTGAATTTTTTGTTTCTGATAGTATAGGTGGGAAACCAATAAAAAGAATACCAATAAAAGTTATTGATAATAGCTTTGCTATGACCCTTTTGAATTACAATCAATTTTCCCCATTTTATAAACAACTTATATTACCAGAATTTTTCTTCCCTCAATTGCCTCCGAGGGTTATAGGTGTTTATCAAAGAATGAGAAGAAACATACAAGTTTGGGGTAGCGCAGTAGCACAAGCTGGAAGAAAACTATTTGTTTTAGCGGTAAAAACTGGTGGTAGTTCTTGTCCATTTCACGGACATTCTTCTGACCCCTCTACATCTTTATCAAAGGATGATTCTTATAGAAATTTAGACACAATAACTTATCAAGCTGATAATTGGTGTAGCAAATGTTTTGGAACAGGAATGTTAGGAGCTTTTGATTATATTAAAATAGCTTATGGTGGTTTGTTTATTGTATCTACCGTTAATCAATATGGTGAGTTTGAAAATGTTGGAAGAGTAATAATTGAAGCTGGCACTCCCATAAAACCTGGTGATTATGTCACTGATTTAAATGATGTATATGTTGTAAAACCGCCTGTTGAGGTTAAAGAATTTTATGAGCTTCCTTTATATTATACTGCTCCTATTGAAGTATTACCAGCTCTAAATCCAATTTCAAGAATAATAGCAACTATTTTAAGAAACTTTGATGATTATTTATGGAGATATAGATTACCAACTGATAAATTGTATGAGCAAGGTGAGATTGGATAATGAAACTTTAAAATTTTAAAGAAATATGAACGCTAAGTGGAAATATATAAGAAGAGTAATAAGGGAAACTGGTGGGAAAAGTTTTTTAAGAGGTGAGGTTCCTATTGTTGAACTACCGATATGGTATTATTCTTGGAAAACAAATTTACTTGCTAACAGTGGCGGTTCAAAGGGTCATGGTTTTGATGATAGTGAATTTTCTTTCAGTAACGAAGAAATAGAAACTAATTTTTTTAATCTTGATAGCAATATTCCTATAATTAGAAAAAACAAACAAATAATCTACGATGTTATAAAAGAAGGCAAAACAAATGTGGGTAAATTTAGTCAGCTTGATATAGAAAGAACACTAAGAGAAAAAATGAAAAGATTGGCTATAATAGACAAATTAGATGCTGATTCTTTGTTTAATGAACCATTTATTGACCAAGATTTAGTTTTTAATAGGTTTGTTTTGAAGGAAAAAATAGAAAGATCTGGAACTTGTAGATTTATTTTTGCTTGTGATTTGTCTGGTTCTGTATCTCATGAAGAAGCTTTTTTATATAAAATTTTGTTTTTTAATGTAGTTAATTATTTCTCAAAACATTTTAACCGTTTAATTATAACTTTTATGGCTCATCAAGTTTCGGTAATTGTGTATGACATAACTTGGTCAAGAAAAGAAGACGATAATTTAACATTTATAAGGGATTTGCTTAATAATAAAGATAACTTAGTTAATCCTAATTATGAATATCCTTACAGAATATGGAATTTAGTTGGTGGCGGTGGAACTTCTCTTAAACAACTAACAAACAAATTAAGCGATGAGAAACAATCAATTGAAAAAAACTACAAAAATGATGTTAAATATTTTGCTTACTGTGGTGATTTTGCCGTAACAAAAGGAGATATAGTTGAATTTATTGAATTATTAAAGGAGCTTAAATTTGATTGGAATATGTTTTTAATAACTAGAAATGAAGCTGATATTGGGTCAGATATTATTAGTAGTTTTCCTGTAAGTTCATCTATTATAAGAGTTCCATATTTTACTGATATTATAAATGTAGCACAGCTTATACTTAAAAAATGGGGGAGTGAAGGGTATCATGTTATCACTCAAAATTGAAGATATTAAAAAAATAGAAGATATATGTCGTAATAAGGGTTTAGATTTTCTTGATATAGAGTGGATTATAACTAGCAATGAAGAAATGGCAGAAGATATATGTGGCGTTGTTCCTAATGATATTTCTTATTGGCAAGATGGTTTAAACTATTGGGAACAAATAAAATATAATAGGAGATGGGAAAATCCTTATGTTTATGGGGTTTTAGAGGTTATATTTGATTTGGGAAATAAAGCAATAGCTTATGTTAGAAATGATATGGATTTTTATGAGCAATTAGCTGTTGTTATTCATGCTATTGCTCATGCTCATGTTTTCAAAAACAACTATATGCGCAAATTATATTTAGACAACATAAAAAAATATTCCCAAAACACACCTATTTATAATAAAGTTTTATCTTCTTATGAAGAAAAATATGGTTTTGAACTGATAGAGGCAATTGAAGATTTAGCTTTTTATTTAGCATTTTATACTTTTGATTTTAAAAATCCAGAATATATTACTGAACCAATGAAAAACTTTTTGCAATACAAAGAAAATGAAGATGTTATAATATCTTCCGAAAAAAGCAGTATAGATTTATCCTCTTTCCCCAATCAAAATATTTTTGACATTTTAGAATTCTTTATAGAGCATTTTCCTAATTTACCCCAATTTATTATTGATGTCTTTGATATATTTAAACAGAGAATGCTTTATATAAAAAGCATCTCCAAAATAAAGTTTGTTCATGAAGGATTTGCTTCTTTCATTGAAAACAAAATATATCCTGAAATTATTCAGTATTTCAAAACTGATAACTTAAAAGGCTATTTAACTTCACGAACCCAACATTACATTTTTAATTCTATTGATACAGAAAGGAATTTTCTTATTAACATCATAAAAATAATTACTGACAAGGAATATTTTACAATAGATGATGTTAAGAAAGTACAAGCTGGTGAATATGATGCTGGTTATTATTCGTTAGCCAATCTTTTTGAATATTTACTTTCAATTTTTGTTACCATTCTTTCTGACCCCTATATATTTGGATATTATTATTTCAAATATCAAAGTGAAAAAAATGGTGAAGACCCACTAAAACTTTCTTCCAGAATAAGTGATGAGGATATATTTAATTTTGTTAATCCAGATTTTATATCTTACATATTTGAGCAAACTACTATGATAGAAAAAATGGAAGGAGTTTTTATAGATGAATTTTGTAATTTTTATAAAAATTATTACAGAAAATATCAAAAACCAATAATTTACTTGCCCAAGGGCGGAATTGATTTTAATGGTTCAACTATAAAATTGGCAGTTATTGAACCTCCTTATGAGGAAAGATATTACTACTATTTTAAAAATATTGCTCAAAAAATTAAAAACAATAAGGTGTTGCTAAAAATAAAAATAAAAGATATTTATACAAAATCTATATTTGAAAATGTTGAATTAAGACAAATTTTAGTTTTAGCTCCACTTTTAAATGATGCTTTTGATAATTTTATAAAGAGGCAATATATTAAGTTAGAAAGTAATAATGAAGAGGAATTTAAAAAGAAGCTCGGCGATTTGTTTGGAAAATTGAATTTCAAAGTAGTTTTTAGTAGCGAAAATAAAACTCAACTCCAACTTTGGTAAATTTTGTTTAATATCTTTTCCAATTATTCTTGGGATATTTTAAAAAGAAATAAACTTAAAGTATCCCTAATAATTCTTGTAATTGCTAAATTCATGTCTTTTTTTGATAAGTAATACAAGAAATTATGTATAACAATTACTTCAAATTCGTCAACTGCTAATGCTACCGATATTGCTTTTAATAATTCTGGTTTATAAGTTTCTAAATAACTATAAACATATTTCTTAAAATCAAGATAATCGTTTTTATATGAAGAAATTATTTCTTTGTATATTTTTATTTTATTTTCTATTTCTTCTTTCTTTACTAATTCCTCAATCTTTTCGATTGTTTCCGATAAATTATTTATCACTGCTTTATCAAATAATTGTTATGAAGGAGATGCTCCTTCACTATAATTTACATTAACATAACTTCTTCTTGAACCATTTGCTCTTGTAGTCACTATCGTATAAGTTCCATAACCGTGAGGAGTTATATTTATCTGTGTTGCTGTTTTGGGTAATGAAGAAATAAAATTATTCCCCTTGAATACTTCTATTACTTCTATATTATAACTTGCCATTGAATCCCATACTATATAAACATTACCACCACTTGTCGTTATTCTTGGATTTATTATTTTCTTTGGTTTATATATAGCTTTTCTAGTGTTTGTTTCAGGACCAACTGGGCTTACTCCAACTGTATATTGAGCTTTATATTCATAATCTCCACAATTTGTTGGGCAAGGATTGCCATATGGAGCTGTTGTCATATCTACTTTATCGTAATAAATAGCCTCCCAATAACCATTTTGATTATTGAACTTAAATGGAACCCATTTAATGGTTTTCCAGTCTTGCGGATTGTTAGAGCCAAATATTCTTCTTTTTATTATAGAAAATGAAGGACCAATATTACCATTTGTTTTTATTTTATGAACTATTTGAATTGTCCCTTCATCTAATGACGGGTTATTATCAATGACTGAAAAGATTTCTTCTGTAACTTCTGGTATTATTATATTACAAGTGTTTATTTCATCTAAATTAAAAGGGAGCGGTCCTAAATTACAACACTGTTCTATTTGTTGTATTCTTGCCACTAACATCATTACAATTGTTTCTAAGTTAATTATTTCACAAAGTAAAGCATCTAATGTGTTTTCGTATGTATCAATTATTCTTTCAACATCTGTGCATTTGCTTAAAGCAAAAATATCTTGATTAAAATCTATAAATAAATCATTTCTAAAATCAATTATGTTGTTTAAATTAACTTTCGCAATTATAAAACCAATAGCACAGTTATCGCAATTTGGTAATTTTTTATACCTAATAAATTTACTATTTTCTTGAACATAATACTTATCACCATCTTTTGGAACAAAACCCACTTTTATCTTATAATTAGCAATACCAGGAATATCTTCTTGCGGAGAAGCACTATGACTATCTTTCATAATTACTTCCTTGGAATATTCACTTGGTTCTACTTCAAAAAATATGCCTATATATTTATAACCTTGATCATCGGTTAAATACTGACCATTTGGGTTTAAGTCATTAATATCGCTACTTAATTCGAAGGGAACGCTAATTACATTATGTTGTGGGTATGGTGCCCAATAATTTGGACTCAGTAATCGCATATCAAAAGGAACGAGAGCTACTCCTTTTTTCACTTTGTATTGATTACTATTGTAGCTTACACTAAAAGCTTCTGCTGAACAACTTAGTATTCCATATCTTCTACTAAAAAGAACATTAAATAAATCCCCTAATTTTCTATATGCTAAAATATCCGCTACTTGTAATGCTTCAAGTGTATCTATTAAAACACCTCTTTTATCTTTTCTGATTATTTTTAGTCTATTTAAAAAATCTTTTATCATTCTTTCTTTTCAAAGGTTTTTTATTTAATTGTTGGTGTTGAAAATGCTTCTTCTATATTGCGGGCATTATATTCTCTTGATAGCCATCTATGAGGCATTAAACCATCTTCACTTCTTATCCAATCTTGTGGCGCTTCTAATTGACTATCATCTAATCTTACTCTTGATATTCTTGTTAAAACAAAATCTATGTTAAATGAAAAATATCCTTTATTTGCTTCTAAATTGAAAGCAAATTTGAATGGATAAATATAAAATTGTAAATCATCAAAATCTAATACTAAAGTTTGGTATCTTTTAACAAGTTGAGTTCCTCTTATGTAATTAAACCATTGATATATAGATGAACTCACTCCATCAAAGTTTATGGCATTTGGAGCTACACCATATAAGCTTCCTTCTATAACACTTGAGCCAGAAAATTGTAAGTATGGAATAATGTCTCCAACCGCTAATGTTATATCATTTCTTTCTCTTACATTAAAGAAAATATCTGTAATGTAGAACTTATCAAAAGGACCCATTACATATTCTTTTAGAAATTCTTTTATATACTCTATTATTTTTTCGGTCAAAGTTGTCGTGTTTCCTGTATTTTTCAATGTATTTAATATTTTTTTAAATATCTCTTGCAACTCCACTATATCAAAATTTTTTATCGTATTTGATAATCTTTTTAAAGTTTCATTATCTATGTTTAGTTGTTTTATACCATTCGTTATATTGTTTACTAAAAAACTTACTCTTACTGGCCATTTTACAATCCAAAATTTAGCATATCTATTCATAGTGTATTTAGGTATTAAAACCCATTCGGAAGCTGGTGGATGCATATTTGTTATTGTATTTGTTGGGAAAAATGACGATGCTTTTTGATTCTGTTCTATTGTATTAAAATAAGAAATGAAATTAAAACTTGCTCTGTCAGAAGCTCTTTTTTCTAATTCTTTTAAAATTTGTTCAAGAGTTAAATTATCGTTCATTATTAACGGATTGTAAAGTTACTTTAAATTTACTTTATTCTTTGTTCTAACAACTTTCCTAATCTTTTTAAGATATTTGATAGTTTTATAATTACTTTTTCCGATGAAGTAGTATCTACATTATTAACAGATTTTCCTTGTTCTTGTTTTAATTTTATATTTTTCGTTAGAGATTCTAATATTTTACCTAAGCACTCTATTGTCTTATTTAATTTGATAATATCATCTTTCATCGTTTTATAAGGTTATTTTATTTTTTGTTCTATTAATTTTCCTAATTTGTCTAAGACATCGGATAATCTCATAATTACTTTTTCAGAGGAAGTGGCATCCGCTGATGGTCCTCTTATATCAGATGTAAGTCTTGCCACTTGAACTGTTGTCACAATTTCTTTTGCATCTTCTGTGCCTATTCTAAATTGTGTACTTATTGCTGAAATAACTTCTCTCATAGGAATACCAGCTTGTAGTAATGCCTGCACTTTTTCTATTACTGCTCCTGTATCCGCTCTTCCTTTTAATTTTTGACTTACTATTTCTTTGACTACTTTTTTTCTTTGCTCTTCTGAAAGCAATTTCATTCCTTCGGCGCCAAATGTAGCTGTCAAAAAGTTAGTTAAATTAGCATCAAATGTTAAAGTTCCGCCAAACTGTTGCATTAAGGCAAGGGCGGTTTCCTTTGAACCGACTATTCTTATTAGTTCTTGCACTTGTTGTTGCCCAACAGTTTTGTTAGCAAGTGCTAATTGGGATAGATATTTTCTGCCTTCTGAAATCCTACTTACATCTTGTGGAGATATTTTTAAGCCAGATTTTCTTATTGCATCTTGTGCAATTTTTTCGTCTATACCTCTTGCTATTATTTGTGAGTAAATAAATGAGCCAAGTCTTTGTTTTTCTTCGGGAGAAAGTTTTGATATGTCAATATTATTACTTCCTAATATACCGCCTATTACATTTCTAAGAATTAAACTACCTTCTTGTAAATCTCTTGGTTTTGATGAGTCATAATTTGCTAATGCTTGTGCTACTCTTGCAAATTCACCTGAAGAAAGTGCTAAACTTGTATTAAATAAAATTGAACCAGTTGCTCTTGTTCCTCTTTGAATTTCTGCTATACTTTGTATCATAGCATTTAATCTTGGATCACCAGAACTAATTTCTCCCCTTGATATACTTTTGATGAATGCTGTTGCTTCTAATGGTGTCATTCCCTGTAAAGTAAAATCTCTCCCTCTAATACGATTAAAAGCCCATATACCAGCACCAACTACCATAGGAGCAAGAAGGGCAAATCCTCTTGTAAAGGGACTTGGAATAAGTCCGATTGTGCCCGCTAAGGTGGCGGTAAGTTGGAATGCTGGGTGTGCTAGTATATCCTCACCAAATAAAGCACCTGCTAAACCTGTTAACGCCGCTGAACCTAACATTGTTCCTAGTGTTCCCCAACCACCTGCCAAACGAAAAGTTGTTCCTACTATGTTTCTAATATTTGTGGGTGCAATAATTCTATTTCTTATTCCTCCTAAGGATTGAGATATTCCCCTTAAAATTTGTCCTGAAAATTCAGCTGCTCCTGGTCCAAAACTGCCAAATGCTCTTATTATTCTTTCCCCTACAGGACCACCTAATGCTTGTTGAATATTCCTTATATATCTTTCCGTTACTGCTCTTAGCATTCTTCCGCCAATCCAAATTAGTGGTCCCCAAGTGAAAAGTGTTGAAATTGCTGTTCCTAATAAACCTCCAATTGGTGCTAATATTAAAGAACCCGCTCTTATACCTGTCTCTAATCTTGATGGAGAACCGGGAAGTGCTGTCATTATAGGAGTGGGTTGCAATTGTGCTAATGTCATAGCCACATTTGTTCCTTGAAATGCTAATGCTGTTGCATAAGCAGTTTCAAAATCCAATCCCATAGTCAGTTGTAAAATATTAATTGTTTGTAATAATGATGGTTCTCTTGTTCCATATATCATTTTAGCATAAAACCTAATTGGCTCTTGCATTGCTTGTGCTACACCCATAGGATTTAAAAACATTCCCGTTATTCCTGCCAAACCTCTTGCTAATAATGGATTTTGAGCAAAAGCACCGGCGCCAGCAGTTATTATATCAATTAAATTTCCACCACCAGCGCCTCTTGCAATAGCTAATGGTAAAAACTCCATAAATGTTCTACCACCTAATTGAGCAACTGTCATGGCTTGTCCCTGCATAGCTAAAAGCTGTCTTCTAATATCAAAAGGAAATGCAGAAATAGCTCCTAATGCTTGATACATTCCAGCTCCTATACCCAAACCCGGTATTTGTCCATAAATATCTCTTACAGAATATAATAAATTCCCTAATGTTTCTAATGTTCCACCGCCAAATCTTAATGGTAAATTAGCTAAACCAGTCATAAACGGAACTAATGATATATTTTCTTGTTGCATTCTTGCTAAAAATCCTAATATTGCTTCTGGTGGCGCTCCTATTATTCCCATCAATTGATTTGCATATAAAGCAAATCTATTTATATATGCTGTTAATTGAGTTGTTGATAATCTCCCCGGTGCTTGTGTTAAAGCAAGAGTTGTTGCTGTTGCTGCTGCTTCTGGTGTCATCATTCTCATTCCAGCAAAAACTGTTCCTAAGTTTCCTCTAATTGCTCCTGTAATCATAAATGGCTGTAATATTTCTCTTACTCTTGACATAGCAAGTGGTTGTGAAAGTATTTGTGCAGTAGTATATAATGGCGAAAATCCTGTTGCTATTGCTATATCTCTTAAACCAGCATAAGTGCCACCAATTAATCCTCCAAATAACTGAGTATATGTTCCTTGTATTGCTGCTAAAAGTGGCAAACCTAAACCAGCAACATTATATCCTCCAAAAGTGGGTGCTAAACCAGCAAAATTACTTGTATTTTGTAATATACCCGCTATATTTATATGCATTCCCATAGTTGTTGTTGAAATTGTTTTTAAATAACTTAAACTTGTTTTTAAAGTATCCTTTATTTCATTTAAAATCATAACTACTCTATCAATAGGCATTCTTTGTATATATTCTCCTAAAATTCTTTCATCCCCTATAAACATTTTTGCTCTTTGATAAACTTGTTGCATTATATAATCTCTCATTCTACTTACTTGTTCTTGTAAAAGCATTATTCTTTGTTCGGGACCACTGGGGACCCCTGTTTCCCCAGTGTATCCGGGCATCGGGGTATAAAATCCACCACCAATAGGATTTGGTTCCATTTCCTTTCTTCTCATCAAAGGTTGTCAGAAGACGACCTTTTCCTTGTAATGCTACAAGAGGAAATTTTAAAAACAGCTCAAGATGTAGCAAACAAGATAATTTCAATAGTTTTTGATTTTACCAATGCTACTTGGTCACCAGACCAAGTAGTTTATTTCCCACAATTAGAAGGCAGGAAACCACCTGAAAGATATACCGCTGTTGTTGATTTATTAGGTTTCTCAATTACCACACCTGGTTTTTTTAGAACTATTCACTTTGAGCCTGCTTCATTTTTTAGAAGAGATGAAGATTTAATCAAAAAAGACGATGTTATATATACTATAACGGTTTTGACGCCAATTAGACTTTTAATTTATCTACAATTGAAAATAAGATTGGGTAATATAAAAACCGTTGTTAATGATATTGGGCATTTATCTGCTAGAATTAGTCTTTATAAACCAGAAATACTTGTAAAATGTAAATTGCGTTCTTTTGATTATACAATACAAGTTCCAATTTCTTATGATGTAAATGAGATGGTTATACCAATAAATGTAGTTAAAGATGTTTTAGTTCCTTATCAAACTGATTATAGATTAGATGGAACAATAGGCAAGATACAAGTTCAGTAGCCTATTAAGTAATTCATAAAAGAATAATTTAAAAAGTGACCTGTTCTAAAGGGTGTCTTTTGACAAGGAGGATTACCTTACTCAAAGAGTAAAAAATAAAAAGCCTTATAATTTAAATGCTATGAAAATTTTGATAGAAAGAGACAGGTTAATAGAAGAGCTTGAAATAATTACATCGTTTGCATCCAAAACTTCAAAGAAAGACGAGTATGGAATAATTTCTTTTAGATTAGATAACTCTCAACTAATTCTCAATGCTTTTACTCCCGATATATTTTATAGCGGTTCTATAAAAGTGGATGCGAAATCTGACGATAAGAAAGAATTTTTTGCTGATGCTAAAACCCTCTTATCGCTTGTTCGTAATTTAAAGAAAAGAGACATAACTATTGTAGTAAATGAAACTCTAAATATTTCAGATTCAGAAATAGAATACAAAATACCGCTTATTAGCTCAGATTATTTTATTCCTTTTGAAGAAATTAAACCAGAAAAAAGTTTTCAAATTGAATTAGGAAAACTTTTAGATGCTTTATCAAAAGTCCACTTTTGTACAGCCGAGCATGATGAAGTGAGATTATATTTAACTGGAATACACATTAATTCAAAAGGAAAAGATATTGATTTTGTGGCAAGTAATGGTCATATACTTGGATTGTATAAATTAGAATTAGATAATGAATTACCTACTTTTAAGATAACTATTCAGGAGAAATTATATGATATTTTAAAGAAAATTCATTCTTATAGAAAAAATGTTATTATTAATTTTGCTTTTAATGAAGATTATGTTGTTATTGAATTCCAAGATACGAATAGAAAAATTTATTCACGATTATTTTCAGAAGCATATCCTGATTATGATAGAATAATTCCAAAAGAATTCAGTTTTTCTTTTACAACTTCTATTGAGCAATTGAAAGAAAAAATAAAATCAATAAAAGTAATCTCGCCTTTTACTATACATTTTGAATTTGAAAAAGATAGATGTAGAATATACGCAAAGGAAGAAAGTGAGTTCAGTTCTTACATTACTGGAAATGCTGAACAATTTGTTGATAACAATACTTATAAAATTTCTTTCTCCTTTGAGCAATTTAGTAATTTGATAAAAGGAATTGATGACGCTTATTTGATAGATATTAAAATTAAAGATAAAAATTCTCCTGTTATGTTATCTGTTAATGAAAACAAAAATTTTTATCTCATTATGCCTATTGCTAGCGCACAAGATGATTAACAATCCTTGCCTCCCGTTAGTGGGAGGCTCACAAGTTCTTAGATGGGTATTATACAATCAGCTCTTAATATTTTAACATAAGTTAATGTTTGGATATCAGAATACTCTATCTCTATCTTCTCAGGAAATACATACTGAGGACTGAAATATAATTTGTAATTCGGAGAATATGTTAGTTCTAATGTATTTACTTTTATTTTAAATTTTTCTTGCTCTACTGTTGATTCAATAGCAAAAAAGAAAATATTTGTTATAAAATTGCCTAATATAAATGGTCTAATTTCTATTTTTAATGAATTGATAGGATTTATAAAAGAATAATGATAAGGACCTAATTGAAAATTTGGTTGAGGAGTTATTTCAATTTTTTCTTTTCCATTTAGTAATTTTATCATTAAAGAATGTTCATTTGTCAATATAACGAGAGAGTTTATTATTTCTCTCCCAAATTTCAAATTTAAAGATGGATATTTATCTAATAAAATTCTTTCAGTTTTTAATAAATCTATCAGAAACTTTGCTTGTTCTCCTTTCATTTATTTATGCTCCTCTTACCTCTTTTTGGTAATAAGTCAACTCTTTTACTTCTGCTGGTAATTGTGCTTGATATTCTCTTAAAATAGCTTCTGCTTCTTTTCTACTTTTTGCTTTACTTAATCTTTCTCTTAATTGTTGTAATCCTTCTTTCACCTTCTCCAAAGTTTCTTCTGTTTTTTCCCTTACAGTAGGACCATATTTTCCTATTATCATCTCTATTTTTTCTTTTATTTTCTTGCCGGGTTCTATTACTTTTTCTTTAACAATATCCCTTGCGGTAGGGAAATATGGTTCTCCACCAGTTTCTATATAATATTTTTGTAATATATCCAATTGAGGTTTCATTGCTTTCATAGTTTCAGTATACCATTCTTCTCTTAATTCTGGATTTTTTAGTAGTATATCTGCTAATATTTGTCTTCTTCTTTCGGCTTCATTCATAAAATAGCTGAATACCTTGCTACCTATAATTCCCCAAGTAAGAGGCTGTTGAAGGATAGCTCCACCTATGGAAGAAGCACCTAAGTAAAGCTTTCCTGCTAATACCGTTGCTGAATTGGAAGCACCAAATAATCCTTTTGCTGTTGAATAGGCTAAATAACCAGTTCCGGCGGTAATAGAAGCAATTGGTCCGATAATTGGTTGGTCAATTATTCCTTCTTTGGCTATTTTAAATTGTTTGTTATTAAAAATGCTCGCAATTTGTCTTTCAAGGGTGTTCATTACTTAAATAAAGGTTGTTTTATTTTTGATGTCTTGTTAATAAAGTTGGGATAAAAGAAAGAGGATGGATTCTAAAGGGTAGAGAGAAATTACTAAACAAAACAACTTTACTTTAAAATTTTACATGATGTTTGATATTGGAAAAGTTAACATTTTGGAAGTTATAGGAAAGGTAGTTGATTTAAAACCTGTTGGTAGTGAATATAGAGGATTATGCCCATTTCATAGCGAAAAAGAACCATCATTTTTTGTAAATAAAGAAAAGGGAGTTTATCATTGCTTTGGTTGTGGTGCAAAAGGAAATGTAATTACTTTTTTGAAGGAATATTATGGTTATTCTTATTATGAAGCAATAGATTACTTATCAAAAGAGTTTGGTATAGAGATAGATGTGTATAATTTTAATAAAGAAAAGAAAGTTCAGAAGCTAATTGAAATTACATATAACTTTTATCATAACTATTTAATGAGTAATTTTGATTTGTTAAAAAGAGTAAGCAAATTTAAAAATTTAAAATTAAAAACCATTAAGTATTTCAAAATTGGTTTCTCAAATGAAAACTTATTATCTTACATTAAAAATAATTATCCAGATTTGTATAATGAAGAAATTCTGATAAAATCGGGCTTGTTTTATAAAAAAGAGAATGATATAAAATGCCTTTTTGAAAATAGAATTATTATTCCGATTTACAACAAATCAAATAAAGTAATAGCTTTAATGGGTAGATATTTAGGAGAAATAAGTAATTCTACCCCAAAATATATATTCAATAAAAACTCTTTTTCTAATGATGAAAAATACTTCTATAACAAAATTAGTATAAAAACAAACGCTAAAATATTTATTTGTGAAGGAGTTTTTGATGCTTTAAGATTTTTTGATTATAATTTGCCAGCTTTTGCTATTTTAGGAAACACAAATAAATTTGATTTTATAAAACATACAAATTGTGATATTTATATCGCATTTGATAGAGATGATTATGAGAAAATTTTAAACGGAAATATTAATAATAGTTTAATATCTTCATTAATAAAATCGCTAATAGACACCAAGTTAGATAAACTGCATATTTTTGATTATTCCTCAAATAAAGAAGCGATAGAACCAGATGAAACACCAGAATTTTTTGTTAACATTGAAAATTATCAAAATATATATTCTTTTTTAAGCAATTTATATGAAAAATCTCCATTAGAAAAGAAAATTGTTTTAGAGAATTTTGTGGTTGAATTATATAGCAAAATAGGTAGTTATTCAAAAAGAAAACTTTTTATAAACAATTTGTCTTATAATTTAAGAAAAGCTTTATTAGGAAATAAAAAGGCAAAAGTAATTGATGCAGAAACAGAAATAAAAAGTGATATTCTTCTAAAAGCTATTACCGATTACAATGATAATGTTAGTGTAGAAGAAATCCTTTCCCAATTGGATGAAGAATTAAAGCAAATTTTTATAAATTATTTAAGAAGGGAAATGACTGCAATTTATGAAAATCCAAAATATAAAAGAATATTTGAATTAACAAAACAAAAAATGGTTGTTTAAAGTCTTTGTTTTGAAAACACCTTTTAAAAAGAAATGATAAAAAAGGGTGGTAGTGAGTTACAATTAGAAAATGTCAAGTTTAGTGGTAAATTTGTCACAATAGAATTTGCACCTGTATATGCTATGGAATATTGGGGACCAAATAATAATGGAGATGCTTTTCCTTGGGAAGAAATGAGGAAAAATTATAAAACTTTTTTAACACATGGAGCAGTTTATTTAGAACATACCTATAAACCAAAAACAAAAATAGGTTTTATATCAAAAGCGGATTTAGATTATACTATGAAAAGAATTATAGTTTGGGCTGATTTAGATTTGACTTTATTACCTGAAGAGGTATTAAATAGAATAAATAACAAATTGGCTATTGGTTCTTCTATGGGATGTGAAGTTCCCTTTGATATTTGTAGTGTCTGCGGACATATGGCAAAAAATAATTCTGAAAGATGTAAACATATACCAGATTATCTTTTAGAAATAGATAATGAAACTAAAAAATTAGTTTATATGATAAACTATTCACCAATTTGGTATGATTTATCAATAGTTGCTTCGCCAGCTTTACTTTTAGGTTATTCTCTAAAATTTATAAAAAATAAAGAAAGTGGGGAATATGAATCTGCATTGTTTAATTTTGTTTCAAATCCTATAAAGAATTATTTGGAAACAATAAAAGATTTTTGGCAAAAAGATTAGAAATTAAGATGGTTCAAAATTAATTACCAACGCTTCTACTACAGGATTTCTATTTATTTCTTTTCCGCCAACATAGTAAAGATGATTTTTTGTAATTATTTTAAATTTGCTCCAAAACTTTTTTATATATTCATTTTCTTTTCTTTTATCTCTATACCAAGTAGAAAGAATAAATTTGCCTTCAAAATGGGAAAGTAATTTGTATAAGTCATATTCATCTTTTTCTGTCCAAATATCAAAATAATTAGTATGTCTTCCTATGTAGGGAGGGTCACAATAGATTAAATCGTCTTTTTTTGCTTCCGTTATAGTTACTCTAAAATCTTGTGCTATAAATATCCAGTCATTTTTATGTATTAATTCTTCTACATATCTAACTTGATTAACTATTTTTGTTATATATGCTTTTTTAAATCTGTTTGGATTTTTCCCAAATGGCGTGTTAAATTCCCCTTTGCTGTTAAAACGTATTACACCATTAAAACAAGACCTATTAAGAAAAAGAAAATCCAAAGGATCTTGATACTTGTTAAATCTATCTCTTACTTCGTAATAATATTCCTCTCCTTTTCTTAACAATTTTTCTCCTTCACTTTTTAGAAATAACTCTACTTTTTTAGAAGTAATTTCTTTCGTTTTAATAGCATTGTAAAAATTGATTATATGTGGATTTTTGTCTGCAAAAACTGCTTGTTTGGGTTGAACATTGAATCCAACTACACCAGAACCCATAAATGGTTCTACCCATCTCCCTTTAATTTCAAAATTTATTTGTTCCATAATCCATTTTACTAACTTTGTTTTTATTCCTTGAATTTTTATAGGAGGGACAAATATTTTTCCTTTCATTTGTTAAATAAACTGAAAATTTTAAGGGATTTTACCAAAGTCAACTATGCAAAACAACAAACAAAATAACCTTATAAATGTAGCTACCAAAAAAGGAGGTGGGGGAAGATGATAGCGAAATTAGCAGAGGAAAAAAGAAAGAAAAAGAAAGCTGAGGAAGAAAGAAAAAGAAAGAAAAAGAAAGCTGAGGAAGAGAGGAGAAAGAAAAAGAAAAAGTAAGCCGGTTTTTACTATATAATGATTTCAAACATAAGGGGAGGTTTCTCTCCCCTTTTTTGTTTTTAAGAATCAAAAAAATCTAAAACCTTCCAATAAGTGAATGAACAAACAATAAATTTCTGGGGTAGTTTTCTTTATCAAGTAGATCAGAAAACAAGAGATTTACTTAATTTTGTATCAAAATATCTTTTGGAAAATTCTGCTGTAGTTGAGTATAGAACAAGAATATTACAGAGAATTTATTCATTTTCTAATGTAAAAGAAGAGAATAGCGATAACTATATTTTGGTTCCTGGCTTTAAATCTGAAAGCCCGTTAGGAACAGTTTTATCACAAGAAGAAATTAGTAATTTCCAACCACTAATTAATTTTGTCCCAATTAAATTTTTTGTTGATGGTAAATTATTTGCTCGCCAAAATTTCCCTAATTATCCTTTGCCTTGGATTAATGAATATGAATTTTTAGGTTATTTTAAACAAGGAGTTTATAAAATAATAAACAACTCTAAACCTATACACATAAGAAAAGCAAATCAAAATAACTACATAATAATAAATGAACAAAATTTCAACATTACTCAGGAAGGATGCTATTACATACTATTTGAAACTTTAGATGATACTTTTAATACAATTATCACAAGAGAAATTAATGAAATAGATGATTTATTTGGCATGATAATAAATCCAGGTTTAATCAATTTTTATAGAAATTATATTTCATTCTTTGGAGAACAAGGTGGTAGTGTTGGTTGGAAAAAACTATGGCATAGACAAATGCAGTCTTTTTTCAATTGTTTATTTCAACCCTCATATTTAAATCTAATCACATTTTTTAATTTGATGTTCGGTTTTAAATATGGAGTTTCAAATATAAGTGGAATTACCGATAATGGGATATATTATTCAAAATATAGTTATGATGATGAACAAGGAATAATAGTAAGATATTATCCTGAATATCTTGATTATTTTAATTATGTAGAAAATAATATAAAAGAATTTTTTCTTTTTGTTAATTCATTAAATTACAATTATGTGTCATATAACGAACAAATAACTATAAATACTCTAAATTATGATAACTTCAAGCTTACCAATTCTACTACAATAAAACACACAATTTATGTTTTCAAACAACCAAAAGTTTTCGTAATAAATTTAAACAAGGCAATACTTTATTGTGAAAAAACCACAATTTACACACCAGTTTATAACATGTTTTTCAATCTTATGCCGACAATAAGACAATTGCTACCAAGTCAAGTTCCATTAGGTTTTGCACTTAGTCGCATTGGGTTGGGAAATATCCCTATTGAATAAAATATTAGACGAGGCAAATAACCTTTAAATGCGTGAATAGATTTCTTGAATTTTGGATAAAAATATATTGTGAAGAAGAACCAAATTATTTTTCCGAATGTTATACATGGTCAGAAGTTTTAGATGAATTAGAGGAGTGGTGGGAATCATTATTATCAAGTTTCTCTATAAAAGATATTAACAAATTACTTTCTGAATATGACTTAAAAGCAAAAGATATAAGTTATGCTATTAAAAACTTGAGAGAAGATTTTGAAGAAATGGAACAGAATGAAGAAATAAGTGAAGAAGAGATAAGAGAAAAAGTAGAAGAGATAAAAAAAATAAAATCTTTATTAAGTGAAATTGAAGAAGGAATTGATGATATATATGAAGATTCTGATGAGGATTTTTTTGATGATGAAGAGGAATATGATTATGAAGATTATGATGATTACGATGATTATTAAATCTCACCTTTTTCCAATAAGACTCCAGCTAAATTATTTTCTCTTCTTACCCATTTAATTTGAACATTTTTATCTTTAAGTTCTTTTAACATAGAAATAACTTTTTTGTTTAATTTTTGCAATCTTGGATGTTGAGTTTTATATAAACCATTAACTTGCCTTACTACTAATTGAGAGTCACCTATTATATCAATACTTTCTACATCTTCCATTTTTTTAGCTTCTTCAAGAGCCATTATTAAACCTAAATATTCTGCTTCGTTTGATGTTGTTCCCTTAGGATGAAAATTAATGTCCTTTTTTATAATTTCTCCTTTCTCGTTAGTTATAACTATTGCGCTTTTAGGATTAGAATGACCAGAACCATCAAAATAAATTATGACTTTTTTCATTCATTTGAGAAGGTTTTGCTTTATTTGATGATTTTCTTTCTATTTTTTCCTTAGAGCTTAAACAATTACCAGATAAGATGAAAAGGCATTTTACAAATAAAAAAGAATAATGCTTTCATCTTTTATAGCCCCCTCAACATTTTTAGTTATATCCCTTTCTATAACAT
>OGCB01000148.1_pt1 | contig 20528 bp, 16 predicted proteins | sample 1570031 | NCBI WGS metagenome assembly OGCB01 (sample SAMN05518655, study PRJEB24509) | hot springs metagenome | isolation source: Octopus Spring Streamers, Yellowstone National Park, Wyoming, USA | place: USA:Octopus Spring Streamers, Yellowstone National Park, Wyoming, USA | collected 2011-10-11 | reverse complement strand
TGGCCTAATTACATCTAGTATTTCGTCTCCTTTTTCGATAATTAAATTAGTTTCTAAATATTTTGGAGAATTATAAAAGTCGCTAACATTTAAGGAGTAAATTTTTCCTTTTTTAGTATAAGCCAATAATTTTTCAGTAGTTTTCGTTAAAATAACTTTACCAAAATTTTCTTTATCTTTCAAAATTTTCTCTAAAGGTGTATCTAGTTTATAAGTTCTTACAAATTTCTTTTGATTTATAAACAAAAGTACATCTTCTTCTTTAATTTCTTCTTCAAATCTAGTAGGAATAATTTCTTCTTCTCGAATTTCTGTTTTTCTTCTATCACCATATTTTTTGCTTATTTCTTCTGTTTCCTTAATAATAATCTCATCAATTTTTTTAGGATATTTCAAGATAGTTTCTAATTCTTTTTTAAGTTTTAATTTCTCATTAAGTTCATCAATAATTCTTTTGGTTTCTAATGAAGTCAAGGTCCTTAATGGCATTTCTAAAATAGCATCTGCTTGTCTTTCGTTTATTTTTAGTCGAGTCATTAAATTTTTCTTAGCTGTTTCTCTATCTGGTGATCTTCGAATAATTCTAATAACTGCATCTATATCTTGCAAAGCTTTTTTAAGGCCTTCTAAAATTTCTATTCGCTCTTTAGTTTTTTCTAAATCATACTTAGTTCTTCTTCGAATAACTTCTCTTCGATGATTTATCCAACTTAAAATAAGTTCTTTTAGATTAAAAAGTTTAGGTTGAATACCTTCTTCTAAAGCAATAAAGTTAAAGTAATAATTTTTTTGAAGATCTGTTAATCTATAAATTTTTTCAATGATATTTTTGATAACATTTTCATCTCTTTCAGAAACTTCAATTACTACTCTAATTCCTTCCTTATTAGATTCGTCTCTAATTTCTTTTATCTCGGGGATTACTTTGTTTAAGGTTAAATTAGCTATTTGTTGAACAAGCTCAGCTTTATTAACTTGCCAAGGAATTTCAGTAATAACTATTCTTTTAGCACCTCTTTTTGTTTCTTCTATTTTTACTTTACCCCTAATTACAATTCCACCCCTACCAGTTTTATAAGCTTCCAATAAAGATTTTTTACCAAACACTACGCCTCCTGTAGGAAAATCAGGACCCTTGATAATTTCTAATAAATCTTTAATGCTCAAATCTGGATTCTCTATTAATTTTTTGACTGCTTCGCAAACTTCAACTAAATTATGTGGGGGGATATTAGTAGCCATACCTACAGCAATACCTAAGCTCCCATTTAAAACTAACTGAGGGATTTTAGCTGGTAAAACTATTGGCTCTTTTCTGGTGTTATCATAGTTAGGTCTAAAATCAACACACTCTTTTTCAATATCAGCTAACATTTCAACGGCAGCTGAAGATAATTTAGCTTCAGTATATCTATAAGCTGCAGGTGGATCACCATCAATCGAACCAAAGTTTCCTTGACCAATAACTAATGGGTATCTCATTGAAAAATCTTGAGCTAACCTTACTAAGGCTTCATAAACTGCTTGATCGCCATGAGGATGATATCGTGCTATAGTATTTCCAACAATATTTGCACATTTAGTAAATTTCTCATTGGGCCATAATCCTAATTCTTTCATTACATATAAAATTCTTCTCTGCACTGGTTTTAATCCATCTCTAACATCAGGTAGGGCTCTAGAAATAATAACACTCAAAGCATAATCTAAGTAAGAAGATCTAAGCTCGCTAGTGATTTCGCTTATTTTAATTCTTTCTTTCATATTTAAGATTATCTAAAAAGATTTAGAATTGCATTGAAAATAGTAGCTAATCCTGTTTTAAAAGCATTAGCAGTTGAAATCACAATTAGTTCAGCTGGAGAAGGTTTTAATCCTAAAACAGGAATAATATGACCTCCTTGAAACCACCATAAAAACATTATTATTACAAAAACTCCTACAGCATATTTATACGCTCTCCATCTTTTCTTTATTTCTTCAAATTGATCTTGATTCATTTTATATTAAAAGATAATCCTTTTCTTCTAATTTTTTAATATTTAATTTTAAATCTTTAACTTTTTCTCCTTTAAAATTTTCGACCTTACCTATTAAAATTGCTACTTTTAATTTTAAATCATTTTTCAATTTTTGCCAATTCTTTATATTTTTAAAAATTCCTATATCTATTGTCTCATCGAATTCTTCTTTGATATTTTTCTGAACATTATCTACGGGTTCAGTTGTAGCATATAAAACTTTTGTCTCTCTATTACCAAAAACAAATATTATATTTTCCTGATTCTGATACCCCCTAAAAAATATTCCTTTTATTTCATATTCACCAGGTAGATTAATAATATTAGCTTCATTGATATTTGGTGTAATTTTTGATAAAATTTTAATATCTGCTGTTTTTGATTTTAAATCTTCAAAAGCAATTTTCAAATTAGTTAATTTTATTTCTACACCTTCGTCGTTTTTTTTGATTTCCATTTTAAAAAATTATATAATATTCTTAATGACCACACAAATAGAGAAGAGTATACCAATCAAAGGAAAGATTAGAAATGTAAATATTGGAGATATTGTGAATGGTTTTGTAATCAAAAAAAGAGCTAGGGAAGTATATGTAGAATTACCTTATTTAGGCGTAGGTAGAGTTTATGGAATTGAATATATGAAAGCGAAGAACTTAATTAGCAAAATCAAAGAAGGTGATGAAGTTGTAGTTAAAATTATGGGTTTTGATGATGGATATGGTAATTTTGAATTAGAATTGCAGGATATAGAGTATATAAGTACATGGCTAAAAGCTAAAGAAGCTATGAACGAAAGAAAAATTTTAGAATTGGAAGTTATAGAAATTAATAAAGGAGGGCTTATTGTTGATTTTAATGGATTAAGAGGTTTTGTTCCGTTATCACAATTGACACCTGAGCATTATCCTAGGATTGGAGAATTTGATAAAAAGAAAATTGCTGAACATCTTCAACAGTTTCTTGGTAAAAAATTAAAATTAAGAATAATTAATGTTGATCCAGCTACTCAAAAATTAATTTTATCTGAGAAAGCAGCTTATCTTGAAGAGTACCAAAAAGTTTTAAGCCAATATAAGGTTGGTGAACTAAAAGAAGTTGAGGTTTTAGGCACAAGTAAATTTGGTATATTTGTAAGATTTCATAATAACCCTCATATTGATGGATTAATTCATATTAATGAAATACCAGAAAAGTATAAAAACTTGGAAGAAGTTTTTAAGAAAGGAGATAAGATAATCGCTAAGATCATAAAAATTGAGGCAGATAGAGTTAACCTTTCTCTAAAAGACTTAACAGAAGATCCTTGGGTTAGTTTATCTAAAAAATATAAGGTTGGAGATGTGGTTAAAGGAAAAGTTTCTGAAATCTCAGAATTTTTTGCTGTTGTAGATATTGAAGGAGTAAAAGGTGTTGTTTTAGAAGATTTTGAAAATTTAGAAAAAGATAAAGAATATACATTTGTAATTGACCAATTAGATCCTGACAACAAAAAACTTATATTAACTATTAAGAAATGAAATCAAGCAACCAAATATTAAATCTTATCTTTATTTTAACAGGAATAATTTTGTTTATCATCTTAATCTCATCTTATGTAAGCTATAAAAATTTGAAGGTTGTGTCTTTATATGAATTTAAAAATCTAATCGAAAAAGACCAATTAAAAAGAATTTTGGTATATGATAATTTTATAATTGCAGAAACTATAACGGGTGATATTATTAAAATAAATAAAGAGTCCGGAGTTACTTTTTGGCAAATTGCTAAAGATTTAAATATACCTCAAGAGAGATTACAGAAGATTGAAATAGCTTCACAAAATAAAACCACTCAAGAAATTATTTTGGCTCTAATTATAAATCTTTTGCCAGTAATTGTTATTATTGCAATATTTTGGTATATGTTTTCACAGGCACAAAAAGGAGCAGGACAGATATTTTCTTTTTCTAAATCCAGCGTCAAAATGTATGATCCACGGAAAGAAAAGATTACATTTGATGATATTGCAGGCTTGAAAGAGGCAAAAGAAGAATTAAAAGAAGTAATAGAGTTTTTAAAAAATCCACAAAAGTTTTTATCTTTAGGAGCTAGGGTTCCTAAAGGAGTTTTATTAGTAGGGCCGCCTGGAACAGGAAAGACATTACTGGCAAAAGCAACAGCTTATACTGCTGGTGTTCCATTTTTCTATATTTCTGGATCAGAATTTATTGAACTTTTTGTTGGTGTAGGAGCAAGTAGAATAAGAGATGCTTTTGCTGTTGCTAAAAAATTTGCACCTTCTATTTTGTTTATTGATGAAATAGATTCAATAGGAAGAATAAGAGGTATAGGTATTACTGGAGCTCATGAAGAAAGAGAACAGACTTTAAATCAGCTATTAGCAGAAATGGATGGTTTTGAAAAGGAAATTCCATTAGTTGTTATGGCTGCTACCAATAGACCTGATGTTCTAGATCCAGCTTTGTTAAGGCCTGGAAGATTTGATAGAAAAATTTACTTAGATTTACCAACGGTTACTGAAAGAGAGGAGATTTTGAAAATACATTTAAGAAATAAAAAAGTAGGTGAAGTAAATTTAAAAGAAATAGCTGAAAGAACTCCAGGATTTTCTGGAGCAGATATTGCTAATCTATGCAACGAAGCAGCTATTATTGCTGCAAGAAAAAATAAAACCCAAATTGAACAAGAGGATTTAATAGAAGCTATAGAAAAAGTAATGTTAGGACCAGAAAGAAAATCTAAGGTTTACTCTAAAAAAGAAAAAATGGTGGCTGCGTATCATGAAGCTGGACATGCTATTGTGGCTCATTATCTTCCTTATGCCTCTCCAGTTCAAAAAATATCTATAATAGCAAGAGCTAGAGCTGGAGGTTATACTTTGAAAACGCCTATAGAAGAAAGATCTTTTTTGTTTAAAAAAGAATTTTTAGATGAAATTGCCGCTGCCTTAGGTGGTTATGCTTCTGAGCTAATTGTATTTAATGATATAAGTACAGGTGCAAGTTCTGATCTTCGTGTAGCTACAGATATGGCAAGAGAATTAGTTACTACTTATGGAATGTCAGAAAAATTTGGACCTATTAGTTTAGGTAGAAAACAAGAAATTATTTATGGGTATAAAGAATTTTTAGTTGAAAAAGATTATTCTGAAAAAACTGCAGAAGAAATAGATAAAGAAGTGCAAAGAATATTAAATGAAGCTTTAGAAAGAGCTAAGAAAGTTTTAGAAATAAAAAGAGATAAATTAGATAAAGTTGCTAAAGCATTAATAAAAAAAGAAACATTAGAGAAAAAACAGTTTGAGAGATTGGTAGGAGAACCTAAGGGAAGCTTGAAAGATATCTAAAAATTGTTTATAATAAATTGTGGAATCCTTCAAGGAGGTGAGTGTCGTGCAAGATGTCACGCAGGAGCAGAATGACGTATTTGAAAAAGTAGCCAATATTATCTCCACAAAGACTAAAGTTAAGAAAGAAGAAATTACATTAGATTCAGATTTTGAGTTAGATCTTAAATTAGATTCTTTAGATATTGTAGAAATTGTTATGGCTATAGAAGAAGAATTTGATATTACTATACCCGATGAGGATGTACAGAAATTAAGAACAGTTAAAGCCGCAGTAGAGTATATTCGAAATAAAATCTCATAAAAATTAAATTAATGATAAATGGGCAGGCAAAACAGCCTGCCTTTTAAATTTCTGGTACTTCAGAAGAAGGCGGAATATATCTTGTAGGAGTAATTTCTAATCCATATGGAGGTACGACTTCAATAGGTACATGGAATAAAGAAGCTAATTCCTCTGTGTTTAAAACTAAACGGTTTTCGTCATAATCAGTATTCCATCTTCCTTTAGTATATGCCCAAATTAATCTTTTTCTATAAAATATTTTTTCATCATAAAGTGATTTAAAGTAAGTTAAGGGTCTATCAATAGATGGAATAGTCTTTGTATCTCTAACCAATCCATTCATATCTTGCCTTTCAAAAACCCTAAATGTTCCCATTACTAAACCCACATTTTTATCTCTATTTGCAGAGAATACATCTTTAGAAGCTACATAACAGAATCTCACCACACACCAATATCCTGGTTTTGAAATTTTTCTCTCTATTCCTTCAATAATTTCTCTTTCTCCTGGAGTTAGTTTCATTAAATCTTTCTCTGCTTCTTTTTTCTCTTCCTCTTTTCCTACTTTCCATTCAATTTGTTGACCAGCTGCAGCTAAAAATAGATTTTTAACAAACTCAATAATATAATCGAAAGGAGAAGGTTCTTTTTTTTCTTTCCGACCCATCAATTTATCGACTTCTTTTTTACCTCTTGTAACCCATTCTCTTCCAAATTCTTTATCATTTCCAGGAACAGGCATAGCCATAATTTGAATTACTAACCATTCTTTATCACTCAAATATGTTGCTCCTTCTGACAATATGCTTATAGGATCTATTCTTTGTTCTTCTGGTAATTTTTCCCAGACTTCGTAAGTTTTTATAGGATAATAGTCTTTTGGTGTTTTTTTATCATCTTCCAATTTTGTAAAAACAAATTCACAGCCTATCACATCAAAAGTTGGATTAGGAATTTTCCAAGGCAAATCTTTTAACGGATCTTCTACTTCTTCAATTAAAGCTTCTGGATATTGAGAATAAATTCTACTTGCTACAAAATCTTTATATTGTTCTAAACATCTTATAATAAATCTTAATTTACCATTATGACCAACCATCTCAAAAACATAAAAAGGAGGGGTAAAGCCCATCATAAATCTAGCCCATGGATCGCCTCTTCTAAAAATTCCATGCAAAGCATAAAAAATTTCTTCCATCGCCTTAGGAGATTTTTTAACATAAGGAGGAATTTTAATTTCAAGAAATATCCATCTTAGTTTTCCTCTATAGGCATATCTTACTGTAACTAAATGTTTCTCTTTAACAATAAACCAAACAAGTAATGGCAAAATTAACCACCATACACTAAACAAATAACCAAGAATAAATTTCAAGAGAGAGATCATTTTTTTAAAGCCTTACTTTTTTATTTTTAACTTTAAAATATTTATAAATATAAATTGAAAAAGTATTCCTTGATATATCTTTATGTTTTTTAACAATTTCATATAGCTTATCCATATCAATTTCTTTATGCTTTTTAACTATTTTCTTAATAAAATCTAAAGCAGTGCCTGGTTCATAACCCCAATGTCGAGGAACATATTTTCCTCGACCATATAAGACAAAATCTGGGCTTGCTACTAAAATATTGTGTACAGATTGAGGTGTATAATCTCTTTTCCATTTTGAATCTATTAATTCATCTTCTATTTGACTAAGTTCTTTTAATTTTTTATAAATTTCCATAAAATGAAGTGGTCTTTTTTCTAATTCGAAAATTATTTTAATTTTATCTTTTAAAGAAGTAGGAGCTACTTTATTATTTAAAATATGTCCTATTTCTCCTAAAGGATTTTTTCTTATAAATTTATAAATCTTTAAAAAATCGTAAATATCATCTACATCTGGTTCGACACCAAAATGATTTTTAATTTCATGAGAAAGAAGATCTAAGATTTCTTGTTCTTGCCAAACTTTTCTCCATTTTTTAACTAATAATTTTTTGAAATGATTAATAATTGTTTTTCCTTTTTCAAAAATTTCTTGATCATTACTTAAAAACGGATGGAATTCTTTTGTTTCTTTATGATAATGAATTTGTGGGTGTAATATATAAAAAAATCTAATAATTCTTAATTCGGTTGTATCTAAGCCGAAATTAGTTTGGAACTTTTCGAATGTATATTTTTCTCTTTTAAGTTTTAACTTCCCCAAAATTTCATTTAAAATTTCTAAAAATTCTGATTGCAAAAATTTATTTCTTTCTATTTTTTCTGTTAATCTTTCTAAAATTCTTTCTTCTATTTGCCTAACCCTTTCTCTTGTTATCCCATAATGATTACCTATTTTTTCTAAAGAATGCGGTTCATAACCAATTCCAAATCTTCTTTTAATAATATCATTTTCTCTTTCTGTCAAATCACTTAATAGGTCATCTAATGTTTGATAAATGCTTGTTTTCATTTTATTTATAAAATTATAAAATATAAAGAGGTTACATTTCAACTAAATTTAATATTTTAGGAAACTACCCAAATTTGCAAATAAATAATTTATAACATTAAATGAAAATAGTTTGCTGAAAATATATAAAAATCTATTAAAAATATAAGGTTTAATAACGTAAGAACCTTTAATGTTTTTAATTTGCCCATAGCCGCCGTAATCATAATGACAATATTGTGTGGAAGTTGCATAAGGATTAGTTTGCCACGTTCGAACAGAAAAATCAGTGTACATTGGTTCATTGGGATATTTATAATCTAATACTTCGTAAGTCTTTGTATATGTCAAAATTTGATTAGTAATATCAGTAACAATTGTAGAGGTTCCTGAACAAGCACATCCAGATAAATAATTTTCTTGATTTAATTTAGCCATGAATATTCCACTGGTTTGAGAGGGACCTATTACACAACCAAGTGGGTCTAAATTAAAAAATCCTCCAATTACATAAATTCTGTGATTCACTTCAATAAGCTTAGCAGACTGACTTTCGCCTACTTTGAATACTGCAGTATTTATAGGAAGAAGATTCGAATTAAATTTACCAAAAACCACCGCATTACCTCCAGCTATCATAGCGTAATTATTATCTGAAGTAATAATTAAATCATGACCCCCTTCTGATCCGTTTATGATTCCTTGAGTTGCAGGAGTTACTACTACCGCTTTTATTACATTTCCATTTAAATCTACCTTAAGAAGGAAAGGATCATAAGTGCCCCAATATGCGTTTGTGCCTGTAATCAATAAATTACCATCTAACATTTGAATTATTCTATCGCCTGAATCGGCTCCTCCTGAAATTTGATAAAATTTTAACCAATGTATATTTCCTTGTTCATCCATTTTTGCTAACATCACATCACGAGCATGGAATGGATAAGGATGGGTTGTAGTTGTTGTATTTGCAAAAGTTCCCACTAAGTAGTAAAAATTACCTACTTTTACTCCATCATTAAATGCGATATAGTAATAATTTGACTCTTCATATCCAGGAATTTTAATAATTTTTGCGTATATTGGAACCCCGCTTAAATCAGTTTTTATTATCAAAGGATAACCATATGCTTTATAGGGAGGAGGATTGCCTTTTAAAGGCCAAAATGTTATCACTCCTAACTTCCCTACTAGTAATATACCATCTGATGTTTTGATAATTCTTTTTACTTCTTCATTATAAATAGTATCAGAAGATTCAGGACTATAACCACAAAATTGTCTTTCGCCTTCAAAGTCGCAATAAATTGGATAATAAGTACCACTTATACCTTTGCCTATCGATTTAGACCACAGAGAATTTAAATTAGCATCAAATTTTCCTAGAATAATGTTTGCAAGGCCGTACTCATAAGTAGGATTAATAGTAGTTGTAGCAAGTTTTTCAATAACTCCAGCTAATAAATAGTTATCTTGATCTAATATACCTGTGGTAAAGTAATACAAAGGATACTTAAAAAGATCATAGGAACTCCCATTTAAAACATAAGAATTTATAATATTCCCGTTCAAATCTATTGATAAATATCCGGAAAGGCCCTCCGGTTCAGCCGCTCTCCTATAAGTAAAAATCTTAATTACAGAATTTAAAGGATCAAAAAATATGTTAGAAAAACCAAAGCCTAGGGGAGCAAGAGATTGGTTAAATATATTTGTGAATCCCTTGACAAAAGAATCATAACTAATTTGGCCATATGTAGAAATATTATATAAATAAGAATAACTACTTTCTCCATAGTTATTAATTGCCTTCACTCTAACATGATAGGTGGTTGATGGCGAAAGATTTGAAAAATTATAAATAGTGTTATTAGTTGAAATATTAGAGTAAACCAAAGAAAGGAAATTTGAATCATAAGCTAAATCTAATTTGTAAGAAGTAGCGCCTAAGCTTGGATCCCAACTTACCATAATATAATTAGTTCCTTTTGAAAGAACTCTTAAATTAGATGGAGGGGCAGGAGGGGAATTTACTTCACTTCCACCGCCCGTTCCTCCACCACTTCCAGTTGTTCCACTTTCTGTACCTCCACCAAAACCTGATCCATATACTAATGTTGAAGTAGTTTCTTGTATATATCCTCCACCTAATTCTCCTTTAATAATTAAATATTCATTTGTTGTTTCTAATTTAGCTGTTAGAATATATGACAATTTAACAGGATCAGTTAATTCAAAAGTATAAAAAAATGGAGGATAATTTAAAGGATCTACTTTGATCGTTCTTAGATATAAAAGTTTAGGGAAGTTAATTGGAAGCCAAGCATTTGTAATATCATTAGGTTTTGTTGAACAAACTAGGGTTTTACCTAAAGGTGGTTCTATATTACTACATTTTTCTGTAGGAAGACTTACATAAATCTTATTTATCATATTAGAAGGATTCTCCACAAAAACTTTTTTAAAGCCTAATTCTTTATAAGCTAAATTTAATAGATAAACGAAATTTAATAAATCCGAATAACGTACATTATCTCTAGTTTTTCTAAAAATTAAAGCAGGATTTAAAAAAATAAACAAAGATGATAGTAAAAATGTTAAAATACCTAATATTACTAAAATCTCTACAAAAGTAAGTGCCTTTTTATTCATTTTGAGCCAGGGACGGGATTCGAACCCGCGACCCCCGCATTACCAGAGCGGTGCTCTGCCACTGAGCTACCCTGGCTTCTTTTAAAAATTATAAAACAAAAATCAAAATTTAAATCACATCAGGGTATTTTTTGTAAAAAAGCTTTTTGGATACTTCTGTAAATATTATAAAGACAATCAATAACCCAATTGAAACAATTAAAAGTTTTTGATTCAAAGAAGCAAAATTAAAAATTTCTTTAAAAGGAGAAATAAATGTAAGGATAAAAGTTAAAATAATACTTATAACTGAGGTGACAAAAAATGATTTTGATGGTTTAGAAAGAATAAACCAATCTTTTGTTCTTATTGAAAAAGAAACTGCTATTCCGGTCATTGTTGTTAAAAAGAAAATAAATGTCCTAATTACTTCTATAGGTTCATTTTTAACGATTAAATAACCAATAATATTTATTACTCCTGCAACAAAACCTAAAATTAAAAGAAGTAAAATTAGATAAAAACTTGATAATTTGATTGGTTTTTTGATTTCTTTGATCTTAACATTATCACTAGCAAAGGCGATCAAGGGTAGATCTGTTAAAAAGTTTGTTAATAAGACTTGTAAAGGAGTTAATGGTACAAAAGGTAAAATAGAAGTTAAAATAGCTACTGAAGTTAAATTCCCAAAATTATCACTCATTGTATGTTTAATATATTTTCCGATATTTTCTAATGTTTTTCTTCCTTCATAAATTCCATCAACAATAGTTTTTAAATCTTTTTCTTTTAAAATAATATCAGCTTCTTGTTTTACAACATCAACAGCACTATCTACAGCTATAGCTACATTAGCAATCTTAAGCCCAGGAGCATCATTAATTCCCTCACCTAAAAATGCAACAAATTTTTCTTTTTGCAAAATTTCTAATATTTTAAGCTTATCTTCTGGTAAGACTCGTGCAAAGACTTTTGTTTCTTTAATAATTTTCTTAGCTTCTTCTTCTGGTAAATTTCTTATTTCTTCTCCTAAAACTACTTTTTCATTTTCTTCGATTAAGCCAAGTTCCCAAGCAACTTTTTTAGCAACATTCAAAGAATCGCCAGTTAAAATTTTTATTTCCAAATTTAAATTACGAGCTAAATTAATCGCAGGTATGGCTGTATCTTTTAATGGATCTAAAAAGGATGCTATACCTAAAAATTTAGCCATATTTCCCTTTTTTATAGCTAAAGCTAAAGTTCGATATCCGTTTTTATCTTCATTTTCAAAAATGTTTAACCAATAATTCACCACCGATTTATACGTATATAAAACGGATTTATGCGGATATTCATTAGCGGATTCAGGAGGATTTGAAACGGATTTGTTCGGATAATTTGTATCCGTTTTAATCCGTTCATAATCCGCATTTATCAGTGGGTAGATATATTCTATTACATTTTCTGGTGCTCCTTTAACAATTTCTAACTCCTCGCCATTTTCTCTCACAATTATTCTTCTTATTCGTATGTTAGGATCAAACCCTAAATCTTCAATAAGTTCAAATTTTTCACGCACGGATTCACGCAGATTCTCTATATTTTTATCCACGAATTTATCAGGAATATCATTACACAAATTTTTCTCGAATTGTGACGAATTTTTCTCGAATTCATTCGTGTTTAATTCATTTAATTCAGGGTTAATTAGTGTTTCATTTGTCTTGGTCTGCATATAGTCCGCGTCGGTTAGCGTTTTTAAGATTGCTTTTTCATAAGGCGTTAGTTCTTCTGTTAAATAATAATCAACTAAAAAATACTTTACAAATTCATTAGTGTCTTCAGTAATTATTCTTTGAAGTTTTAACTCATTAGTAGTAATTGTCCCAGTTTTGTCAGTGCATAAAATTTCTACAGCTCCTAGATCTTCAATAGAAGAAAGTCTTTTTATAACTAATCCCCTTCTTGCTAATTTATATCCAGCTACACTTAAAGCCAAAATAGTCATAGCAGGCAAGAACTCTGGAACAATAGCAACTGATAAAACAATGGCAAAAATAACTAACTCCTTAAAATTTACATAACCAGGCTTGAAAATATTAACTAAAATAACAAAAAAAGCAGATAAAATACCAACAATTCCTATATTCTTAGCAAAATTAGTCATCATTTTTTGATAAGCGGTTTTCTTTTCTATTTCTAAGGTAGCTTTTGCTATCTTCCCAAAATAAGAATTTCCCCCAGTAGCTATAACAATTCCTTCTATTTCTCCTTTAATCAATGTTGTTCCCATAAGAGCAATGTTTTCTGGTATCACAGATATATGCGGACTTGAAACGGATCTATGTGGATGATCTTTATATGTTTTAATAAGTTTTGAATCTGAATCTGTCTGTGAACAATCCGTATTAATCCGTTCTGCATCCGTATTAATCCGAGTATTTTTAAATACTGGCTCGCTTTCTCCGGTGATAATAGATTCATCAACCAAAGCATTTTTAGCCTTTAAAATCCTTACATCTGCAGGAATTAAGTAACCTGAAGTTACCTTAACATAATCTCCTGGAACAAGTTCTTTAGCATTTATTTTTATCCATTTGCGATTTCTTTTAACAAAGGCGTAGTTTTCAAAGTAAGAAAGCAATTTTTCGCTTAATTTATTGGTTCGATAATCTTGAAATACAGCTATAAAAATTGAGATAAAAAGAAAGAAAAATATTAAAATAGATTCTACCTGGGGGCCATTAATTAAAAGAGATAATAAACCAGCTAAAAAGAGGAAGCCATTAAAGAAATTTAAAGTATTTCTTTTTATAATTTCTAAAAGATCTATTTTAAAAGAAGTAACTATATTAGGTCCATAAATTTTTAGTCTTTCTTTAGCTTCTTCCTCAGTCAAACCGTTCAATGAAGTTTTAAATTCTTCTAAAATTTCTTCTTCATTTTTCTTCGCAAATTTCCAAATTTCTTCCATTAAAATAAATTATATTTTATTAATTTACTTTTTAAAAATTTACTAATATTTTTGAAAAATTTTATATAAATGCCACATTACAAAACAATCAAACAGTAAATAGTAGAAATTAAAGAAAAATCTAAAATATTAGAAAATTTAAATATAAGAATATAAAGAAACAGGCAACAAAGAAATTGAAGTAAATATAAGAAAGATCTAAAAACCAAATATTATTGTGCGATTTATTAGAAAGATTTTTAGAAAATTTTTTAACCTTTAATTACTCCTACCGGAACTAATTTTGCTAATTTTTTAGCAATACCTATTTGATGAACAACTTCTACTACTTCATTGACATTCTTATATGCTTCTGGTGCTTCTTCAGCTAATCCTGACATACTACCAGCAGCCACAGCTATTCCTCTAGATTCTAATTCTTTCTTTAATTCACTACCTTTAATTTTTCTTTTTGCTTCTGCTCTAGACATAACTCTTCCTGCACCATGAGGAGCTGAACCAAAGGAAATTTCTTTAGCAAGCTCTTGTCCAATTAAGATATAACTTGCTGTACCCATTGAACCAGGAATTAATGTTGGTTGACCAATTTCTTGATATTTAGGAGGAAGTTCTGGATGTCCTTTCCAAAAAGCTCTTGTTGCTCCTTTTCTATGCACTATTAATTTACGCAGACTTGGCGGACTTGACGCAGACTTGGCGGAACATGCTACTCCTTTTATTTCTAAATCTTTACCCCCAAAATTTACTAAAATACCCAACTTGTAACCTGTACTTTTAAGATAGTACCATAGCTGTTTTTCCTGTTCTTTGGTTAACTGTGGTATAGATTTTATTTCCATTATAATTTTGTTTTCCACGATAAAATCTGGTTTATAAACTCCTACGACTTCATTTTCATATTTAACCTCGATTTTTTTATCAACTTCAAAATTTAATCCTAGCTTTTTGAATTCTATGATGAGAGAGTTTCTATAAACATTCTCTTTATGACCTAATCCAAGTTTTTTTCTAACCTCATATATTGCTTTTCTTATTTTGAAAGTAATATCTCCATACAAAAACTCTTTCTGCTCAGTCTGCGTAAAGTCTGCTTGGTCTGCGTAATACTCGATTTTAGCAATATTATGAGCGACATCATAAACTTGTTTTAATTTAATTTCTTTACCAAAAACTTTTTTGAATGCTTTTCTAACTTGATGTAAAATAAGTTGTCGATTGGCAAAGGCAAAATTTGCTGCAGCTTTCATAGCAGAAAAATAATTTTGACCGTCTGGATGTTCAAAAGGAAAATATGCTAATTCTCTATCAACCAATTTAATATTTTGTTTATCTAAATAAGAAATAGCTTTTCTAACATAATCTGAAGCAACTTGATGCCCTAATCCTCTGCTTCCGCAATGAATTAAAACAGCAATCTTCCCTTTTTCTAAACCTAATTTTTTAGATATCGTAGACTTGGCGGAAGTCTGCATGGTCTGCGTGAGGTCTGCATAGTCTGCGTATAAATTATTCTGCCCAGTCTGCGTGAAGTCTGCTTGGTCTGCGTCATCAAAAATTTCCGAAACTCTTTGAATTTCAACAAAATGATTTCCTGCTCCAATTGTTCCTAATTGATCTCTACCTCTATCTTTTGCTGTCTTAGAAACAGTTTCACTATCTGCACCTTCTAATTTGCCAAAACTTTCAGTTGCTTCTAAATCTTCTTTTTCTCCATAACCAAGTTCAACAATATATTGTGCCCCATTTTCTAAAACTTTTTTCATTTCATCATTATTCAATTTCCAAAAACCACCTCTACCAACCCCAGAAGGAACTTGCTTAAATATTTCTTCAGTCAATTTAGGAATTTTATCTTTTACTTCTTCATAATCTAAATCTGTTACAGCAAGTCTTACGCCACAATTAATATCAAAGCCTATTCCTCCAGGTGAGATGATTCCTTCGTTATAATCAAACGCAGCTACTGCTCCAACACAAAAACCGTAACCTTCATGAACGTCTGGCATAGCTAAAGCATATTTGTAAATTCCTGGTAATGTTGCCACATTAGTCAGCTGCCATAAACTTTTATCTTCTAAAATTTCATCAAGCATATTTTCGGTAGCAAAAACTCTAGCAGGAACTTTCATATCTTCTCGAAAATTTTGGGGTATTTCCCAAATATAATCCGTTATTTTAATAAGATCTGATTTTTTAGGAATTTTCATGGTTGATATAAAGGAATAGGTAATTTAATTTCTTGAAAAATACTTTTAGGTATAAAATATTTATGATAAATATAATAACTTGCAAACATAAATAAGATTAAAATTATAATTAAAAAATATTTCATATTTTATAATTATAACTTCAAATGCAAATTGGATACGATATTAGGGGGTTATACAAAAAAGAGATAAATGAAAATTTAATGTATTTCCTAGCTGAGAAATTTTTTAATTATTTAAAGAAAAACAATTTGCCTTTAGAAATATACTTAGGAATTGATACTCGAAATTCTTCTTCAGTTTTAGCTAGTTCTTTTGCTAGTAAATTTCTGGAGTTTCCAAAAACTAAAATTAATTATTTAGGAGTTATACCAACACCTATTTTATATTATTTAAGTATTAAAAATAAAAAATCTGGCGTAATCATTACTGCTTCCCATTTACCTTCTAATTATAATGGAATTAAATTTATTTTACCTGATGGCTCCAGTTGGATTTACAAAAATATTCCTTCAAAACTTATAAGTCGTAAGCCCACTATTCAAATTTCCTATAAATCTATCTATATTCCATCAATTTTTGAAAATTATTTAAAAGAGTTATTTAAGAAAATTAAAATTAAAGATAAATTCATAATTCGCATTCTAAATTCTGAACAAAGCACTAATCTTTTTATCTTTAAATTAATCCCTCAGATATTCAAAAATATAAAAGTTTTAAAATCAAAAAAAATTATTGATAATTCTTTTTACATAAAATCAGATGTTGATGGTGATAGGTTAGAAATTTATTTCAAAAAGCAATTAATTATCCCTGAGATTTTGCTTTATTCTATATTAAAAGTTTCAAATTATAAAAAAGTCGGAATTCCCATAACCATTCACAAAAAAATTTGTAAATTATTCCCTCAAATTAAGTTTTATTTTATTAAAACTGGTCATTCTAATTTTAAAGATGCTTACAAAAAATATAAACTTGATTTCGCTATGGAACCTTCTTATCATTTTTATTTCTTTAAAGATTTTCAAACTGAAGCTCCTCTCTTTGCTCTTTTTAAGGTTTTAAAATATTATGAGAAAAATAAAAATATTGATGAGTTGAAAGAAATATTTCCTTTAGAAAGAATAGAAATCAAAAAGAAGTTAAACATTGATAAAATTAAAAAAACATTAATTAATGAAGGTTTTAAAATGAAGGTTTTTGATGATTTTTATTTATATAAAAAAAATAAAAATTATTATTTAGCTGTAAACTTTCGTCAGTCCAAAACCGAAAAAGATGTTTGGCGCATTTTTATCGAAGCATCTGACATGGATTATCTGAAAAATTTAATTAATCAAGTAAAATATTTAATAAAATGATAGAAGAAGTTTCTTTAAAAAAACTTTTATATTATTATCCCTGGATATTTTTAGGTATTGTAATTTCTTTTATTTTAATATTTTCAGCTTATCAAATATTTTATCCTATTTTTATCCCAGAGCCAGGGAAAACTATTTATATACCTCCTAAAACTAATTTAAAAATAATTGCAGATAACTTAGAAAAAGAAGGAATTGTTAGGTCTTCGTTTTTTCTTCGGTTTTATTTAGCTTTAACAAATCAGAATACAAAAGTTAAAGCTGGACATTATACTTTTTACGGTAATTTAAATACTATTAAAGTAGCAGAAATTTTAGTTAAAGGAGGACGAGGAATAATAATTACTTTTCCAGAAGGTTTAACTATGGTTGAAATTGAAGATATTTTAAAAAAGAACGGTTTAAATGTAGAATTTAAAAAATATCGCCTAAAAGATTTTCCCGAAACAGAACTTTTAAAATATTTCCCAGCTGAAGCCAATTTAGAAGGTTTTTTAGCGCCGGATACATACGAATTTTTTAAAGAAGAATCTGAAAGAGAAATCATTTTGAAGTTTTTAAACAATTTTGAAAATAAATTTTTAGGTGAATTTTTGAAATATCCAGGTGTTAATTTTTATGAAAAATTAATTTTAGCTTCTATTTTAGAGAAAGAAGGGAAGTATTATGAAGATATGAAAATAATTGCCGGTATTTTAGAAAATAGACTAAAAATTGAAAAGAAACTAGAGGTGGATGCTACTATAGCTTATTCAAGATGCCAAAAATATCCTTGTGATTGGAAAGTTACTTCTAAAGACTTAAAAATTGATTCTCCTTATAATACTTATTTGAACAAAGGTTATCCTCCAACACCTATTTCTAATCCAGGTCTAAATGCTATTAAAGCAGCCTTAGAACCAATTAAAACAGATTATCTCTATTATCTTACTACAGATGATGGGAAAGCAATTTTTGCAAAAACTTTAAAAGAACATCAACAAAATATTAAAAAGTATTTAAAGAAGTAAGGCTCATTTTATTACTTTAATTTAAGCTTAATGCTTTTTCAAATTTATTACTCTTCTTGCAATTCTTCTTTTCTTTTTTCATAATCTTCCCAGGCTTTTACAATATTTTCGTAGCCTTTTTCCTCTAACTTCTTTATAATCAAATCTTTTATTTCATAAGTTGGCGCATTTTCTCTGTTCTCCAAAGATTTTATAACTTATTGAGAAATTTGATTGGCAATTTCTTCTGCGTTTTTTTCTCCTGCCTGTTCTGCAGCTTTTTTGATTGCTTCTACTATTTTATCAAGATTAAAGGGTTCTTCCTCGTCTGATCTTTTAACTCCTCTTTCCGGATTCATCTTAAATTTATTACTTAATTACGACCTTATTTAATTTTAACTAGTTATGATTCAAAAATCAAAAATTTTATAATTTAAAAAATGGAAGAAATTATAAATTACATATTAGAAAAAGCGAATAAAATCAGGCCTAAGCCTAAAAGAGAATATGATCAATTTTTTGCTACGAAAGAAACTATTATTAAAAGAGTGAAAATATTATCTAAATTTAATAAAAAAAGACTTTTATTTTTAGGAGATTCTGATTTAACTTCTATTTCATTAGCTTATTACTTTAAAAAAATAAATAGACAAGTTGATATAGTTGTCTTAGATATTGATAAAGATTTAATCGACTTAATAGAAAAAATCAAAACTGAGGAAAATTTAAATATTAAAACTATTCACCAAGATATTAGAGATGTTATAGATAAAGATTTAGTTAATTTTGATTTAGCATTTTTTGATCCACCTTATACTCCTAATGCTATAAGAATTTGGTTAATAAGAGCATTACAAGCTTTGTTGGGAAGAGGAAGTAATAAAAAAAGAAAAAAAGTAGAATTTTTAAAAAAGAAATTTATTTTAATGTGCTATGGATATACAGACAATTCTTTAGAAAAAGGTTATAAAATTCAAAGAATAATTAATGACTTAGGTTTAGTAATACAGGCTAAATATAGAAAATTTAATAAATATACGGGAGCTGAATCAATTAATAATGAAAGTGATTTATATATCCTTCAACCTGCTCCTCAAATTGACTTAACCAAAATTGACCATTGGCGAAACAAAAAATTCGAAACAAAAATATATACTTATGAAATAGGCACCGATTCGTAAATGAGTGAAAAATTTTTATTTTTTATAAACAAAAATTCTGTTTTTGAAAATTTCAATTGGCTCTTTGTTGTAAAATCTAAAATCAAAAGTGATTATTTTGCAGTCATTTTTGCAGTTATTAAAAATAAATTCAGAAATTTCATTTAAAACTTTAGGAGTAAGATATAAGTAAATATAATCAGCATCTTGTATATTTGCTCTTCTAAAATCTTGTTTATAAAAATAATAGTTTTCATAACCTAAAATTTTCCCTTTAATTAAAGACAAATAATATAAAAATGGATTAATTTCGTATCCTATTCCTTTTGCTCCCCTTTTTATCGCCTCAAAAACTATTGAACCATCGCCACTTCCTAAATCGATAAAAATTTTATTTTCTAAATCTAACCCATCTAAAAATTCTTTAACAAGTTTAATATTTGATCTTCCAAAAGGAACTTTGGTTTTAAAAAACCAAATAATATCAAAAATTAACAAAATTAAAGAAAAAAGAAAAATACATATCAAACATAAGCTTACGATTATTAACAAAACTAAAAACAAATAAATTATCTCCATATCTCGAAATTATAATTCCTTTAATTTATGTTCATAAACTTTATTTTTGTCAAAAATATGAAAAACTTTAAATCCTAATTCGGTTAATTTATCACTTATAAATCTTCTATGGCATTTAAACCATAAAAGTTCAGCACACATTATTGCAGTTTTATTATCTTTTGCTATTTTTACTAACTCATCTAAGCCATCTTTAAATTCTTCCGTTTTCATGTATTCTAAATATCCACCCTTTCTAAAGCCTCCTAATTTTTCTATCCAGAGATAATTTATATTATTCTTGGTAAGTTCAGCACTTATATTTTCTTTATTAAAATGAGGATTGTAAGTTGATTTAGGAAAATGTCGTACATCAACCAGAATTTCGATTTTAAAAAATTTTAAAATATCAATAAATTCATCTAATTTTCTTGTAGAATGTCCTATAGTATAGATTGTTTCATTCATTTTCTTTTTTAATCTCTTCAATGATCTTTTCTATTACTTCAATGATTTCATTAATAGATTTTTCAGGAAAAATTTCTTGAAATAGACCAACATAATTATTAAGTGTTAATAAATAG
>OGCB01000145.1_pt1 | contig 21170 bp, 32 predicted proteins | sample 1570031 | NCBI WGS metagenome assembly OGCB01 (sample SAMN05518655, study PRJEB24509) | hot springs metagenome | isolation source: Octopus Spring Streamers, Yellowstone National Park, Wyoming, USA | place: USA:Octopus Spring Streamers, Yellowstone National Park, Wyoming, USA | collected 2011-10-11 | reverse complement strand
TTAAAGAAAAAGTAAAAATTCCTTTGGTTTTACATGGAGGTTCAGGATTAGGTAGAAAAGATTTTATTTTAGCAATTGAAAGCGGAATTTCTATTATCCATATCAATACTGAGTTTAGAATTTTATGGAAGAAAGAACTATTAAAAAATTTAAAGCAAAAAACTAATGTGCCTTACAAAATTTTAGATAAAGTTGTAGAAAAATTAAAAAGAAAAATTATCTATTATCAAAAATTATTTTGGAATAATAAATGTTGACATTTAAAATTTGATTTACGGTTTTGAATATGGTATAATCTAAATAGCAATACTGAAGGAGGTGAGAAGTTGTGCTAATAATAACTCTGATAAATATTTTAAGGAAGAGAAACGAAGAGCGAAGAAGGATAAGAGAAATGTTAGGATATTTTGATTTGTGGGGTTTTGAAGATGTCTTCAGGAAGCAAGTAAGGGAGGCAGTGAAAAAGAAAATGAGATATGTTATACTAAAAACCCCTGATGGTAAAAAGGAGATAGAAGTTACTTTATCATATAAAAGTCCTTTTGCTAGATTTACAGTTAAATACCAAGATACAGTAGGTTATGAAAGTGGATTGTATTTTAATCTTATCCGACGTCTTTTTATAGATGTATGCCGTGTTGCATACCCAACAAGAACTAGAAAAGAAGGAAATGATTTAATAATAGAGGGCGAATTGCTCTTAAAAGAAGAATATAGGTAATTATAATTAGTAGAATTAGAAATAAAACCAAAAAGGGCAGGGGATTAACCTGCCCTTTTGTTTTAGTATTATATTCTAACTTATATTCTATTCTAACTTATATAACTTAAAGCCGAAACCTTGCTTTGATAGAATTTAAATCTTTAGGAACAGTTAAATGACACAAATGTTCAAATACTTTCAATCCTTCTTCGATACTCTTTGGTCTATAAGTTGTTAAAGCTAAAAATAGATTATCCTCATCATCAACCATATATACGTGCCACATCTGAGGGACTGCATTAGGTCCTTCTAAATCTATTAAGCTCTCTCCATACGAAGGTTCAATATATATTATTTCATCTAAATACAGTATTTTTTCTCCTCTTTTTTGTCTATTTTTATTAAATTCTTCTAAGATATCAATAGTTATATCAAGCATTTTCAAGGTTTCTTCATAATCCGGTCCTTTTACTTCTATAATTTTTTGGTCTTTTTCTCTAACAACATTAAATTTTACTTTACAGGTCCTATGGTTTGTTATTCTTTCGCATCCTATTAAAGTATATCCGCATTTGCTCAATAAATACTTCATTTCTTCCACCTCCTTTTTAGAGTACTTTTTAATTATATCAAATTTATGTTAAAATTTAAATAGCAATCTTTAACGGAGGTGAGAGTTATGTACGATTTGCTTGATGATTATGATGAGATTAAAAATCTTGATGAAATTAGAAATATTAATGATTTTGCAAATAAGTTATTTGGTATTTTTAGTAACATTGAAGAAATACAGAAAGGGGGGAAAAGCTTTGTTTTATTAGATCTAAATAAGAAAACAGAAATTATAAAAATGACGTGTTGGTTTGATCAAAATAGGGAAGCAGTAATTTTTAGAGCAAAATTGTGGAAGTTACCTAAGTGTTCTGCTATAAAATACTATTACAATTTAATGATAGAGATAATTATTTTGACATTTATTAAATTCGTAGACTATGATATATCACGTATATATGGGGATGAAAATTACTATTATTTTGAAGGAGAAGTAAAACCTATAATTACAGAGAGCTTAGGTATATTTCATTAAAAATTGTTAAAAGGGCTCTTCTTTTTAGAAGAGCCCTTTTTATTGTTCTTTTTTATTGTTATTTCCTTTTAACTTCTCTTATGCTTACGTATTCTGTGGTTCTTTTTATTAAGCCTACTTCTTCCAATTCTTCAATTTTAAATAACCCATGTTCCTCAGTTGCCCTTTTTACTTTATTTCCATCTACTTTCAAAAAATTATTTACATCTATCCTTTCTCTAAATCTTTCTATAAATCCAGCTACTGGAATTTCCCAAGTTTCTCTAGTAATTAATTTTGCCTCTATCCTAGTTCCTGTTTTAGGATCTGTAGTAATATATTCTTGATTAGGTTGATTTCTTAATTCATCCATTATTCCTTCCTTCATTTCTTCATATTTTGCTTTTAATTCTTCTATTTTTCTTAATAATCTATACATACGCACTAATGTAGAATCTAATTTTTTCGCCATTGACTTCACCTCCCTTTAGTGTTCCATTTTTATTTTATCATGTTATAATTAAATCAGCAAATCTACAAAGGAGGTGGAAGAATTGTATAGGGATCATCATATTATTATTGATTTCAGCAAGGTAGACTTAAAGCATATTATAGATAGTCTTAAAGGAAAGTTTAGGATATTATTAGAAAAAGATAGTTTTTATTATATTTTAGTTATTTTTGATTATAATCTTAGGGTTCCGATCTTGAAAGTAGATTGTTGGCAAATAAAGAATCAATTAATAATTCTAATGCAAATAAAAGATTTTATTTTTATGAATAATCAGAATTTAGAGTTAGTAAAATTAGTGGTTAAATACATTATTAATAAATTGTTTGATTATAATTTAATTGATACAATAAAAGATGAAGAATTATGGCAAACTGAAGATGAAATTTATTTTGTAACATTCATCCAACTAGTAGATACAGAAGATTTTATTAGAGAATTAGAAGAATTTGTTGGAAGTGATAATAAAGAAAATTAAAAAATAAAAAACCCCTCGTTTTGAGGGGCTTTTTAAATTATTTTATTTTATGATAAAAATAATAATCTCAAACTTACCAATTTGCAATCTATTTTCTTTGTAAATAAGCTTTAATCTAGCACATAAATCATTCAAATAGCAACGAAAACTTTCTAAATCTTGATCAGTTATTCTAATATCTAAAGTTTGATAAATATCACATCTAACCGGATAATTAAAATCTAAAATTAAAACTTTATTGGACCGGTTTTCGATTTTTACTAACATAGCCTTTCCACCTCCCTTGTTATAGAGTACTTTAAATTATAAACTTTTTGGTGGGTAAATTAAAACTTTAAAAAAATATCTAAAAACTATACTCTTTTATGGTTCGTAAAAGATATATTTTACGAACCATTTAAAAATCAAAAACAAAACAATGCTTTATTTTCTAAGCTTATGCCCTAAAATATGTCTGCTTTAAAAATTAAAAAAGGTTTTTACGAGCTTTCAATTGAGAAGCGGCTTCCTAAATTTATAAAAAGTTTTTTGAGATTTTTTATTTTTAGCTAAAATATTTTTGGAAAATATTTCACTAAGCAAAAAATTTTGCATTCATTAATTAAAAACTTCTAATTCTTTATTTTTGTATGCAATCTCTTCTAGGGTACTTAATTCTGAACTAATTTGTTTTTCTATCTTTAAAATTTCATCTAAATTTGCTTTTGTTTCTGGATGTCTAGGAATAAATAAAGAACAGCAATCTTCACCTGGCAATTCAGAAATTTTTTTAGTGCCTATTTTTTCAGCTAAATTTATAATTTCTTGCTTATTGAAACCTATTAATGGCCTTAAAACCAAAAGATCTGTAGCGTTTTCTATAACTTTTATATTATCAACGGTTTGTGAAGCAACTTGTCCTAAATTTTCACCAGTAATTAAAGCTTTAATTTTTAATTCTTTAGCTAATTTTGTAGCTAATCTAAACATCGTTCTTCTATAAAAAATTACTAAATATTTTGCTGGTACTTTTTGTAAATAAAATTTTTGAATTTCCAAAATATTAATGAGATACAGAATAGAATATAAATTATATTCATTTAAAATTTTTATCAATTTCTTGATTTTTTCTATATTTTCCATAGAAGTTTGAGGGTAAGAATGAAAATGTAAAAAAGTTAATTTTAATCCTCTTTTCATCATTAAAAAACTAGCTACAGGAGAATCAAAACCAGTTGAAATAAGAACTAATCCCTTACCACTTGAACCAACAGGCAAACCACCAAATCCTTCACAGCTTTCTCCTAAATAAAAATTTTTATCTCGATATTCTAAAATTAATTCCCTGCCCTCTTTTTTAATTTTCTCTTTTAATGCAATGGAAAGTTTTTCATAAATTTCCTTAGAAGTCAATGGGAATGTTTTATCTGCTCTTTTAACTTTTAATTTAAACTCATAAGGAAAATTTTTTAAATATTCTTCGACTTTTGTAAGATCATAAAAAATCTCAACTTTAATAATTTTTGCAATACCTAAAATTTTCTTTAAATCCTCTAAAGCATCAGTTTTTGTTTTTACTAAAAACCCTCCACCTAAGTTTTTTAAATAAACCAAATTTTCCTTTAGTTTTTTAGAAATATTCTCTTTTAAAATAGACTCAAAAAATGATCGAATTTTACCTTTAATAGCAATTTCACTTGATTTAAGTAAATAATTAAACATTATTAAATAATTATAAAAAAGGGCAGGTTAATTCCCTGCCCTTTTTAATTGTTATTTTATAATTCTTCTTGTATTAACTTTATAAAGTTTCTTAAAATTTTTTTATCTTCTTCATACATATTTCTAGCATAATCTATTAAAGTTAGTATTTCTAGAAAAGACAGATTTTTTAAGCAATCGACTAAGAATTTAATTGGATTTTCTCTTTGTATATCTCCATCAATAATCATACTTTCTCTTTTTCTCACTCTGAATAGTCTATTATGAATTTTTATGATTTCAAAAGTTGTATTAGCTAAACTTTTTATCTCTGACCATATATATAGATAAGGATAATTTTCAATGCCCGCAATGTCTTCAAATCTTCTTTTAACTTTAATAATAAAGTCCTGTATTTCTTCGCCTTCTTCTTTTATCAATTCTTCTATGATCATTTCTATTAATTCTCTTCTTTCTTGTTTAGAAATAGCAAATTTTCTCCGTTTTCTTTTTTTCTCCTCTTCGGTTTTAGATTCTATAGTTGTTTCTGCAACACTTTCTTCTACTACTTTTTCTTCCTCTGCTTCAATAAATCCTTCTGCAATCAAATATTGTTTTATTTTCTCTATTTCTTCTTCTGTCAAACTTCTACTAGCTCTAACATAATACTTCCCTTCTCCTTTAACATAAAAGATCATAGTTTGTTTACCGTTTCTGTCGGGCAAATATTTAAAAGCATTCACTTTTATTTTCTTTGCATATTCTGATGGACACCTAATATATAATTCTATTCCGAGTAAATTCTCTAGATTTGTAAATAATCTTTCTGCTTTTTCTCCAATTGTTCCATGTTTGCTTATGCGCATCTTCCCACCTCCTTGAAGGGTGCATATATTAATTATATATTAAAAAATGTGATAAAATTTTAAAATAGCCCCTGTAGTTCAATGGAAGAACGTAGCCTTGCGGAGGCTAAGATCCAGGTTCAAATCCTGGCAGGGGCACTAATAGTCATTAGAATACTCAATTAAATTTAAAATGGGAGCGGATGAATTTCCGCTCCCTTCTATTTTTTAAAAATTTTTACAACGCATAAGCTTACCTCCTTGAAGTTTTCATATTATTAATTATAAAAGATCATAAAAAATGCCAATATTATTTAGATAAAGGATTTTTTATTCCTCTTGTTTCAAAGTGTAAATGACAACCAGTAGCTTTTCCGGTAGCTCCCACTAAACCTATTAATGTTCCTTTTTCTATATAATCTCCAACTTCTACATATCTTTGTGAAAGATGTCCGTATAAAGTTTCGAAATTATCATGCTTAATTACTATATAATTTCCATATCCGCCATTCCAGCCATCAGAAGATTCAATAACAACACCAGAATTTGCAGCGTAAACTGGTGTTCCACATTCTGCACTTATATCTACTCCATTATTGGAATGAATTCTTTTTTGATTTAACCCACTTACAGGCACTAAAATATTTCCTATTTCTGATAATGCACTTACAAATTCAGGGATAATCTTTTGAATTTTTGAAGGAATCTTAGCAGATACTTTTATATTAGTAGATGGAATTAAAATTTCTTTGCCTGCAATTAATTTATCTTTGCTTTTTAAGTTATTAATTTCTAACAGTTCTGAAATATTAACCTTAAATTTTTTAGCAATTTTTTCTAAAGTATCACCCTTTTTAACAACATATTTAAATACAGGTTTTTTAGTCAACACAACTTTTTTAACTACTTCTTCTAATTCTTTCTTTTCTGGTTGGTTTTTATAAACTAAAACAATTTTGTTTAAAATAATGTTTTCTTCAGAATCAGCTAATATGTTATTTTTTGTTCTTGACGAAATAAGTGAATTGTTAAAATTAAAAATTTCTTCATCCTTCAAATTGCTTGAAGAGGTGAATGTTGTAAAATAATTAAAATTTAAAAATTTACCAGCTAAACTGGTTATTAGAAAAATAATTAATATAGAAATTAAAATCTCTGATTTACTAATTTTTATTTAATTTATTTTAATGATGACCTTTATATTTATAATTATAACAAGAAATTTAAAATGAAAATCAAGAAATATCTAGGACAGCATTTTTTAAAAAATAAAAAAATTCTCAAATTTTTAGCAAATAATTTAGAAGATATCCACAATAATGTAGTTGTAGAAATTGGTGGTGGTCACGGAGAACTTACTAAATATTTAATAAATGCAAAAAAATTAATTGTATATGAAATTGATAAAGAATTATATGAGATTTTAAAAGAAAAATTTCCGATGGCAGAAATTATCAATCAAGACTTTTTAAAAGCGAATCTTTCAAAATTCAAAAACAACTATTATCTTATAGGAAATATTCCTTATTATCTAACAGGGGAAATTTTAAGAAAAATATTCTCTGTTAGTGAACATCCTAAATTAGCTATTTTTACATTACAAAAAGAATATGGTGAAAAGTTATTAGGCAAAAATGGAGAAAATTTTTTAAGTGTCTGGGCTAAAATTTGGTGTCAAATTCAAAAATTAATGATTATAAAAAAAGACCAATTTTATCCTCCACCAAAAGTTGATTCAATGGCATTAAAATTTATATTTTTTAAAAAACCTCTTATCAAAAATTTATCAATCTTTGAAAAATTTCTTAAAATTTTATTTTCGAAACCTAAGCGAACTATTTTAAACAACTTAAAAAATTTTTATAATTTAGAGAATATAAATAAAGATTTACTTTATAAAAGGCCGCATCAACTTTCTTTTGATGAAGTATTAACACTTTTTAAAAATTTATATAAATGAAAAAAGTGATCAAAAAAACAGGTATATTTGAAGATTTTGATGAAAATAAGTTAATTCAAAGTTTAATAAATGTTGGGACAGATGAAGCAACAGCGAGAAAAATATGTAGGGCTATTTATGACAAAATTCCTAATTTGATTAGAGCAGATGATCTTTGGAAAATTACTTTAAAGGAATTAAAAAAATATCATTTAGGTTTTGCTACTAAATATAATTTAAAAAAGGCAATTTATAATTTAGGCCCCTCTGGTTTCCCCTTTGAAAGATATTTTGCTAAACTTCTTGCTGAGTATGGATATGAAACAATTATTGATGAGTGGATAGAAGGAAAATGTTTAAACTATGAAATTGATATTGTAGCTGTAAAAGACGAAGAAAGGTATATAATAGAATGCAAATTTCATAATCAAGCTGGGGTTAAATCAGATTTAAAAACTGTTTTGTATGTTTTTGGAAGATGGCTTGATATTAAAGAAAAATTCCCATATTTGAAAAATTGGCTAGCAACAAATACTAAAATTACCGATGAAGGAATTAAATTTGCTGAATGTAGAAATATAAAAATAACCGCTTGGAAATATCCTCCTTCTGAATCTTTAGAAAAATTAATTGAGCAAAAAGGAATTTATCCTGTTACAATTCTTTTATCAGGAAATAAATTTATTTATACCAATCTAATTCAAAACAATTTCGTTATCATTCAAGATTTATTTAGATATAAACCAGAAGAGATTTCAAAAATGACAGGTATAGAATTAAATAAAATAAGAAAATTAATAGATGAGGCTAAAAATTTAAGTCAAATATCGCCGAGCCCCTAATTCTGCATCAATTTGTCTTAGTGTTTCTATAGCTACAGAAACCAATATTAAAATTGAAGTTCCTCCAATACCAGCAAAAGGAAGTTTGGTAATGCTTTCAACAATATAAGGCAAAATTGCTATAAAACCTAAGAAAATTCCTCCAAATAAAGTTATCCTGTTTACTGTTTTTGACAAAAACTCAGCAGTTTCTTTCCCAGGTCTTATGCCTGGTATAAAAGCACCTGATTTTTGCAAATTTGTAGCAAGTTCATTAGGTTCAAATGTAATAGCCGTATAAAAATAGGTAAATCCAAAAACTAAAACAAAATACAAAAATCCAAAAAAGATATGATTTTGATAAAAACTATTAATATCTTGAGCGAGATTTTTAAATAATTCTATACCTGAAGCAGATAAGATTTGTAAAAATGTAGCTGGGAATAGTAATATAGAAATCGCAAAAATGATAGGAATTACTCCTGCTTGATTGATTTTAATAGGTAAATAAGTACTAACACCACCATATAATTTTGTTCCTCTAACTCTTTTAGAGAAATTTAAAGGAATTCTTCTTTCTGCCTCATTAATAAAAACAATACATGCAACTATCAAAATCGCTATTACAATTAAAAATATATAAGAATTTAATTTATCTATTGAAAAATTAATTATAGCTTGTTGAAATACAACTGGCCCTCTGGCAACTATACCAGAAAATATCAAAAATGAAATTCCATTAGCTAACTTTTGTTCTGTAATTAGTTCTCCAATCCACATCAAAAACATTGTTCCGCAAGTTATTATAATTACATCACGGATAACTTCAAAATAAGAATAGAAAAACAAAATTCCTTGAGCTTCTAAAAATTTTAAAAATCCAAAAGCTTGTAGGATGCATAAAGGAACAGTTAAAATTCTAGCATATTGGTTAAATTTTGCTCTCCCAATTTCTCCTTCTTCGTAGTACATTTCTTTAAGACGCGGATAGACTAAAGTTAAAAGTTGCATAATAATAACAGCAGTGATATATGGTCCTAAACCTAAAAGAGCTATAGAAAAATTTTCTAAAGTATTTCCCGTAAAAATATTCAAAAGTCCTAAATATTGATTAGCTTGCAATAAATTTTTTATTCTTGCAATATCAACTCCAGGCAGAGGAATATTTGCTGTTAGCCTAAAAATTCCTAATAAAATTAAAATAATAAAAACTCTTTTTCTTAAATCTTTTGATCTTAAAAGATTAATTATTTTTGTAAAAAAATCTTTCATTGAATTACACTACCGCTTTTTAATATTTCTTCTTTGGCTTTATTGCTAAACAAAAGTTCAGAAGAAAAAATTAATTTTTTATCTAATTTACCTCTAGCTAAAATTTTAATTTTTGGATTTTTATCGCTTTTTCTTATTTTTAAAACTTTCTTCTGAACTAAAGTTTCTTTGTTAACAATTTCATTTTCATTAAATTTCTCGTTGATATCTTCGAGATTTACAACGTATGGCTTTTCTTTTAATGGTTTGAATTTAATACCTCTTAATTTGGGTAATTTTAAAATGATATCCCTTTCTGCAGGCCTTATTTTTCTCCCTGCTCTTGCTTTTTGTCCTTTTATCCCTCTTCCGCTATAATTCCCTTTCTTGCCACCTCTTCCTATTCTTTTTTTCTTTTTTAATCTAAACCTTATCTGATTGATTAACATTTTCTTGAATTTTAATATATTTGTTTAATTTTTTTAAGGCCTCTATAGCACTTAAAGCATTTGTTAATGGATTCTTAGTGACACCAATAATTTTAGAAATAGCATTTTCTACTCCAGCAAGTTCCAATACTATTCTAACTGTTCCTCCTGCTACTAATCCCTTACCTTCTTTAGCAGGTTTAATCAAAACCTTTGCTGCGCTTACTTTACCTTCTACGGTATATGGAATTGTTTTATTAATAATAGGAACGTCAATAGAGTTTTTTATTGCAGAATTTAAAGCTTTATTAACTGCTTGGGAAACATCATCCCCTTTTTCAACCCCTATTCCTACTTTACCATTCTTATTCCCAGCTATAACCACTGCTCTTATTTTAAATCTTTTACCTCCTCGGGTAACTCTAGTTACTCGTTTAATTTCTACAACTCTATATTCCCAACCTGTTTTTCTATCAAACATTTTAAAATTCTAATCCTTTAGCTCTTGCTGCTTCTGCTAATGCTTTAATCCGACCTGTATATTTAAAACCTCCTCTGTCAAAAACAACTTTTTTAATTCCCTTCTCCAATGCTCTTTCTGCAATTAATTCTCCAACTTTTTTAGCTTTGTCTATACCAGACATTTTTTCATTTCTAAATTCCAAAGATGAGGCACTTACTAAAGTGTGACCTTTATCATCATCAATAACTTGAGCATATACATGAATATTTGAAACATATACTGCTAATCTAGGTCTTTCAGCAGTTCCTTTTATTTTTGCTCTAATTCGTTTATGCCTTCTTAACCTTCTTAATTTTTTGTTTAATTTCACTTTCATTATTTACCTAAAGATTTTTTAATAGGCTTTGGCTTAACAAGCTCATCTACGTATCTAAAACCTTTTAATTTATAAGCATCTCTTGGTTTTAAGCTTCTTATTTTAGCAGCAAATTGCCCCACCTTTTCCTTATCAGTACCTTTAACAGAAACAATGTATTGTCCTTTTGTTTGCTTTATCTCTACTTGAATATCATCTGGAATTTCAATTTTAACTGGATGTGAAAACCCTAATTTACAAACTAATTCTTTTCCTCTTGCTTCTATTGAATAACCTAAACCTTCCAAAATTAAATCTACTTGAAAACCTTGTGATACACCTATTATTTTATTATTCAATAAAGCTCTATAAGTACCCCATAAAGCCTTAGTTCGTCTATCATCTTTATCTTCGATAGGTTCTATTTTTAAAAAATTATCTTCCTTATAAACTCTAAAATTTTGGGGAATTTCAAAAATTTCTTCTTTTAATGGACCCTTAATTTTAATTACCCTCTCGCTAATTTCTACATTAACATTCTCAGGTATTGGAATTGGTTTTTTACCTACTTTTGACATAATTACCTAACTTCACAAATTATTTCGCCACCTAATTTTCTTTTTTTAGCTTCTGAATCTAACATTATACCGCGTGAAGTGGATATTATTCTAAAACCATATCCTTCTCTGACAGGTTTTAAATCTTTGTAACCACAATAAACCCTTCTGCCTGGTTTAGAAACTCTAATCAGATCTTCATAAGGGGGTTCATTATTTATGTAATTCAAATTTACTATTATAAATTTTTTGACTCCTTCTTCTTTTATCTTCATATTGCTTACTATATTCTTCTCTTTAAATATTTTCAAAATAGCAATCTTCATTTTTGAATAAGGAACAACAATTCTTTTCTTTCGCACATTCCACGCATTTTTAATTCTTGCTAATAAATCTGCAATAGGATCTGTCATAACCATTTTTTACCAAGAAGCTTTTTTAATCCCAGGAATTTCGCCCTTATGAGCTAGTTCTCTGAAACAAATTCTGCACAAACCAAAAAACCTCATATATCCTCTGCATCTTCCACATTTAAAACAAACATTTACTTGTCTTGTTTTATATTTTGCTTTCTTCTTCCACCTTTCTATTTGAGCTTTGCTAGGCATTTTTAAATTTTAAAAGGAAAACCTAATTTCCGCCATAAATAAATATTTTCTTCCTTTTTCTTAGAACTTCCTACTAACGTTATTTGTATACCAAAATTATAACGTATCTTATCTGATATAGCCTCAGGGAACATATTAATTTCTCTAAAACCTAGATTAATATTGCCTTTATTATCGATAAGATTTTTCGTAATTCCTTTAAATTCACGAGACCTGGGCAAAACATAGCTTACTAATCTTTCTATAAAATCTAATAATTTCTTGCCTCTTAAAGTTACTAAAACTGCTACAGGCATATTTTTTCTCAGTTTAAAACCAGCAACAGATTTTTTAGCTTTGATAACCTTAGGTTTCTGCCCAGTAACCATTGATAAAACATATGTAGCATCTTCAACTATTTTATCTCTATTTTCTGGCTGTGAAGTTACTAATTTCCCTATGCCAATATTCACAATTCCGACAACAGGTCTAGGAACAGCTAATTTATTTTTCTTACCTAATTCTTCCATAAGCTCTTTTATTATTGTTTTGTTAAAATCTTCTCTAAGCATTTTAATCGATCAAACTTTTGCACTTTTTACAATAACGTTTTTTAATATCATCGACAAATTTATAACCTACTTTGGTGGGTTTTTTACAAGAAGGACAAATTAATTTTACTTTACTAACATATAAAGGAGCTGGTATTTCAACAATTTCTCCTTTTTCTCCCATTCTTTTTGGCTTTATATGTTTTTTAACTAAATTTAAACCTTTCACAATAATTCTATTTTCTTTGGGAATTGCTTTAATTACTTCACCTACCTTTCCCCTATCTTTACCTTTAATTATTAAAACTGTGTCACCTTTTTTAATTTTCATTTTTTATACTAATTCTTCTGCTAAATTTGCAATTTTTTCAAAGCCTTTTTCTTTAATTTCTCGAGGTATAGGACCTAAAATTCTATTTCCCAAAGGTTCATTTTCTCCTTTTAAAAGAACTACGGCATTTTCTTCAAATCTAATCCATGTACCGTCTTTTCTTAGATAGGGCTTTTTCTGTCTTACAACCACTCCTCTAACTACTTGACCTTTTTCAACTAATTTATTTGGTTCAGCTTCTTTTACGCTACAAACAACTATATCTCCAATTTCTGCATAATTCCTATTCCCTACCCCTATAAATCCTATACACATCAATTTCAAAGCTCCGGAGTTATCTGCTGCTTTTAAAATTGTTCTTGGCTGGATCATTCTTCTTCTTTTCTTTTAAGGATTTTAACTAATCTCCACCTTTTTAATTTTGATATTGGCCTAGTTTCTTCAATTAAAACTTCATCTCCTTCTTTAGCTTCTTCTCTTTCATCATGTACATAATATTTTGTTCTGTGCTTAATGTATTTTTTATATAATGGATGCATCTTCAAAGTTTCAGAAACTACAACAATTGTCTTTTGCATCTTGTCTGAAATTACTTTTCCTATTACTCTACGCCTTGGCATTTTCTTTTCTTTTTTCATTAATAACGGTTAATATTCTTGCAATATTTTTTCTTGTCATTTTAATAAGATGTGTCTGTTTTAATTTACCTAAATTTTTTTCAAGCTTTAAATTAAACAATTTTTTCCTTTCTTCTTCCAATAATTTGAATAGCTCGCTTAATGATTTTGTTCTTAATTCTTTAGCTTTCATTTTTCTCTACTATCTTTGTCTTAATAGGCAACTTATAACTTGCAGATTTCAATGCTAATATCGCTAAATCTCTATCCTTGCTTTCTACTTCGAATAAAATTGTTCCTGGTCTTACTAAAGCAGCATAATGATCGATGTCGCCTTTACCGCCACCCATTCTTACGCCCTCAGGTTTTTTTGTTCGTGTAATATGGGGAAAAATTCTTAACCACATTCTTCCTTTTTTGCCTAAAATTCTTTTAATTTCTTTTATGCAAGCATCAATTTGTTTATCTTTAATATAAGAAGTTTCTAAGCTTTTTAACCCTGCATTACCAAACACCAAATCTACCCCTTTAGTAATTATACTTCTATTTAATGATTTACCTTTTCTCCATTTTCTATGTTTTAATTTTTTGGGTTGTAACATTTTTTACTTTTCTGAAACAATCGGACCTTCTTTAATTTCTTCTGAATCTCCTTTATAAAGCCAAATTTTTATTCCTATTATCCCATATTTTGTCAAAGCTTCTTCAAATGCATAATCAATTTTAGCTTTTAAACGTGATAAAGGCATTCTTCCCCAAGTAATCATTTCAGATCTATGAATATTTGCACCCCCTAATCTTCCAGAAACTCTTATTTTAACACCTAATATTTCTTTATTCTGCTTTGCTCTTTCAATTATTTTTTTCATTACTGCTCTTACAGATTTATTTTTTTCTATATCAATAGCAGCTAATTGAGCTAAATAAGAAGCATAAGCAGTTGGTCTTTTAACTTCTTCAATAATAAATTCTGTTGCTGGTTTAGGTAATTTGTTTTTTTCAAAAAGTTCTGATAATTTTTTATCAACTTTTTCTTGTAATTTTTTCAATCTTTGCCCTTCCCTACCTATCAAAATTCCAGGCCTTGCTGTTTTTATTATTACTTTACAATGCTCAGGATCTTTTCTTTCTATAATTACATCAATAATTCCAGTTTTCCTAAACATTTCATTTATTGTTTTTCTTATTATATAATCTGCCTCTAAATAAACTTTATAATTGCGAGTAAAAAACCAACGAGATCTCCAATATTCGTTAATCCCCAATCTTAATGCATATGGAGATACTTTATGTCCCATTATTTTTTATCTAAAATTAATTCGACATGAGAAGATCTTCTAACAATTTGCCCAACATGTCCTCTTGACATAGGAATATATCTTTTAAGTTTCGGTCCTTCATTTACAATAATATTTTTAATAAAGAGCTCTTCTTTTTTTAACTGATGTTGTTTTTCCGCAACATCAATCGCGTGTTTTAATAATTTTAATAATGCCTTAGCAGCTCTTCTTGGAGAAAACAATAATTGTTTTTCTGCCTCAACCACATTCATTTTCTTGATTAACTTGGCTACCATTCTTACTTTTCTTGGGGCTATATTTAATTTTCTTAAAAAAACTCTAACAACCATTTTTAAACACTTTGCTGTTGCTTAGCTAATTTTTGTTCTAATTCTCTTTGTAATTTACCACCGTGTTTTATGAATTTCCTTGTAGGAGCAAATTCTCCTAATCTATGACCAACCATATCTTCATTCACTTTTACTCTAATAAATTGTTTACCATTGTGAACTTCAAACACCATCCCCACCATTTCAGGCAAAATCATTGAATCCCTTGACCAAGTTCTAATAGGATATTTATCTCTTTCTTCTAAAGGTAATTCTAACAATTTTCTAACTTTCTTCATCAATTTAGGATGTACATAAGGACCTTTTTTGCTACTTCTGCCCATTATTTTCTTCTTTGAAGAATTAATTTGGAATAAGGATTCCTTCGTCTTCTTGTTTTTCGACCGCCAGTAACTTTACCCCATTTAGTTTTAGGTCTTCTTGTACCCCTTGGAGATTTTCCTTCTCCTCCTCCATATGGATGATCTCTTGCATTCATAGCACTTCCTCTTACGTTAGGTCTAAATCCTTTCCATATTTTCCTTCCTGCTTTTCCTAATCTTATATTTTTATGATCAACATTTGAAACTCGTCCTATAGTAGCATAACATTCCTTAGAGACTTTTCTAACTTCACCAGATGGCATTTTAATAATAGCATATTTTTCATCAGTACCCATCATTACTCCGCTAGAACCTGCAGCTCTAATAAGTTTTCCTCCTCCGTGAGGTACTAATTCAACTTCGTAAATTTCGGTTCCGGGTAAAATATTTTTTAAAGGAAGTCTATTACCTATCTTTAAAGGAGCAGATTCAGAACAAATAATTTCATCACCAACTTTTATTCCTTCTGGAGCCAAATGGTATCTTCTTTCACCATCTTTATAACAAACAAGCATTATAAAAGCAGTTCTATTAGGATCATATTCTATAGTTTCAACTATTCCAGGAATATCTTTTTTATCCAATCTTGAAAAATCTATTAATCTATATAGTCTTCTATGTTCAGGATTTTTTCTAAATCTCGTAGTAATTCTTCCATAAGCATTTCTAGCTGTTCTTTTTTTCAAAGCCACTAAAAGAGGTTTATAAGGTTCATCAGTTGTTAAGACTTTCTTATAATCAACCAAGATTGTCACTCTTTTACCTGGTCCTCTTGATTTTATTACTTTTAATGGCATTTTAAAAAAATAATTAAATTAATCCAATCGAAATTAATAAATTTGAAATTATAGCTTTTAAATTATTATAACATATTTTTAAAATTTGCAATATTAAGAAGCGGGCACACGACCCGCTTCTTGTTTATTTTTAATTTATTCCTCTTATTCATCTAATGATAAGCTTTTATTTATTTTATTACAATGAGGGCAAATAACATTTTCTATCCATTCTAAAGTTTCAATTTTTTCATTTTTATAACATTTGTTTACATCGAAAATAATTATTTTTTTATATCTTAGAATTTCTTTCTTGCAGTAATTGCAATGTAGTATTTTTTCTATATAAATTTTATCCCCTAAACGAACTTTTTTTGTTTCTACCAAGTAAATCACCCCCTTCAGAGATCCATTTTTATTTTACCAAAAATTTATCTTACAAACAACCTTTCTATATGCTTTATCAACATAGCACAATAGCCATATTCATTATCATACCAAGAAAAAACTTTTACTAAATCTCCATCCACTACTTTTGTTAAGGTAAGATCTATAATTGCTCCATAAGGTTGACCTATAATATCACTAGAAACAATTTGATCTTCAACTACTTTTATAATTCCTTGCCATTCAGGTTTTTGAGCTTCTTCTTTAAAAATGTTATTCACTTCTTCAACAGAAGTAGGTCTTTCAGTAACCATAGTAATATCACTTAATGAACCGCAAATCACAGGAACTCTTATAGAAATTCCATCAAATTTTCCTTTCATTTCTGGAATTACACGTACTGTAGCTTCTGCTGCTCCAGTTGTTGAAGGAACAATATTGAATGCTCCTGCTCTCCCTCTTCTAAAATCTTTTCCTTTACTTATTGAATCTACCAAGGACTGAGTATTAGTATAAGCGTGAATGGTAGTAAGAATAGCTTTTTTAACTCCAATTCTTTTCATCATAATATAAATTACTGGGTTGACTGAATTAGTTGTACAAGAAGCATTAGAAGTTATTAATCCTTGTTCTCCTAAATTGAAAATCTTATCCAAATCTCTTTCTAAATTAGGAGTAAAAGTATAAGTAATTTCATCTTTAGCAGGTGCAGTAATAACAACTCTTTTTGCTCCTGCAATAAGATGCGCTCTTGCTTTTTCAAATTCTGTAAAAAATCCAGTGGCTTCAACAACTAAATCTATGTCTAAATCTTTCCAAGGTAATTTGGAAGGATCAGCTTCTTTAAAAACTAATACTTCCCTGCCCTCTACTATTAATTTGTTATCCTTAACTTCCACATTTTTATCATATTGTCCATAAACAGAATCGTATTTTAACAAGTATGCTAAATTTTCTATATCAGAAAGATCATTTATAGCGACGATATCAAAGTTTTCTTTATTAAAAGCTAATCTAAAAAATATTCTACCTATTCTACCAAATCCATTTATAGCTATTCTCATTTTTAAAAATTTATTTTTAATTGCGACCTTTTATTGAAATTATTATAAAATAGTATAGTTATAATGTTATAAATGTTATAATATAATTAAGCAAACTAAAGGGGGTGAAAAGTATGATATTAAGCGCTATTAAAGATCTAAATATAAGATGTCAAGCTTCAGAATGCTTAGGATGGATAAAGGTAGATTTAAGCAAAATAGAAAAAGCAGAAATAGTGAATTGTGATTATGGGCATAGACATTTAATAAAAATATTAAATAAAAGAATTTGTAATAATACAGAAAGATACGAGATAGAAATAGATCCAATAGACAATCCAGGTTCATATCTTTAGTTTTAAAAAAATAAATTACAGGGGAGGTCTTTACCTCCCCTTAAACATTTTTTCACAGTATCCGTGCATATGTTTTTATAACACATTTTTATTTTCTCCTTTGTACTATCAGGACATATATCCTTATGGTGCACTTCTTATTTATATCATGTACTATTCGTATATATGTTCGTATAGTACATACAGACTTTTCCTCACTTTATGCGAACAAGTTCGGTTAAGTTTTAATTAATATAAAAGTGATTATTTAAAGTAATGTTTTAACTTTCTCTTTTTCAGTTTCAGTCAATTTAATTTCCTTTTTAATAAGTTCTTTAAAATTAAAAGCAAATTTATTGAATGCTCTATATGCCTGTTCTAAATTAGCTGAACTATTCATAAGCTGATTTTTAGCTCTTTCTAATAAAGTTGTAATCTCTAAAATATCTTTTTCGAGTTGCGTAATATTATTTATAATCTCATTCAAATTTTTTGCAAATTCTTGCTTTCTTAAAATTAATCCTAACTGGGTGCATAAAATTTCAAAAGTTTTTGGTGAAGTTATAATTACATATTTTTCTCTTGCAAAATCCCAAACTTCGTTATAATCTTTGTTGCTTAAAATCTCATAAAATAATCCTTCTCCAGGAATATACATGATAGCATATTCAACAGACGTTTTAAGGGGAACAATATATTTTTCATGAATAGTTTTTATATGATTAATTAATGCTCGAATTAATTCTTTTTTAAGTTTTTCTTTTTCGCTTTCATTTTCTACGTTCAAAATTTTTACATAACTACTATAAGGGAATTTGGAGTCAATAGGAATAATAGTGTCATTTATTTTTAGAACAAAATCAACTATATTTAATCCTATTCTAAATTGTCTTTCATAAACGCTGTTAGGTAATTCTTTAAGTATTTCTTCTAGGGTTTTTTCTCCAAAAGCTCCTCTAGTTTTTGTTCCAGCTAAGATCTCTTTGAGATTTCTAAGATCTCCTGAATAATTTTCTAAAACCCGTGCTACTTCTTCTATTTTAGCAGCTCTTTCAACGGATTTTTCTAATTTATCCTGAATTTCTTTTTGAGTAGTTTCTAATCTTGTTTCTAATTCTTTTCTTAGCTCTTGAAAAAGCACTGATAATTTTTCTAATGCTGAAATTCCTTCTTGCGCTTCTTTAACTTCCTTTTCTTTAAATCTAATTTCTAATTCTTTTTTAATTAAAAAATACACAAACAATATAGCTAAAATTCCTCCTAGGCTTAAAAAGAAATTTAATATAATAATACCGTTCATTTTTAATAAATAATTTTAAAACATTTTAAGTTTATTTTTATCTCATAAAGCTCTGTTAAAATTAAGTAAATGAGAAATAATTTACAGTATCCAGATTTGCCAACTTTTAAAGAAAGAGCAGAAAAGGAAAAACAGCCGAATTGGGAAGTTGTAACTGGTTATACTATTATTGAAGATCCGAAAACTGGTCAAAAATCTATTGTTTTTCATACTGAAACATTAACATTAAAGGAAGTTTTAGAAATTTTAGAAAATGGAGAATTAGAATATATAGGAAGAATAGAAGAGGCTTTGCCTGACATAGCTGGGCATCAAAATTTGGTTTCTTTCTATTTAGTTGTTATTAAAAAGAAAGGCAAAAAAGTTTATGCAGTATTTAAGCCATTTTTAGGAGAAGGATGGGGTGAAGTTTATGAATATATTTTTAAAATTACTCGAGAAGAAGGTCTTTTACAAAGCATAGAAAAGAAGATTCAACCAGGCAAAGTAGGGCTTTTTGAGAACATTGCATATTATCCAAGAGAAATATTTGCTTTTTTATTGAGTGAATTCTTGAATTGGAATTTGGTGCCTCCTACTGTTTTGCGTGTTATTAAAGGTAAATATCCGGTTTATGGTCTTGATTATAAAAAATTGGAAGAGGTTAGATTTAAAGAAACTGAAAGCCCTGGGGCTTTACAATTATTCTTGGATTACGCGACAGGAAGGCAATATTTTGAAAAAACGGGATCTGAACCAATAATTAAACTAATAGAAGAAAATCCGGAATTGTTTTTTAAATGTGCAATTTTTGATTTCCTTCTTTATATAATGTATAGACATCGGGACGATTATTTAGTAAAACAACAAGGTGGGAGATTAGATATTAAATTAATTGATCATGGAAATTCTATGAGTTTCGAAATAGAACAAACATATGGACTTATGCGAAGTATATTTTTAAATCTATTTGGCCTTTTAAACACAGTAGGAAAGATATTAGAAATTTATGGGAGCTATGAAGAATTTAAAGAACATCCTTTGAGATATAAATACAATATAACACCTGCAAGATTTAGGAATATTAAAAGATTAAAAGAAATCCTTACAGAAAAACCTGATTGGATTGAGAGTATTATTAAAGATCTTACAAATTTGAAAAATAATAGAGAGGAATTAGAAAATAAAATTAAGCAATCAGGTTTATGGGGAGTAGCTGAGTATAATAGATATAAAGTTCAATTAATAACTGACGAAGATTTGAAAAGCTTTTGGCAGAGAGTAGATCTATTATTAGAATATTTACCACAAGGCATAATACCGGTAAGATATACAGAAGAGGGGTTAGAGATATTTAGGTATTAGATTTTCTTTTAACTACATACTCATATAGAAAAATACCTTCTGAAACAGAAACATTTAAGTTTTTTAATAAATATATTCCGTAACATAAAAGGTTCAAGTGAGTAAAGATTTTCTAATCTAAATACAAAGAGGTTGGTGTTAAATTGCCTTAAAGAAGTTATCCACTATTTTTCCAATTAAAATCTGAAGTTGATTTTATAATAATAATGATGTATAAATAATAAATAATGAATAAAAATAATGAAGTATAATAATAATGAATAAGAATAATGAATAAAAATATCCAAAGAATTTTAATACTTTTTGTAGTTTTATTTATAGCTATTAATGTTTCTTTTGCTCAATTTAAGTTACCTCGGTCTTTATGGCAAACTTTTATAGATTTTATTCAAAAATTTGCACAAAAAATAATATCTCAAATCTATGAAGAACCAGAAGTAAGTTTACAAAAACAAGGATTTGTCTATATTTTAAATGGCAATCCATCTGGGATAGAAAGATATGGAAATTATGTTTATATGGTTTTAAATGAAACAGTAAAATCACCTTTAGTTTATGATATTTCCCAACCAGATAAGCCTAAATTAGTAAATATGGTTCCTGCTCAAGGTTGGCCTACAAGAATTCGCATGGTAGAAGGTACAAAATGGTTATGGGTAGTTCATGGAAATACTTGGGCATTTTATGATTTAACTGATCCTGCTAATCCAAGATTAGCGGGAGCAAATGAAGGTCCTAATATAAAATTTGTGCCTAGAGGTTCTGATAATCCACCGATTTCTTTTGCACAACATCCCAATATGACTTATA
>OGCB01000142.1_pt1 | contig 21818 bp, 29 predicted proteins | sample 1570031 | NCBI WGS metagenome assembly OGCB01 (sample SAMN05518655, study PRJEB24509) | hot springs metagenome | isolation source: Octopus Spring Streamers, Yellowstone National Park, Wyoming, USA | place: USA:Octopus Spring Streamers, Yellowstone National Park, Wyoming, USA | collected 2011-10-11 | reverse complement strand
AATGCGGTGTAAGGCAGTCGATTTGGAGCTGAAGAAGGGGGAGATGCTTATGTTAGAACCTCTGGGTGACATTCACTACGGAAGTCCGGCCTTTATGGAGGAGAAGTTTTTGGAAAGGGTAGAGGCAATAAGGCGAGATAGAAATCGTTACTGGATAGGCATGGGCGACTATATTGACAACGTTAGGCCATATAAGCAGGGCACTGTGGATAAGCGCTGGACTACGGAGACGCTTAAAGGTGTGCCTGACTGGGACGAGCAGATAAGGGGTTTGGTGGAGCTATTGAAGCCCGTCGCCCATAAGTGCTTAGGGTTGCTTTGGGGCAATCACGAATGGAGCACTATGACGTCGGCCGAATTCGAGGATAGGGTGTGTAAGCCGTTGGGCGTCGATTTTCTCGGCGGGAGGGCATTTTTGGTTCTGAGAATTAAGTCTGGAAAGAAGGCTGTTGGGGAGTATAGCGTCTTCGCGATCCACGGCAACTATTCGGGAATGCGGGTGGGTGGAGCCTTGAACAGGCTTCAGGATTTGGCGCGGATCTACGACGCCGATGTTTACCTTATGGGGCATACACATTCTAAGGCCTATCAGGCTGAGTATCGGATTTCTATTGTTGCAGTTGGGAAAAAGTATGTTCTTGTGGAGAGGCCGGTGATTTATGTCCTTACCGGAGGTTTCCTGAACCCTAACTATGTGGGGGTCGAGCAATATTTTGACAAGCATCCCTTGCCGAGGAGCATTAGAGTTGGAACGGTTACAGTTGGCATAGATCCGTGGAGGGGGAAGATCCATGGCTTCGAGTAGGAAGTTGGTTAGGCCGGCCATACCGATAGAGGTTCTTGACCGGATGGTGAAGGAGTCTAAAGCAGAATATGACGGGCCGAAAGTGGATTTGGAGTCGCCTCCTAAGCTGACTAAGTATCAGTTGCGCGTTTACGATTTCATTAGAAAGAATCCCGGAGTCTGCTATGCTCAGTTGATCAAGGCATTCGGGTCTGGCGGGGTTTACGCCGTTAGGAAGCTTGAGAGGTTGGGCATAGTGGAGAGCCGTTTGGAGGACAACAGGAGGCGTTACTACGTGGTGGGGACCCATGGTTGAGGCTGTTGAGATAGAGGGTGTCCTTTACGAGTTCAAGAAGCGTGCGAAGTACAAGGACGAATACCGCTACTGTAGCAACTGCACGATCTGGGTCAGGAGGGCCGATCTTGAGCCGATAGATAGGTGCCCGCGGTGCAATACTTTGTTAAGGCGTGGAGGCATCAGGCGAGGTGCAAAGAGCTATATAAATGCTGATGCAATATTGGAGCCGGTAGATTGAGTTGGGCATCATGGACGTAATCAAAAGCGCGGTTTATGGCCCTAAAAAGCCGAGAGACTTGATGACCCTCAGGCCTACGGAGCTTGATTTGTGGACGCGAGGTTCGGCCGATGTCGTTAAACTGCCTGTGGTGCCGTTTCTGGGATACCGTTTCGTCTATGAGCTTTACACCTACTCCGATCTACTGAAAACAATAATCCGGTCTCTTGTTCAGGAGACCTTTAGGAAGGGCATAACTATACAGCCGAGATTTATCTCCAAATGCAATATCTGCCACACGGAATACGACACTAAGGTGGACAAGTGCGAAGTCTGCGGTAGTGACAGCCTGAGGGGTCCAAACGTCTATGAGAAGGAGTACATGGAGAGATTGCTTCACGACGTGAACTTCAACAACCAGAGCCTTGTAGAGGTTCTGAAGGACGTGGACACCGATCTGAACATTTTTGACAACGCCTACTTGGCTGTGGTGAAGAGGTATGATTTTGATGCCGATGGTAATGTGGTGGGGGCCGAGGTCGTGGAGGTGGTTAGGGCCAATCCGGAGTTTGTGATGCTGGTGATGGACCGCGAGGGGAGGCCGGGAAGGACGGATAACGGCGATCTAGTGATGTTTTGCCTTGAACATAGGGACAGGTATAAGGCGGTTCCGCCAGATCAGGCGAGGGAGGCTAAGTGCTTTTGTGGCAAAAAGCTCTATCCTGCTTACTTTGCTGTGAATAAGTGGGGCACTGGCGGGGTCGTCTATTATACCAACGGCGAGATATTGCATATTAAGAAGTTCACGCACGGGTTGGGCTACGGCCTGTCTCCGATCTTTAGTGTGTGGATGAAGGTATTGACGTTGTTGAAGATGGACTTCTTCATACTTACGGCCTATCACTTGGAGAGGCCTCCGAGGGCGCTTTTGATTCTGAGAGGCCAGATGGAGTCGATACAAAAAGCGTGGGCTAGGCTGATGGAGGAGGCTAAGGTCAACCCGCACATGATATTCCCACTTGTGGTCGAGGGGCAGGACAAGGCCAGCAGGATTGCAGAGTTCATCGACTTGTCTTTCCACGTGAAAGATTTTGATCTGATCGAGTTTAGGGAGGAGATCAGGCGGACAGTGGGTGCTCTGTGGGGCGTCATGCCCATCTTTCATGGCGATGTTGGAGGTGGTGCTGGTCTGGCTAACGAGGGCCTTCAGATAGTGGTCACCAACAGGGCGGTTCAGGCGGAGCAAGAGATATTTAACGATAAAGTGCTTCCGTGGCTTTCGCAACAGTTGGGCATCATGGACTGGGAGTTTCAGCTCATACCCAACGAGGGCAGGGACATAGTGGCGAGAATACAGAGAGAGACCATGAGGATTGCTAATGCGGAGAGGATGGCCCAGCTTGGCTACAAGCCCGTGGCAATCAAGACTGACGACGGCATAGACTTCTATTACGAGATAGGTGGGGAGCAGATACCGGAGGGCAAAAAGGCAGGATACATAGCTTCTAAGGTCTATCAGGCCGTGCCGGAAAGGGAGATACCGAGACACGAGGGTGAGCCAGAGCACGGTAGGCCGAGGACGGAGGAGCAGAGGTTTGAGGGTGAGGAGTTAGCTCGGCGACCTAAGGGGTCAGAGACCTTCGTTGTTGGCGAGGGCGGTAAGCTGATACCCGAAGACGACGTTGACAAAAATTTTTATTTGGAAAAAGACAACAGACAAAAAGTTGATGTCCCCATAGAGTATAGGAGATATATAAAGCCCGAGGACATATCTAGGTTACCTGTCGGGACGAGGGTCCACAGAGGGCCGCGCGGAGGGCTGTTTGTGGATATTAGGGAATTGCCGGAGCACATCAGGGAGAGGGTCGGAAGGGAGGAAGAGGAAGATGCTGGAGAAAGTGAAGATAGGCCTCGTAGGTCGGTTTCCGAGCACTGGTGGAAAAAGTATTCGGGAAAAGTTGGAGAGGACATTAGTTATACTGTAGCCGTCGATCCGAGCGGCGAGATCGGCACACTCACTCTTTCTTCGAGGCAGGGCCACAGCATAAAATTCGAGGTAGATGTCAAGGCAAATAGGGTGCGAGTGCTAGAGACGGACATACCGGAGCCAAGGGCTCCCGATGTGGCGGAGAAGGCGGTAGAAATAGTGAGTCGCGTTCCGACGAATATTCTAGCAAATACGTTGTACGCCGCTTTCAGGTGGTTTGGAATTAACGAATTGCCAGAAAAGCCTCATAGGATATTGGTTAGTCGGCGAATAAACGAGATAGCCTTGGACAAGTCAATAAAGACGGTAAGCGGAGAGGATCTGGGTTTGGACGCCTATGAGGGCGCTTACCAAAGGTTGGGGGAAATGAAAAAAGATAAATTCCATAGGATCGGGGAAACCAAAGTCTTTGTTCACGAGAGTCTCGACGCTGATAAAATAGGCGAGAGATTAAAGGGATATTTGGAAATGGTGGATGAAGAGAATTTTGCGGGCATAGTCGTCGTATCTCAGAAGGCTTTAGAGGACATTTCTGTTTTCGGAAGCACCGTAGCGGGTTTCTACGATCCGCAGAACGACGTAATAGTGTTGTCCGAGGAATACATGGAATGGGTGTTTCTGCACGAGTATTTCCATGCGGTGTATGCGGTGTACGAGAGGTTGGATGCGCTCGATTCAATCTTGGCCGTCGTTAGGGAGATGTTTCATGACGCGCTTCGGGAAGCTGGCTTTACGGCGGATCTGTTTAAGAATATTGAGGTCGAGGACGAAAGTGCTAGAAAAATAGTTGAAAGGCTCGCTAGTTCTTACGACCAAAGGGAGATATACGATGTGATAGACCACTACCTAGAGACGTCGCATCGTTTCCTGCCGAAGTTAGTTAGGGAGTTGAGAAAAATAGTTGACAGGTATGGCGGGACGCGAGCTCTGAGGGCATTTCGGAAAATGGTTGAAGAGTTCTCCAAGGATGATGGCGCGACTTGGTATTCTCACTCTTTCTACTCCGTGGCCTCAGTCTCCGAGGACAGAACAAAGAAATTCATGGCGATGAGCGAGGCCTTTTCATCTTTTGCTGACTACATCGAGATGGTGAGAAGGATGATGGATCGGGATGACATATTCAGGCGGGAGATCTCATCTCGTTATGGCGACGACTTCAGGGGATGGCTTAATCGAGACATTTATGATCGCGTTGCCGAGAGATACAAGGTTAGATTTAGGAGTTTAGACGAGAACAGGGTCAGGCAGCTAGAGGCGGTGGCTAGATTTTTAAGGTACTCTAAAGGGGTGTTTAGGAAATGATATTCGAAGATGTTGAGGGTTACGGCTCCTTTATCGTAGATGGCAGTGGAGTAGATATCAGGCCAGCGGGGGCGTATCCTGCCTTGTTCAACGGCGTCCTAGTTCATGCGGATGGTCGCGTCGTTTTGGTGGATTTCATATATATAGAAGACGAGGAGGGCTATGAAAGACTCAAGCGCGGGCTAGAAGAATTTTACGAAAGGGAGCACGGAATATCGAAGTACGTGGAGACATATTCGACAGTCGTCGATAACGACGACTTGGAGATAGTTAAGGTAGGTTGGCAGTTGGGCGTTAAGAGGTATGCGAAGGGAGAGAGAATAGCGGGCATAGTTGGTTATGAGGCTTGGCCGGGTTATGAGGGACTTGACAAGGCTACTTCCGAGAGAATTAACGCTTTCCTGTGGGACTTGGCTTTCGGTTCGAGGACTCTCAAACTGGAGGATCTGAAGTCTCAGCTTATCGAGAGGTTTGGTTTGGATGACAGGCAGGCCGAAAACATAGTGAGGACGGAGATGGCCAACATTTTCAACAAGATGAGGGAGTGGGCATACCTCGAAAAGACGAAGGTCAAGAAGTTCAGGTGGGTCGCTAAGGAGGATGCATGCGAGAAGTGTAAGGCCGTGGAGAAGGCATCGAGGCAAGGCGTTACCTTGGAGGAGCTTAAGGAGCTTATCAAGTCTTACGGCGGGGAATATGCAAGGGAGTGGACTGTCCATCCGCAGTGTCGGTGCACCTTTGTTAGGGCACATGGGCCGAAGAAAGGATGGGAGAAAGTATGAAGATAGTTTTCGTCGATAATAGGCTGGCTCTTGATCACGCTTTGGCCTTGGCTCATGAGGGCCACGAGGTCTATTACTTTCACGAATGGCGTTATAGGTATGGACGAGTCGAGGACCTGATAGGCTGGGGACTTCACAAGAACCTTCATCCTGTGCCGGAGGTTTGGGGTTGGGTTGACGATTGCGATCTTGTGGTTATTGCTGATGTTGGTTACGGCTATTTGGGTGACTACTTGAGGAAGAAGGTTGGCAAGCCTGTCTTTAACGGGAGCGTTTTCGGCGATAACCTTGAGAACGCGAGGCTATACGCGGCTTCGGTTATGGATACCGTGGGAGTGAAGCATCCTACTTACCACGAGGTCATAGGCGTGGAGAATTTGTTAGAGAAGGCCGACGAGTTGGGTTATCCGTTTTATTTGAAGGTGGACATGCTGAGGGGCAATATGGAAACTTCTCGGATTGAGAGCAAGACAAGCTTATTGGCTGTGATCAACGATGCGAGTTTCGGGCCTTTCCAGAACAGCGTGAGATTCATAGTCAGCGAGCCGATAGAGGGGATAGAGCTCGGTGTGGATGCGTGGTTTAATGGAGAGGAGTTTATCAGACCATATCACTGGGGCAACGAAGTGAAGGGGAGCGGTTGCTGTTTCGGGAAGTGGGTTGACAAGAGCTTGTGGGATGAAGTTTTGGACAAAATGACTAAGGTCCTGAGGGGCCGTTACTATGGCACCATGAGCTTTGAGGCCATTTATGACGGCGATGACCTTTACGTGATAGACATTACGTCGCGCTTCGCGAAGCCGGCTGGAGCTTTGCAATACTTTTCCTTCCTAGGTCGTTATGGGGAGATCTTGCTCAGCGTGGCAAGTGGCGAATATCCGAAGTTAGAGCCGAGGGCCAGATACACGGCTCAGATTAATCTCGACATACCTGAACCCGAGACGTGGGTCTGCTTAGGAAAGTATAGGCCAGATTTGGCGGTTAGCGAGTATGGCTTAGGTCTAAACGGCAATATATGGATCTATAACCGAGATGAAACGGGCAATTTGGTCCACTACCTTGCGGTTGGAGATGATTTAGAGCCTTTGCTAAGGGAGGCCGATATGGGGGCTTTCAGGCTGGCCGAGGAGTTGGGATTGAGCTATTCGTCTCTGGGTGTCAAGAAGTTCAGGTTGGTCTGGGAAAAGATGAAAGCCATGGGGTTAGACTTTTAAGTGGGGAGGCTTCTCCGAGGTTGGGCATGCCTCGGCAATTCGAGATAATAGACGAGAATGAGCGGATCATAGCCGGTTATGCGAGTGTTGAGATTTTGGACAGCCATGGGGACATAATACCGATAGAGGAGATCGAGAGGGCGATGTATTCACTTATGGACAGGGGCGGTCTCATACTTTACGGCCACAGCAACAAGCCAGTGGGCAAGATTTTGCGGTGGGAGATAAGGAAGCATCCGGAAGTTGATGCAAATGCGTTGTGGATCGTGGCTAAGATTTTCAAGACCTACCCTCTTGACGACGAGGTTTGGCGTCTTATCAAGGAGGGTCAGCTGAGGGGCTTTAGTATTGGCGGTCAGGGTGTCAAGGAAAAGAGGGTTTTGAAAAACGATGCCGATCCGTCCTTGCCTAAAGAGGTCAACGTCGTCAGGAATCTGAATTTGCTTGAGATTAGCGTCGTGCCCACTCCGGCCAACCCTTTGGCAACTATCGAGGCAGTCAATTATTTGGCCAAGTCGGCCGAGGCCGGAGAGAAAAAGTTGTCTATAGACGAGATTTTGGCTAAGTATAAGGTCCGGAAAGAGATCTTTGATGCTACGGAGGGGTGCGGTCTGTGCTACGAGATTGCACAGATAATCAAGGACGTGGGAGATGTGGATTTGGGTGTGAGGATTTGGCGCGCTATCCGGATAGAGAAGGAGATGAGTGACTTAGCGAGGCTGGAGAAGGAGTGGGACAGTCTGTGGCAGAGGATTATGTCCCTTAAAGATTACGAAAGGGATGTGACGGAGATAAGGTCTGAGGAGGTAGAGAGCTTGGGGGCTCCGTGGGACATGCTTTACCAGAAGATCAGGGAGGACCTTGAGTATGTGAAGAAGGCCTTGGCGGATATTCAAAAGCCATTCGGTCGGTGGGAGAGCTTTGATGACTGTGTGAAGGACATGGGGGACAAGGGCTACAGCGAGGAGACGTCTAAGAAAATCTGTGGCCATTTGCAAAACGTGTTGGAGAAGGACGATGATGTGGATGAAGTTTTGAAGAGCTTAGCTCTTGATGCATTATTTGGGAAGGCCGACCTGCCGTCGATGGTGCCGAAAGAGCGACTGAGACTCGATATTAAAAAGGTGAAGAGGCAGTTGAAGGATGGCGACTTTGTGGGAGCGGCCTTGGAGGTCTTGGGATTTGCTCGTGACATACTTGTAAAAGGTGGTGAGGATAACGTGCCTTTTATCGCTGTTTTGGACGCATACATCGACTTTGTGAAAAGAAGCGAGGAAATTACGAAGGACAAGCGCCCGCCGCGGGATTGGTTTTACCGATGTGTTGGGAGAACTGGAAGTCCGGCGCTTTGCGGTTGGGTGTTTTATCACAGGTTGAGTCCTACCAAGCCCGCATGGAAGACCGATCCAGACAAGTCCTATACGGCTGAGGCTCGGGCGAGGAAAAGGGCGTGGTTGAGGTCGAGAGAAGATTGAAGCTTATCCTTATAAGCGGGACTTTTTCATACTTCTGCGGGGGTTAAAGTATGCCTGAGCACACAGAGCCGGAGAAACCCCTTAAGACCACGGCGCCGGACGAGGAGGCTGAAGATGAGGAAATGGACGAGGGAATAGACAAGCACCTTGAGAGGCTTTACAAGGCTATAGGCGAGCTGACGGAGGCCACTAAGGCAATTGCGTCTTATGTAAAGGCTGGAGAGGAGGTGACGAGGGGCCTTTTCGAGGCCCTGAAAGGTGAGCTGGCGGGAATAAGGGAGGATCTGAAGAAGCTTGAGGCCGGTTTCAGTGCGGCCGCTTCTGCACATAAGGAGCAGGACAAATTCCCGACTACTGGTAAGCCGAAGGTTAGCGAGACCGCGGAACAGGTGAACTATCCGCCTTCAGAGCTTAGGGAGAGGGGGGCTGAGATGTTGGAGAAGAAGAGGGAGGAGTTTGTCAAGAGCGTTGTTGCTCCGAGGCCCGTAGTGTCTAATCCTAATATGGGGACTGATAAAGTGGCTGAGATAGTAAAGGCGATCTTGGCTGGTAATGTGAAGCCGGGCCAGGTGGCTGAAATGCTCAAGGAGGTGAGAAGGGCATGAGTAGGTACCTTACGCCTCTGGATCTGGAGTACTTCTATACGGGCGTGCCGGGCCATCCTTTCGTGGTCCACGCCGACCTGATGGATATGATCGACATCCAGAAGGCTCTGGGCACTGTTGAGACAGCTACAACTGGCGTTCTGAACAGGATTTACGGTGCCCTGCTCTGGGCTCAGATGAACCAGGAGGCCAACGCTTTCGGCATGCTACCTAAGACGACGTGGGTGAGGAGCGGTTGGCGTGTCAAGACGGCGTTTGCTGTCGATAACTTCACTGACATAGGCCTTGCTGAGAATGCTTCTCTGCCTGCAAGCAGGATTCCGGAAATCAAGACACTGTATGCCACTCCAAAGATCCACGTCCAGGTCTTTGACGTGTCTGATGTGGTTGAGGCTCTGGCAAGCGTCTCCGCTGACGACGTGTGGGGCGCGGCCCATCAGGTGAGAGCCGAAATAGGTGTTGAATTCGCTAAGCAGATCAATAGGGCGCTTCTGGCGAAGACTTACAACCCCGTTGGCAGGGAGGTGATCGACACCATAGACAGGATCGTGTCCAACGACGACGAGTATTCTGGCGCTCAGGAGGGCTGGGAGGACGTTTACGGTGTTGACAGGACGACTGAGGCTTGGGCCAACGCTTATGTCGATATGTCTTCGACTCTGAGGGACCTGACTGACTTCATGATTAGGAATCTGCTGATGAACACGAGGGCGAGGGGGGGCAACACTACTGTGCTTTTGACTGGATACGATACTTACGCTGTGATTCAGGGCATATACCTGACGTTTGCGAGGCAGGGCAATCCGATGACTGTTGACAGGGCTCAGTTCGGCATTAACGGCATTACGACTGCCGAGGGCAACAACGTGGGCATTCAGATAGCGAAGCTGTATGACATACCGCTGGTCCAGTCGGTTGACGCGCCGAAGGGCACTGGGTCCGGTGAGATCAGCTACCTCTACGCTCTCGACATCAGCGATCCGGAGGGCTATGGATTCCCGAGGCTGAGCATATCTGTGCTGAGGCCAGTTGAGTACTTCGAGAGCAGGGACTACATCCTGCTGGGCAAGTTCGTGGTGCGTGGGGCCTACAGATTCATAGGAGAGCTAGTGGCGAGGTTCCTGTACGGCCAAGGCAAGATCAGGGACATCAGAGCTTGAGGTGACTTAGATGCCGACGGTTACTAAAGCTATTGGCTCGGCTTATGGGATAAGGGAGGGGAGGTTTCTTGAGTGGAATATGAGCACGGTGAAGATGGGAGTCGTTAACGTGACGTTTGGATCCACCGAGACTTACGCTACTGGTGGTATTGATATCGTCACGGGAATAAGGGGTCAGTTTTCGGATGTTCAGGAAGTCGTCGGTGCGGTGGTGCTATACCACAACGTGACGGGATTCGTGCCGGTGTTTAATGCCGCTACCGGAAGACTTCAGTTCTTTGGCCAGGAGCCAACTAACACTACGACGGGAGTGATTGGACTTTCTGAGATGCCTAACGGCTCTACTGCGATTAGCAACAAAGTGGTCCGCCTACTTTTCTTCGGTCTCTGACGGGGATGATTTATGGATGACGAGGCTCGCGAGCTTTTGGTGCGGATCGATGAGAGGGTGAAAGCTCTTTACGAAAGGGTTGACAGAATAGAATCACGGTTAGATTCGATTAATGCGCTCTTACTTAAGAACGGCAGTAGGTGGAGGGAGAGGGGTTTTATGGCTGGAGTGGCAACTTTAATAGTGACTTTGGCAGAGGCTGTCAGGAGGCTGATGGGCGGTGTCTGAGGTAAACGTTAGGACACACAGGGCCGGTAGGAAGGGTTGGGATACGGGATTCGTGACTATTCCGACAACTGAGGCCGACCTTGTTGGGCAGACGATATACGTCAGCTCTATTTATATCTCAAACACGTCAGCTGTGGCGGTGATAGTCACTTTGAAGGAGAAAGGCACGGGTAGGGTCATATTTAACAGATCTTTAGCCGCGGGAGAGGTTGTTAATTTATTTTTCGCCGAGCCGATACGTTTTGAGGGAGGTATAAGGCATTCAGCTTCAACTTCAGGCGCTGTTATTCACGTGGCGGGTTACCTGTAGCGGTTAATTTCACTATCTCTTTTCGGCCTAAAGGTGTCCTTTTAAAAATTGGTTGTTGTGAATCTCTGATGATGATGGATGCGACGGGTTCTTTGGGATTTGGGAAGGGGCTACCTTGTGCGAGGAGTCGAAAACGACTACTACACCGAGGCCGGAGGGCTGTGCACATGCTGGGCGGGGCTGAGGCGTCGGATGTGCGTTCACAAGAGGATGGTGATGTGGGCTATGCCAGTGTCGCTTAGGGATGCGGTAAAAAACCTGAAGTTCTTAAAGTCGAGCTTGAAGGGGCTTAACGAAGTCTATGGCGGGTCGCTTTACAATTCCGACGAGATAGTGGCGTTGTATGGGAAGCCTCAGGTCGGTAAGACACTATTCGCTTTGCAGGAGGCCGTGGCTTCGGGGACGAATGTGCTATACATCGATACGGAGGGTGGCTTCAAGGGCATGGCGCAGAAGTGGTTGGACGTGCTGGTAGAGAGGTTCAAGGCAAAAAACGAGGTTTACCTTGAAACTTGCAAGACTCTCGATGCCCTTACAGAGTTCTTGGGCTTCAGGACGAGGGTGGTCTTCAGGGTGGCCGACGAAAACGGTGGCGAAGAGGAGGAGGGGGAAAGGGAGAAGAGGCGAGGGAAGGAACCAACCACGGTAGAGGAGAAAATCAGGGAGCTTCAGAAGCAGGAGAGACGAGAGGCGAGGTCTGAGAAAGGCAAGATGGAGTTCAGGGTTTTGGAGCGTTTCGAGAATGCGCCAATAGACGTGTGGGTTCAGGAGCAGAAAATCGGTTTCGTCATCCTCGACAGCATATCTGCGCCGGTGAGGGTGTTGATGCCGGAAGAGAGGCAGAATCTGCCCGCGAGGGCCTCAGCTTTTGCCTTGATAATGGGGAAGCTTGTGAGCTTACAGCAGAAGCATAACGTCTGCGTTCTGGTGACAAACCACGCTTCGTTCGACCCCACCGATATTTATAGGGACTCGACGTCGGTGGCCATGAGGGGCGGGTTGGCTGTTCATCACTTCGCGAAGAGGGTCATTTACGTGGACGAGAGGGCTGGAAAGGAGTTCAGGCAATATCGGCGGTTTTGGATAATGCGGATAGAGGACGACTTGAGGGCACATAACGTGGTGGGGGCTAAGATCGACGATTTGGGCTTTCACGATGTTGACGACGTGAAGAAGTTGCTTACCGAGAGCGAGATACGTAAGTTGGGGATGTGATTTGGTGTCTGAGAGCCATTTGAAACGTTGGCTCAGGCTAGATACCACTACTGAGCCTTTTCCGAGGGAGGTGGGGAAGTACAGGGACGTGGTTTACAACTATGACGAGTTCTTGAAGTGGTATAAGATTAGCGTGACGCGTGAAGACTGTTGGGCATCGGTTTACAGTGCCGACCAGATAAACACAAGATTTTTCGATACGTTGTTTTTGGATTTTGACTTCAAGGAAGGATGGGATGTCAAGATCCATCTCTTGAAGGAATTACTTGACGTTTTGGTTGAGATGTTTCCGCGGGTCCGGCTCTACTACAGCGGGAAGAAAGGCTTTCACGTATATTTGGACTTTGGCGAGGAGTTCTTCTTTTACAACTTCAAGGAGGCCGCGAGGGAGTTCTACCGGAGGGTCGTGGCCAACTACCTTGACGCCGACACGGCTGTCATAGGCGACTATAGGCGAATAGCGAGGGTGGTGGGGAATGTGAGAAAGAGTGGCAGGATGATAGAGCTTGATCCTTTCGACCAGCCTGAGGTGTGGACGAGGATGATCAGGTCGGGCAGGTCGTGCGATTGCGAAGGCGAGTCATTACTTGATAGGCTTTCAGGCGTGAAGATGCTGACGCAAATAGACGAGGAGCGAGTGAAAATCGTGGAGGAGGAGGTCGAGTCAAGGATTCTGAGTCGAGTTAGCCTTGACAAGATTCCGCCTTGCATCGTCAGGTGCTTCACGGAGCTGGTGGAGACGGGGGAGTTGGACCACATGGGTCGCATACTGTTGGCGAACTGGCTAATTTGGGCTGGATTCAAGGAGGACGAGGTGGTGGACGTTTTCCGTGTGGCCAAAGACTTCAAGGAGCACTATACTCGCTATCAGGTGCAGTTCTTGATGCGGAAGATGTATAAGTTGCCGAGTTGTAGAAAGGTCATGGCTTTAGGCTTCTGTCCCTATAAGTGCGAGCTTTACCCGTGGATCCAAGCTCCGCGAAAGGGCGACGGGACATGATTGCGTCATCCATCTTACGTTGGGTCGAGGGAGGCAAGGTCAAAGCGGTGATTGAAGGCGAAAGGAAGGTGGTCGATAGACCCGTTGCGCCATACTTTTTCATCAGGGATCTCGATGCAGTAATTGCTGACGTAGATAGGGAGAAAGGCGTTGTTCAAGTGGTGCCGACGGACCTTAAGACGGCTACGACGAAGGAGGAGGTCTTGCGGATAGATTGCGAGTCGCCCGATGTCGTTGGGTCGTTGAGGAGGAAACTTGATCAGCTTGATATCAAAACATACGAGGCCGACATATCTTACTCGAGGCGCGTTTTCGTGGACAGGTGCTTCGAGGTCAGGTATTGGCCGGAGAACATTATGATCATCGACGTGGAGCTTGACGACAGTCAGGGCTTCAAGGCTTACGGCGAGATGCCTTTTCTGAGCGTGGCCTTCCGGAAGATGTCGTGGAATAAGACGAAGTTCTACCACGTTAGCGATTTCTCCAGCGAATCTGAGATGCTGTGGACGTTGCTGAAGGAGATAGAGGATGGCGTGTCGGTCCTTGTGGGCTGGAATGTTGAATTCGACTATCAACATCTGGCTAACAGATATCGGAAGCTTGAAGGCGGTAAGGGTCTCCGTTTAGTGCGCCATACCTTAGGCTTGTGCTATACGTATGACATGAGGGAAGAGTATCGGTCCATGGTGAAGGGCCTTGTCTCATACTCGCTTGACGAAGTGGCTACAGCGGAGAAGCTTGGAGGTAAGGTGAAGAGGGACGGAAAGGTCAGTGACTTGTCTAAGCGGGAACTTGAAGAGTATAATGTGCGTGACGTGGATCTTTTGCTGGAGCTTGAAGAGAAGTACGGCTTTTTGCGGAGGGACACTTACTTGTGCTCCGAGGTCAACTTGCCTATGGAGTACGCGAAAGTGGCTGGCGTTTTGGGAGACAGTCTTGTCCTTAGGCGTCTAAGGGAGCTGGGCTATGTGGCTCCTAATGTGGTAAAGAGGAAGAAGCGGAGCTATACCGGTGCTCTTGTCCTTGAGCCAAAGCCTGGGCTTTATACTAACGTGATGGCGGTCGATGTGGTCAGTCTTTACCCGACGGTGATTTTGGACAAAAACATAGACATAATGGATTTCGGTGGTCAGGTGTTGCCCCATTTGGTCGGCTACTTCTTTAAGCGTAAGTTGGAGGAGGAGGAGAGGGGAAACAAAGCTGGTAGGGAGACTTACAAGCTTTTGGCAAATGCCATTTATGGTTTGTTGGGCTACGAAGGCTTTAGGTTCTTTGACGAGAACAAGGCCGAGATGGTGACGAAAACTGGGAGGGAAGTCCTTACGCGCATCAAGAGGGAATTTGAGAGTCTTGGCTTTGAGGTGCTTTACGGCGATACTGATTCGTGCTTCGTGAAGGTAGAGGGTGTGGAGGATCTGTCGGCTTTGATTGATTATATCAACGAGCAGATCAAGCCATATCGCATATCTTTAGACATGGTTTTCGATAAGATAATCTTTTTCGGCTCAGAAAAGGGAGGGGTCAAGAAGCGGTATATCGGCGTGTCAGGTGATAAGTGGAAGGTGCGCGGATTGGAGCTTAGGCGAGGTGACTGGTCGCTTTTCAGCAAGAACGTGATTTGGGATGTGGTGAAAATCATATTCAGCGGTGGGGACAGGAAAGCTGTGGAGGAATATCTTAAGCGCGTCAAGCGGGAGCTGTTTTCAGGTAAGCGTGACGATGAGTTGATGCTCGTCAAGAGGGTCAGGCCAAGTGGGAAATACAAGTCAGTGCCCACTCATTACAAGCTCTACTTGGAGGGTGTTAGAAGGGGTCTAATACCGTTAGGCACGACTGAGGTGGCTTTCTATTACAAAGCCGGTCTGCGCGGAGGTAGCTTGTCTCTCGGCTTGTGGGCGGAACCAGATAAGCGTTTCGACTATGCGGCTTACTGGGAGAAACAGGTAATGGCACCTGTGCGCCGGATCATCGACAGCGTATTTGGCAAGCATCAGGGTAATTTAAGACTTGATGTTTTTGGCCAGAAACAGCTTAACGGATTAAATTACCCTGCCTCTAATAACAAGGACGTGAGCGGGCATGGTTGAGAACGTAAGTCCCAAATCCGAAAAGCGTGGAAGCAATAATGACTTGACGAGGATAATAGAGATACCTCATTACCCGCAGGGGGGCGGTGTGCGGACTCTTTCTGTGGATAGAGCTAGTGACGGCGGGTATCTGATCAGGATAACCTATGCCAACAAGAAGGAGAACCGTAACGAAGTTCAGGTGATGAAGCTCGACGAAATGGAGGTCGCATATCTGGCGTTGCGCCTATTGGCGGAGGTGCTGAAATTTGCCAAAGGCTGATGGGGTCTTTGATGATGCTGGTGACGAGGTAACTAAGCTCGAAATGACCGTTGAGGAGTGGGACAAGATGACAAAAGTGATAGCTAAGGCGTTGGAGGGGAGGTTGAAGAGGGTGGCAGAAGAAATAATTTGGAAGGTGGCCGACATGCTATTCGTCGCTAATGGGGATTCTGTGGATTCCGGCAACCGATACGGCATCCGCATACAATACATGTTTACGGTTGAGGATTTGGCGAGGTTGCTGAAGATGATAAGGGAAGGGAAGGTAGATGCTGAGGTCATAAGTTTCGTCTCTCCTGAAGATAGGGTGAGGGTAGGTGTTGAGCGAAGAAGATAGGCGGGTTCTGGAGTTCATGGAGAAACACTACCCGCAGTACAAGGACAACTTAGCTCTGGGCAGACTGCTTTACGCTAAATACATGGGCAGGGTAGCTCGGTCAATAGTTTCTGGCGAGTTTCGTGAAGTGAAGATAAGTGAGATCGACGGGAGGCTCGTGGGACAGAACGTGAAGTTCAGGGGCCTTGTGGGTGCCGTGGAGAGGTATGACTTGAAGGTTTGCAGTAGGTGCCGTAAGAAGGAATGCGTTTGTGAAGACGGATCGCCGGGTCAGGACGACCTTATCCGTTGGAGATTGATAGTTGGTGATGAGTCTGGGCTTGTTAATGTGACGTTCTTCGTAAGGCCGAATGAGGCAGCCGGGGCTTTTGAACCCGGTGACGAAGTTATGGTGCGCGGTCGGGTGAAGTTTAGCTTCGATGACGAGGAGAGCGGGAGAGTTGAAGTAGTGGCCCAGGATGTGGAGGTCATATCCAAGGCTAAGATGTCGGACCAAAATGCCGAAGAAGATGGCGAAGATTATGAACCGACTCATCCACTCCAGAGGGTTATCAATTTCGTTATTAAAGCTAAGAGGGTCAGGCGCGATATTGTCGAGAGGATGTGCGAGAAATACGGCGTGAATATCGACGATGTTATCGACTTGCTGGAGACAGAAGGGGATTATATAGTGGGTAAGTTTAGAGGTGACGAGCATGATAGCTGAGAGGCCGGTGGAGGATATAGTGAAGGCGGCCGAGCGCCTACTGCGCGACTTAGATTATAATGTCACCTGTCTGGTTGACTACGAAGCCGGTAAGTGGAGATTGGGTTTCAGGGCCGAAAAGGAGGTGGGGAATGAGAAGTTCGAGTTCTCATTTGACGACGAGAGACAGGACTTGACCGACCTACTGTCACTTTTCAGGTGGTGGTACAACTGCGTTTGGGGATTTGACTTGAACGAGGTATTGGAGGATGTCTTAGCGATGGAGGATGATGAGGATGAATGATCTTGAGCGTTACAGGGGCGAAATACTGCTAAGGCACAGGCGGAGCATGTCCGAATATCTCAAGGACGGCAGGCAGAGGGGCCACCACGTTACCGATTTCGTTTACGGGTGCCCGAGGTATGCGTGGTATGTTTACGAGCTGAGGGAGGAGGTCGGGGACGAGGACAGGCCCCTGTCGGAGAGGGACATGACGGTGTTCACTATAGGGAAGAAGCTCGACGAGCTTGTGGTGGGTGATTGGCATCATGTAAAGATTCGGAAGCGCATATACGACGTCGAGATTATTGGCGAGATTGACGATCTCATTATCGACTCGGATAACCTTGTGGTGGTAGACAAGAAGCATTTGAGGGGCAAGCCGCCGAAAGAGGCCCACAGCCATTATGTTACTCAGGTCAACAGCTACATCTACTTCCTAATTGACGGTTGTGCGGTGGAAGGCGTAGAGTATGGGGATTTGGAGGCCTTGAGAGGAAGGCTGAGCGGGAGTTTTGCGAAGCTTTATGGGGCCGTGCTCTATATCGACGTGAGCCTTGAGACAAGCCAAATTAGCGATGCCGTGATATGGGAAGTGACGCCGGAGGTTCTTAGCCAGATTGGAAAGTTCTGGTTTGGGATGGTCAGGGATGTCAAGAAGTTTCCGCCGCCACCAAATATCTCGTGGTTTTGCAATTATTGCCCATTCGTGCGCAGGTGCGCGGAGGTGGGACTGTGACTCGCAGTGATGTAGAGGGGTGGGTCATCAGGAGGCTCAAGGACGCCATCAGATGGTTCTTAGATAGGCATCCGGATTACGCTGAAGGGATAAGCTTTGGCCTTGACGTGCGATACTTCGGCGATGAGGTTTTGGTTTCAGTGAGCGTGGACTTCGACCCAAACGAGGTCGAGCGTTACGACTTGAAGCCTATTGGGTTGGTTTACGAGGGCGTGGGGCGCACCGTGGAGGAGGCCCTTGAGGAGGTCGCCGCATCCTTGTTAGACTTAGAGGAAGATCTTGAGAGGGAGGTGGGGACATGAGCGTGGTTAGTGCAAGCAAAGGCAGGTGCCCATACTGTGGCAGGGAGCTTGACGCTGTAGAGGCCTATCTGCACGTCACTACTTGTCCGAAAAGACCGAAGGGGGTGAGGGCTAAATATGTCTGAGCCGGTGTGGAAGGTCAAGACGGTTCAGGATTGTGGGAATGGTTGGCTCTACTATGAGATCAAGGACCACCGAGGAGATGGTGTTGAGATGTCTGTCATCGTCAAGCCCGACGGGAGCATTCATGAGGTCCTGATCACTACCAGTAGGGACGCTTATATTTTCTTCGGCAACGGAGCCGAAACCATATTTGACTTTGTGGAGAAGGAGCTGTTGGGATCTGCATATTCGGATGATAGGTGTGATATCGAAGAGGAGGTGGTTGAGGGATGATGCCTATGTGGAAGGTTAAAAAGCTTGAAGGACATAAGGATGATTTGGGGGCTTACGATCTATGCTATGAAATTGAAGGTCCAGGTGGGGATAAAGTTGCGATGTGGGTTTACATGGACGAAGAGGGCGAAATTTACGAAGTAGAGATAGTTACTCCACAGGGAGCTTACTTATTCTTTGGTGATGAGGCAAAAGACGCTTTTAGATTTGTAGAGAGAGAGTTGCTGAAGTCGGTGTATGTCTTTAAGATTAAAGACAACAACGTATTCCCTATTGAGTGTGAGGTGGAGGCAGATGATAATAGCTGATGTTCACGAGCCGAATAGGCTGAAGGCTTTGGCTGATGAAGTCAGGCCTTTGCCGGTAGATTACATCATAGTCGGCTCCGAGAGGAAGTATATGGTCGAGAGGAAGGAGGTCATGGACTTGTGGAAGAGCGTGCAAGACGGAAGGCTCTGGAGGCAAATGGTCTATATGGAGGGGGCTCGCGAGAACGAGGGCTACATACCGATTCTGCTATTGGAGGGGAGTTTATTTAAGTTGTTCAAGTTTGCTAAGGAGATGCGACCGAGGAATTTCATGGGCATTCAGCTGGCGTTCAGCAGTTTTGGCGTGACGGTTGTGCAGTTGCCGTCGAGGATGGTGGCGGACTTCTTGGTTTTCCTCAACGAGAAGGCCGACAGGAAGAGGACCTTTGCGAGGCCAAACATACCTAAGCCAATCGAGAGGACGCTTGACGAGGAGCGAATAGACGTGCTTAGGGCGATACGGGGTATAGGCGAGAAGACAGCTATTGAGCTCCTTCAGGCTTTCGGATCGGTTAAAGGCGTTATCGACGCTGAGTATCCGGCCTTGAGGGCGATTCTGGGGAAGAAAGCCGACCACTTCATGGAAGTAGTTAGGGGCCGTTTTGACGGTGAGCCAAGCTTATCAGTTGGTGTTTCGGAGGTGAAAAGGGAGGATGAACTGGAAGGCTAAGGCGGTTTTGGTGAAGCTGGAGAACACGGTACTATATTTTGCGCTTGGGCTTATTTGGGGCCGATATCTTGACTGGTGGGACGTGTTCTCTTTGGCCTTTCCTGTCATAGCGCTGGCGATGGCCTTCGAGCTGTATTATTACAAGCGGTTTAGAGTTAGTTTGGGTGGGCCGGAAGAGTCTGAGCAGGAGCTTTTCCTGAATGCGCTCGAAACCTACTTTAACGCGGTGCTTTGGTTCTTGGTGGGATTTATTACGGCTAAGGGGTTGTGGGGACCATGAGGGGTCTCATATCTCGTCTGGCGGTGTTGTTTTGGGTAGGCTATATGGGGCTTGTAATAGGGTCGGTGCTCTCGAGGGTTAGTTTTGACTTACTCGGTGCTGTGATATTCATTCTGGGACTGATCTTCGGCTCACTGATAGTTCTGCTGATCGGTTGGGTTCTGGCGCTTTTGGTCAACGCCATATTCGGCGATCCGGAGAGCTTCATCTTAGATGCTGTCTGGGTGACGTTGATTTACTTTCTGTGCTTCTTCGTGGGCCTGTTATTCAGGGTGGTATAATGAGCGATACTAAGTTTGGGGAAATCTTCGAGATGTTGATAAGGGCGTATAAACACGTCGAGAACCTTGGGGGACAATTTTTTGCGCGTGTCATCATCCACTCTAATGAGGTCGTGAGCGTCAACGTGAATTACGAGCACATTCCGGACAAGAGGTCATATCCGAATAGGCAGTCGGGAGGCTTCGGGGTAAGCGTTCCGCGGACCGAGCTCGAGAGATTGCGAAGGGAACTCGAGTGGATGCTCGATCACTTTTTCGGACCCGAGTGGAGGGAGGTGGAGTGGACCGAGAGAAATACAGACAAAATAATAGAGATCCTTCTCAGGGCGCAAAGGTATGTCGAGAGTCAGGTCGGCGTGATGAAGGCGGTGATCACGATTTGCCGGCAGACTGTGGACATCCAGGTCGAGGTGACGATGAAGCGCAAGCGGCGGCTGAAGACACAGCGCTTCGGGGTTTCTAAATGGATCAGCAAGTTCGGCGATCTTCCGGAAGATCTCGAGATGATGCTTGATATCCATATCGGCTCGGGGTGGAGGGGAGAGGAATGAGCAAGGTCGTGGTCTTCGCTTGGATATGTGAAGAGTGCAAAAAAGTTAAGCAGATAGAGATTCCGGTGGGTGAAGATTACCACGGGCCTACCATTTATCTGGAGAAGGGACTCGCTTGTGTACTTCACGATAAGCTCTTTTCTTGGTGGGATCTTGCAAAGGAGATTAAGGCTGGGTGGTGACCTTGAAGATAGCGATTGACGTTGACGGCGTTTTGGCCGACATTCATACTGCGGTTTTCAAAGATTTGGGCTTGCCCTATACTTGGAAGGACGTGAAGGTATGGCACTTTTACAACAAGCTGAAGGGCCTTACGAAGCAGAAGTACATGGAGGCATATAAGAGGGTCTGGAAGATCAAGTGGCAAGACATACAGCTCATAGATCCTGAGGCCCCGGCTGTCTTGAAGGACCTCTCTAAGAGGCATCGGATAGACATCGTGACGTGCAGGGAAAAGGAGTTGGAGCCGACGACGTTGTTGTGGTTGGTCTGGAAGAGGATACCTTTTGTGGACATCGTGCTCGTGCCTCCCGATTCTGACAAGACCGAGCTCGGCTTTTATGACCTGTTCGTTGACGACAATCCGGAGATGGCCAAGGACAGGGATAGGGTCATCCTATTTGACCGGCCGTGGAACCGTGGCGTGCCTTTTGTGAGGAGGATAAGGCGGTTCAGGGAGCTTTACAAGTATGTGGAGGGGAGGAAAAGCGGGGTGCGGGAAGGATGAACGAATCCGAAGGCGGTGAAGTGACGTGAAGATCTTGGATCTTTATTGCGGGATGGGCGGCTTCAGCCTCGGCTTCGTGTTGGCCTTAGAGGACGCGGAGATTCATGGTGTGGATATTGATAGGCATGCTGTCGAGACGTACAATCTGAATCTCAACAGGTTCGGCTGTAGCGCGGAGAGGGCCGATCTGCTAGTCTGGGATCTGAGTGGGAGTGATTTTGACATCGTAGTTGGCGGGCCTCCGTGCCAGCCGTTCTCCGTGGCCAACACGGTTAAGGTGGGCGAGGCTCACCCGCTCTTTCCGACCTTCCGGAGGTACTTCGAGCTAGTACTTGCTATCAGGCCCGTTACTTTCGTCGTCGAGAACGTGGGTGGACTTTTGACGCGAAAGTTTAGGTCCTTGTTTGAAAAGCAGGTTAGGGTTCTTGCGGAAAGATATGATGTCAGATATAAGGTATTGAATGCCGCAGACTATGGCGTGCCTCAAAAGCGGCGGAGGCTGATAGCGGTGGGGGTGCGCAGGGATGTTGGGGCGACTTTTGATTTCCCTAGGCCGACTCACATGGAGGCCGATACGCTCTCGCTGACTGGGCGCCTTTATAGGTGGCTCACGGTGTGGGAGGCTATAGGTGACTTGTTGGAGGTCCCTCCTGTCATCGTCCATAGGGTGCACTCTGGCGGGCGGAAGGTATCCGTGGTATCAGATGGACCTTCGTTTACTGTCGGCACCATGTCGGGCGGGGGCAGGAGTAGAACCACGATGTACTTGTTGGTGTTCGATCACGTCATGACAGAAAAGGGCGGGAGCACCTCGGGGCCGTGGGAGTGGGGGCGGAGGGTCGTCTCGCTCGACGGGCCGGGCACGACTGTCACGGAGAAGCACCGCTCGGGCCAGCTTGTCGAGGTGCCATGGACGAAATACCAAGACAAGCACCCGCCCCTAGA